>Ga0307516_10003986_pt1 | contig 18544 bp, 8 predicted proteins | sample 19_EM_MG_FD_203310 | JGI IMG/M metagenome (GOLD analysis project Ga0307516, IMG submission 203310) | Populus trichocarpa ectomycorrhiza microbial communities from riparian zone in the Pacific Northwest, United States - 19_EM | ecosystem: Host-associated > Plants > Roots > Unclassified | place... | reverse complement strand
TAATATTCTCATCAATTAATCAACACCCAAAAAAAAAAGATGATGTTATTAGATCCCCTGAGATGCTTTACATATATGGGAAGATAAGATCATGTACAAGAATTCCCCTTGTTTAGTTTTTAATCTTGTCTCTTCCTTTTCTTTTCTATCTCTTTCCTTCCACAGAAATTAAATATCAAAAATTAATTCAAGAAAAAAACATCGAGATGCGAGAGAGAAAGAGAGATGTACCACATGAGGGGGTGAAGATTTCTGGGGCAAATGTTCTACATCTTCTTCGATGTGGGAATGATTGTCCTCGCTTGAAACTCCAAGTAGGGAAAGTACCTTTTCCCAGTGGAGGCAGCAACTGAACAAGCCACTCATGATAAACAACATAAACAATAGAAGAACTAAACCTACCGGGAACCCTAGTGATGGTCGATTTGTATCTCCCTCCTCCATTGATGATTTTTGCTAAATCTCTCTTTTTTATCTTCTCATGCAAGAGAACTAGAAGGGCATAACAATAGGGGCACTGAGGTTGGTGGTGCCAATTTATTGAGATCTGAGTTGTTCATCTAGTGGGTTTGGGTACATTTTTGGTACACCCTTCAGTACGGAAGTGGAGGGTCCTACATTGCTTGGCTATTCCAAGTTGTTGTCTATATTTATTGCTTCTTTACACAGAAATTTCAAGAAAGAAAGAGAGGCGCGGGGCCGCTTGCTAAGTGCAGAGTGTTAATCTGTATAATTAGCAGAAGCAGAGCAGCAGCAGCAGCAGCGGAAGAGAGGGATGAGGATTGAAATGTTGTCACTATCTATCTGTAGATATCTCGTTTACAAAAAAAATAGCTTTATATGAGAAATCAAGAGAACTATGTATATATCTCATTTATAAAATATTTAGCTTAATATTTTTAAATTGTTTTGATAAGTTATTATTAAAAATAAATTTTAAAAAATAAAATATATTATTTAATTATATTAAAAAAAAAACAACCTTTATTATATTTAAGCGCTGTTAAAACGAAAAAGACAACCTTGAAAAAAACCTTCAATCGACGATTTTCAGACAATGGATCAATAATCTTACAGAGCTGGGTTGCTTAATTGATTGAAAAGGGCCAGGCAAAGTTACGTATCATAAGGAATTCAGACCCAGATGCCATGTGCTTGGTGGTGTCCTTCGCTTTCAGATTTGAAATTTGCGTTAAGTTTTAGTAGGCTGCGTGAATGGAAAACATTAGAAAAATAAGAAACAGTGCCGCTCGTTTCACATCACCAGAAGGGGCGGTAGAAATGTACGGGTTCATGACCACAAATGGATCTGGGTGGAACACACCCAATCAATCAATTTTCCTCTGCCATCCTTCTGCTTACGTGTAAAACAGTTTGTGACCTAACCGCACTGTACTTTTACATGCCCTACCACCAGCTACCAGCTACATGGTTAGGTGTTGCAAAATTCTTCAAGTACTCCTGATATGCTGTGACTTCTGTGAACCTGGGGTGGGGTTACTGTCTCTTTTCTGCTCTTATCTTGTCATGAAATTATAATATTAAAAAATAATATAGATAATATTTTAAAATTTTATTCTATAATTTTAAATTTTAAATTGAATTAATTATTTAATATAATATTAAAATCTTGATGATAAATAGTCACGAGTTTGAATTTTATTATTCTTATTTATTTAATAAAAATTAAATATAAAATAATATAAGTCTGTTTAAATTTTAAGTTTAAAGAGCTTTCACTTGAAGAGATTTGTTAAAAAATAATATATATTATATCATAATATCTTCCTTAATAATTTAAATTTTTAAATTAAATTATTTCGTTAATATATAAATATGACTATAAAGCTCTTTCAAGGGACTGAATCTTACAGCCACCTCTCGAGTCATGTATTATTATTACAAGGTGGTGACCCAGTGGTAAGAGTTTGGGACCAAGAGGTTTGCTCTCTCTGTGGTCTCAGGTTCGAGCCCTGTGGTTGCTCATATGATGGCCACTAGAGGCTTACATGGTCATTAACTTCAGGGTCATTGGGATTAGTCGAGGTGCGCGCAAACTGACCCGAACACCCACATTCAAAAAAAAAAAAAAGAGAGTGGTAAGATTACCTTGTACATAAGCATGATCTTCCCCGAGGAATTGCAAGGCCCAGACAGTTATGTTTGAGTTCTCGTGGTTAAATTATAACTTTTAGGATTGATATAACTGTGTAGGTTAGAAAATAATATAAATTATATTTTGAAATTTTATTTAATAGATTAAGTTATTGGATTAAGATGATTGTTTGATATAATATCAGAGTCTTGATGACCAAACAATCACGAATTTAAATTTCACCATCCCTATTTATGTGATAAAAATTAATTATAAATTAGCGTGAACCTATACAAGTTTCAACTTCATTTAAGAAATATATTACAAAATAATATAAATTATATCTTAGAATCTCACTTAATAGTTATTTACCTTATGAATCCACATAATCATATACGTGGAGTTAATCTCGCCAACATGATTTTTTAGTCTTGGATCATCTTTAGGAGCATTAATGGTCTGCCACTGGTTGATTTCGGATAGGAGATGGTGCAGTTTGCTTCGTGCTTTTTATCTCAAAAGATTCACGATGATCATAATTCCTAATCTTATTTAATAACTGATCCTTTGAATATAAATAGTCTTTTGCAAATATTAGGTCTTAGTCAATTCCAGCATCGTATATCCATCAACAAGCGGCTGCTGATTCCACTTTCAACTCAAAGTGGGAAGTGCTATGATTAATAACCTAACACAGATTTAAAATATTGCCGGTGGAAAGATCCAATGGATGTCAGTTGGTTTGGATCTTCTACAGGTACTATAACGCCATGTACTCCGAATTCTTTTTGACACAGATATTGCTCTCTGACAAAATAAAGACAAACCCACAGTTTATAGCACGATTGTTCTCATTTGCATTTTTTAAATGCACGTATGTAAACTCTCCAATGGTTTCCCAATTTAACAATGAGTACATCAAAAAAAAAAAATATATAAGATTAATAGTTGTGATGAAAAGACTTTCGTTTCATTTTAAATTTTTTATTTAATATTATATTGAATTTAATAATAGAAAAATTCGTTCTCTTTTTTCTTTTCTAACAAATAATAGATATATAAAAAAAAAGATTCAAAATATCTTTCATGTTTTGACATGTGAAAAGGCTTATTCTCGAGTTTTATCTTCATCTGAAGATAATTCTTTGTATAGATGTAGGGGCGAGCGGATACTAAGGTGGAATAGACCCGCTAATATACCCAATATTCCTGTTGCAATATGATGAGAGGCTATTTTTTCCGGAACAAAAGGATCAAAACCTTCCACACCCCAGGCTTGATTTATAGATTATAAGAGTTTTTAAAATTTTTGAGCCACGAGTGAGAAACTTTAAGGCTTTTTGGTAATAATTAATGATATCTTATTAATTATATATTGGATCTATTTTTTTTAAAAAAATACATACAAATATGATAAAAAAATTATGTGCCATGGATTTTATTTTCTCTTTTTTTATGTATATCTTTTTTAAATTAATTAAAAAAATATCTAATATAATGTTACTGATTATTTTTTTGAATACTATAAACATTTTTATCACTCCCATATGATTGGGTTTGACTAGAAACCCAACTGTTTGGGTATGATTAAAAAACAACTGTTACATCGTATAGACATCCGATTTTTCCCTTGCTTTTACTGTTTTGGCACACAAAACAGTACACAATTTTAAACCATTCATAAAATATTCCTATGCTATTACAGGCAACAAGAGCAGAACTAGGATCTGCAAGCATGAATGTTTTGTGCCCATCAAAGGCATGTCGTGAGAGACTTTCCACTAGGTGATGGTCTAAATGCTGCAATTAATTCAGAGAGTGATGAGGAGGAAAAGGAGGATCCAGTCGAGCCATCCACTTGGAGTGACCTAACCGGTTTCTAGGCTGTGTTTCATCTTCTGGTGCAACCATTTCATACATCTATTTCATGCGCTTTATTGACATTTGAACTTCTGGATTTAATGCTTGATTATGTAATATGGTGTATTTATAGCCTCCCTTTTTAATATGCTAAAGTAAGAGAAAAATATGATTGTGATGTGTCCTAACCTAATTTTTAAATCTAAAAAAAAATTAACAAAAAAATAAATGAATAAAAATTAATTTAAGAATTGGTTTAAGAGAACACAAATTGAAAATTTAAAGGTTAATAAGGATTGAATTATAAACGTGAGAGTCAATTGATAAAAACTTAAAAGTATTAATAAGTTTGAGAACTTAATTAAACTTTAGTTTAGTTCAATTAATGAATCAGGAGCTTAATTGAAACATTGATAAATTTAAGGATTTCTAGGGAGCTGGGGCCAGAAGGCCCAGGGCTCTAGGCCTGTAATTAATTTAATTAATGAAATCAGGAGTTTAATTAAAAAAATATCAAAGTTTGGAGCTGATGTGGATCAAATTTGCAAGAAGTTAAAGTACAAGGACCAAAGTGAATAGCCGGTGATACTATAGGTAGTTTAATTGACTTTTCCAGGGGTAATTTTAAAAAAATTAAAAGTTGAAGAGTTAGCTAAGGATTAAATTGAATAAATCAGAAACCAATGACTTTTTTTTGTAAATAACGCTAAAATACAGGATTCTAATTGCAATTGATGCAGGGGCAAACTTAAAAAAAGTAGGTTTTCCATGAATAAGGGTCCAATTGCAAAACATCAGACATTCAGGGGGGCAATTGAAATTCGCCATATCAGTTAATGAACGAAACGGCACCGTTTCAAAGAACACTATTCATTTTCTTCGTCTCATCAGGCCAGGAAGAAAAGCGGACGCCTCGCCTGCCAGCTCGCCCCCACGATGCGTCGCCGGCCGGTACTCCTACAATAAAAGTCCTACAAGGTCGCCTCATTATCTAGAGGCGACCGCATGGCATCCTCTGGCTTTATAAAAGCCAGAGGAAGGGCCACGAACATCGAGAAGGGAAAAAAAAAAGAACCAGAAGAGAGAGACGAAAGAGAAGGAACAAACACGAGAACAGGAGACCAGAAACCAGAGGACAGAGAGAACGGAAAAGCAAAAAAAACTGAGGGACGAACGAGAGGAGAAAACACAGAGAAGATACAGAGAGGGGAGAGAACACGAAAAAAACCAGTAGAAAGAGAAGGGGACGAAGAGGAAAACACAGAAAATAAAAAGAACAGAAAAGAAATACGACAGGGCAGAAGAAGAGAGGTGGGAATTTCAGAATCCCAGCAAAAGCCCGCAGCGTCTTCGTCCAGAACGTCCCACAGGTAAGACTTCTTTCTTCCCCCGCTCTCAATTCAATTCACTTGGCACTGTTACCTTGAATTTTAATTAACCATCTCTTGTAGCAAGCGTGCGTGAACATTTCACGCACGCCTGCTGACCATGGCCAGCAGGGTCACTGGCTTGGGCCAGTGACCGGGCTGGGCCGCTGAGTCTAACCTAGCCCGAACGGGCTGAGCTGGACCCAGCCCAAAAAAAGAGAATAGGAAATATTGAGGCCGGGCGTCCCACGACTTCCATCAACAGTTTCTCAGTTCGTTGCCGTTTCCTTCGCCGCCATAACAAGCTATTGAGGCGTGGAGGAAACCACCAACAACAGTCCAGCAATGGCAGGACTGTTGGTGTCCCAATCCAACCAAAACACGGAGTCTCAAGTTCTATGTCCACATGAAGATCAGTGTCCGGGGGAAGATAAGGATCAGTTTTGCGCAAGAAAAGCCTATAAAAGGCAGAGGACGCAACGAATCCAGAGGAAGAAGAGAGAACAAAAAAAAACAGAGGAAGAAGAAAGCGAAATAGAAAAGAGACTGAGAGAGAAGTGACTAGAGGAGCAGGAACGGAGAGAACAAAAGGAAGCCAAAGACAGAGGCTTCACCCGCGACAAGCGCCTGCCGATTCTTCGTCCAAGACGTCCGCGAAAAAAACCAGGTAAGCACTCTTTCCCTCCTGGCAAATTTAATTCACTCTTTGGTGTAGCAAGCGTGCGTGAACTGCAGAGACAGAATCAACAGGTTACTGGTCTGAACCAGTAACCGGGACGGGCTGGCTGGATCTGGCCCAGCCTGTATGGCTGGGCTAGACCATGCTCAGTAAAAAAAGAGTGGGCTGGATCTGGGTCTCAGGCCAGCCAGCCCAAATTGCTGTTTGCTAAGGGTGTGTTCGGCAAAACATACCCTTATGCTTTTTCTATGTATTTTTTATTTATTTTGATATTTGACTAAATGAGTCTCTTTTATATATTAGAAAATTCCAGAAATACTTGAAGATCTTCGTTGATTTATTTGTGGGCCCTTCGCGCTTCGTTTTATTTTTTTCTTTGTATTTTGTACTTTTCTACTAAATTCTCAACTTATGGATCATTACTGTTAAATGCAAATCCGTTGTGCAATTTTTTTCATCTAAAAAGAACAAATAATAGAAAAAAGGGTAAACAAAAAAATTGGCACAGAAAAATTATTTCTTCTTCATTAAAAATTCTAATTTTTATGAACTTATTCACTGACGTCAGAGTTAGGAATATCGCATATTTTTTGAGTTTGTGCAATATTTACCAACATCAAAGTTAAAAATATTCGCAGGAACTGTTCACTAACGCCAAAGTCAGAAACATGATAGGAAGAATAATAAATAAAAAAAACAAATTCTTAGCTATTTTAGACAAAACGAACAATACAGTCTGCCTCAGGTAGGACGCTTAAGGGGTGATAGCATCTTCGCTTTCGTGTAACTAATCCCGTACTATAAAATAAGGTTTCTAGTGACCTAATACTAGATGACGACTTATTAAACTAGACATTTCCTCGAAAAAAATAAGATGTTAGATACTGTTCTTTTTCCAATCAATAAATTTTAATTGGTCGCCGCAATATCCGGATGTGACAATTCTTATTAACAAAACCTGATTATGCATTGAAAAACATTGTAGGCATAGACTCATTTGTAGTGTTCACTAGAACAGTGCAATAATGTCTTTTCCCTTCCTTAAAATATCAAATGCCCTAATGTTTGAGGTATTTATGTTTTTTCAGAGGACCCATGAGTCATTAAAAAATTAATCGAGAGTATATATATATTATTTAAGTATAGTAAAACAACCAAAATGTCATTGGACTTGTAATTTTTTTTTACCCTTGGTTGACTTTTTTGATTTGTAGTGAGATCAACATCTGCTTAAATGTTAGGCCTGTGCTTCATTTCACTTGACCTGGTTTTCTTATTAAATTTCCTCATTGTAGTGGTTTCAGAAAAATAGAGGTAAGACAAAGTCACAGGCAAAAGCTAAATTAGCATTTGGAGAATTGGCATACAAGATAGCCTCCCTTCATACAAATCATTAGATTTCACCAAATCTCCATGTTCTCTTTCAAGAAAAAATGGAACACTTAATTTCACTCACGGGATAGGCAATAATATTTTGCAATTTTATTCTTAAGAAAATAATTAGCTTCGTTTCATTTTGCTTATTGTCAAGATTGATGGTTTTCGAAATCACGCCTTTATTTTTTTAGTCACACTATCTTCATTTTTTTTGGCACAATTACTTTTATTATTTTATTTTCTTAATTGTTAAGATTTTTTAGATGTTGATTATTTTCAAAAGAGTTCAACATACAGTCCAATGAAAACAGACATGATATTTTATCTAATAGTTGTATTAAACTAAAGTTTGGCCAGATTGAGGAAGATTAAAGTTGTGAAGGGCTCAAGAGGCAGCGAAAATAACCCAATCATAGAAGCTAGATCATTAAGAGTAAGAAATGATAGCAATGTCAAATAGTTTGGAACATCTAATTTGGCTAGTGGGAGACACAAAAAGGGGATCACGAAGAGTAGAAGAACATGTTTAAAGAGTTACTTTAGAGCACGCCTAACCCCAAACCTATTTATAAAGATCCACCTAGACAACCATTTTCTATGTGGAGGGTGTTGGTAAAGACGAGGTTTATAGGGATCATGGGGGTTTGGCAGATCATGACAAATCACCACATCACAAAAGATAACAAATGAACAAATTCTAGATAAAAGTAAAAACCCATACCATCAATTGATATATGAACATAAGAAAGTTTCTTGATTGGATCATTGAATGTGATAGGGTTATAAAATATGTGAGTATTATAGAAAAGAAGATGACAAAAACTTGTCTTGTTTAAGCTAGAGAGAGGAAAGACAACCTATTATGTCATGGATATATATGTGAGGTAGATAATTCAGAAAAAGGTTCATTCCTTCTGATTACAAACAATATTTATTTAAACGGTATCAAGGTTGATCGTAAAGAAATAAATCCATCAACAAATAAAACACCAAGTTTCAAAGGCTAGCATAACATAATTGACTTCAGGAGATGAATATAGTAGGTAGTGAGATTTTTTAGGGGGATAAAGCTAGCAATCCGAGAAAGGATGTGAGTACATATGTTATTTACACTTACCGAGGCAAGTAATATAACATTAAAGGTCGAGATACTAATGAAAAAAAAAGGCTGCCAATAGTGAAAGATTCAATTCTTTTAGGATGTTGTAGAGCAAAGTGAGTAAATTTAGTGTTATTGACAAGGAAAAAGACAATTTAAACTTCGTAGCAACCTCTTACTAGATAAGATGTTGGTAAAGGTAACAAAACTCTAAAGGGACAACTTGAAGTCACTAAACATGTTGAAAAACCAAAACACATAAAGGATGAGATTTGAGGAACAAATTAAAGTTAGTGAATATATTGAGATTAAACCAGTAGATAAAAAGTCTTAACAATTTGTTAATTGCTCAAGAGATTGAAATTGATGTCAAAGAGGATTGAAGTGTGGATGTGTCATCCAAATCAAACATATTCTTAAGAGGTTGGATCAATCTCCTAAAATTACCAATACAAATACTAGTTAAGACATTGTTGTTAAGGATGCCCATACACATAAATTAAAGTTGCCATCATCTTAAAAGATGTTTAAATATAACCTTGACATTTTGATTTTTAAGAAGTTTTGCGTAGATTAATAAAAATTATATAAAAATATATTTGCTAAAATAGTATTTAAGATATTGGGAGTGAGCTATCTCGTGCATAAATTGATAACAACACTATATTAGAAGTATCTATTTTTTGGGATGAAAGAGTTAATTTTTTTACAGTTAAATCAAGGATGAATTTTTCACAAGGGGATGGGACATTGTCTTCATTATTCTTGGAAAAACTATTTTTATTATGTTACTTTCTTAATTGTCAAGATTTTCTAGGTTTTGAGAAGCTTCGAACAAGTTCAGTGCGTAGTTTAATATAAATAAGTATAATTTTTTATTTGATTGTTGGATCGAATTTAAATTTAAACAGATTATTCTAAAGACCTAACTATATAGGGGCAATTAGTTTACAACTATTTTTGTTTTCAGGTCTAAATTAGTCTCGTAAGCTATTGTTTCATAATTTTATTTATTTGTCTTCTTGTGCTTTTTAATTCTTTTTTTTATGTAGTTTTATAATTTAAATTTAATCGGGATTTTTTTTTTGTATTTAAACAAACTAGAAGAGAATTGATGGTACGAAGGCCTTTAAGAATACATCAAAGTTTTGTTTGTAATTTTCTTTACAATAAAGGGAATTAATCTTAATGCTTGAAAACTCTAGTTTTTTTCTCTAATGTAAAAAACTTTAGGAATCGATAAACTCTATCACCGCTAAATGTGGTGTCTGAGAGTCATGTAAAAACTGTACGTCACACTAGAAAACAATGTTTTTATTTTTATTTGTTTGCCCCCTAAAGATTCTTAAAGGTCCGAAATTACGTCGTTATCTCTTGCAACATGTAAAGTTTCAGCCTGGCTTTGGAAAAGGCACCACTGCAGCATCCAATAGGGGAGCAAAGTATGGTTGGAGATCTTGACCATTGGTTTCTTAGGACTAAAGAGACCCCTTTCTTATGTGTCCTCTAGCAAGGAAAGATCTCCATTAACAAAAGATAAGCTTTATATTGTTACTTCAATATAGCGACTAGTCACCAATGAAACTCACCTGGTTCTTTATGGAATGCACATGGTTCGACATGGTGTCCAGGACAAGCCTACAGTGTCTAGTTCATGAGATTTATGATATGCATGTCAGGTTGAATCATCTTTTTCAATCCTGAACATGATCTAATAAACCAAGAATACAGATATGTAAGAGGTACATGTATTTATTGCTCTTTGCATGGAAATATCCCAGCATCTTCCTTCTTCTGTTGGGAATTGTCTCAGTTTCTTCTTGCTGCGAGGGACTTTATGCAGCACAGAGATTCATCATTGGGGCTTCACTGAAAAAGTCGGGCCATTTCCCGGGTCATTTCAAAGAATCTTCAACAGTTAAAGTCGGCACAGCGAGTCCATGGCCATGTTTGGGGTCAATCAGATATATATCCCTCATGAGAGCATAAACCAGCTAAAAGTATGGGAGGACAAGACAAACTGATTTTACGAAATAGGAGAAAAGGCAAGTTTATTATATTGTCAGAATCTATTTTATATGGCAATGGCACATCAATAAGCTTTATGATGGCCTACTAATTGCATAATTTAGTTCCATTTGTAGATGGTCCTCTTTTTTGGTGCACTTTGGAGATAAAGTTTAAGCTTCCACAACACACATTTGAATTTAATCAAACTGTCTTTATAAATGAGTTTGATTGCAATGTGTCTTATCAGCTATTGGTGATGAAAATGTAGAATCTTAGAGTCGGTTGTCTTGGCCTATACTTCCTCCCCGAATTGGTTACAGGTACCCGAGAAATCTGCTCAGCAATACTAATCAAGATCCCTTTGGATTTTATTCTATTCTTGTTCTATCTCTGTAATCTACAAACTACCAAGTATAACATGCTGATAAAGTTGGGAACAGATTACTTCAGTGCACATGCTGTTCTCTAATTGTAACATCTGAATTCTGTTTTGAATGATAAATTCTGAAAATCCTGGAAATTATCCTAGCTTGCATACGAGTCTTCTGTTTTATCTAAGATGGAAAGTTGTTAGTTAATATTCTAGCACTAGATAAGTAATCAAGTAGGGTTACAGGCATGTTTGGAAAAAACAAGGCAAAAAGATTGCAATCATCTTATACTTTGTGTTGGAAAATCCCATTTCCAAGTGATTGCTTCATCCTAAATTCATTCACAGAAGATTCGGGGGGCGGCAACTGCATATTCCATACATTATTAGCAAACACTCACAGTGATACGTTATATCACTATAACTGCTGGGAAATTCCACATCCACAAAATAGAAATCGGCAAGAAGAAATCCTTACTTGCGTAAGCTTCCAATTACTGATAAGCTCTGAATCCCACACACACACACACACAACACACACACAAAAGAGAGAGAAAAGAAATAACAATCTCATGATATTAAAGCAATTGGATTAATAAAGATCTCACATTGAAGTAGATAATGCATAGCTCTGATGAGCAGACGCAACTTATTTTAAAAAGTGAAGTTAACAACTCCCTCACTTGAAATCCTCTTCGAAATAAAAGAGATTTGAAAATGTCTCTTAAAAGACTTCACTGCAATTTCCTCCTTTTTCTACTCCTTTACTGTCTACAGGCATCTCCCTCCATATCCTGCATTTTTAAACAAGGCCTGTTTTATGTGTTCAGAACTTATTAGTGTTCTCTGCTCCAATTCCTGTTATCATCACAAGAAAGAATACAAATTAGCTACTTCTTAATCTTACAAAAGAAGAATTAACCCATATAGCAACGAATTGAATTTGTACCTCTGAGCAAGAAGCTTGCATTGTAAAGTCATTGAAACAACTAATCACACACTGCTGAATCTCAAGGCCTAATGTTTCTAATGTTGTTACTGATGATAGCAATAACCCTGGCTTTGTTGCACAGCAAATATCAATCCTTGTATCCTCATTTCTTCTTTCCACTTCAAACTGCAAGGCAAATATTGAAAGAAATGTCTGTTCAGCGATGCTCAGCCTTTTATTGGGAGTCTTATACATGGATTAGTGCAGGCCGCAGAGTGCATACCTTTGGTGAATTTCTCACAACAATTTCATTAGGTTTTGTGTCCTTGAAAATGCTAATCATCTTCAACTCCTCTGAACCCACTTCAATCTCTTGTTGCAAGCTGTTGATTCTCTCCAATAGTTCCTTCATATAATCTATTGTGTCTCCAAGTATTGATGTTCTGTCCATCTATTGAAAAATTGCATTGAAACAACCAAATTAGCCTTTAAATGAACATGAATTTTTCACACAGTCACTAATTGAATCAATCTTTACCTTGCTGATTTTAGGAACAATTGATCTTAGCATTGAAAGCCGGTCATTTAACCTCTTTCTTCGCCTTCTCTCGGCCATTAGGTTCTTTGATGGTTGCCCCTCCATCTTCTTGCCTCTAATCTTTCTTTCTGGACAGATACCAGCATTGAAAGCCGACACCTCCGGCGACTGAATGGGCTCAACTTTGCAAGTACCCTGCATCTGCAAATTCTGTTGATCATTAGCAAGCAGACCCAGCTCCTCATCTTCCATCATGGACATTGGAGTATCGTCTTGAACAGGAAATGGTGGTGTGTCAAGCGTGTTATAGGAAGAATCGGTGAATTGTGGGGCTGAAGAGAACTCATCTGTGAACTGTGGTGCTGAGAACTCATCACCAAATGGGCAGAAGACTTCATTAAAGTAGTAGTTGTTGAAGTCTTGTTTAAGAGGAGATGAAATTAATCCTTCAGGACAGAAAGAAGTTTGTGGGAGTGTAGCTGGGATTTCTTCAAAGCAACCATGGTTAAAGCTACCAGAGAAAAGCTCATTCATTTCTGATGGATAATTTGGAGTGGGTTGCCAAGATTCCCTACTTAGAGCTATTAACTCCTCTAAGAAATCATGTCCATTAATTTCCATTGCTCTAACAACAATAATTCTCTCTCTCTCTCTCTCTCTGTCTATCTTGGGAAATGATAAATACCTTGATAATGTGAAGCTGGATCAAGTTGGAGTGTGTGTGTATATATACAAGTAAATGTTTTATACAAGATTAAAATATGGATTATGGCATGTACTATGTTGTATTTATTAGCACTAAGAGCCTAAGATTAAAATGGAATCTGCTTTTTCCTTCTCTCTCACTCTATAGGGGTGATTTTATGTCTTTTTCACCGAAATCTCAAATCAAACAAACTAAATATTAAATTTTTGTTGTCCTGAAAGCTTTGACCCGCCATGTCCGTCTGAACCGAAAAGGATGGAGTAAACGTCACAAACCAGCTGACAGGTTCTTTGTATGTTTGAGCTTATGTAATACTATTATTTGGCCATGAATACAACAGAAACCCTTGTCCCTCTCCCTCTCCCTCTCCCTCTCACTGAAAAAATTGCTAAGCTGGGTCCCATCCCCTGTGCCTCAGGCTCTAGAATTTTGGGTTAGCTCACAATTTCAATGGGGGTAGGCTGGCAGGCCCCCTTTTCTTTAATTTTGCTTCTTCCCTTTTCCACTGTTCCTAGACTTGGAAGTTTTGCGTCTAATAAATTATTCAATTTATGAAATCTGAAGTAGTTTTATATTAGAAAGACGATGGCTTGTATACCGAAATCATTCTTATAACACCTATGAGCTGAATTTACTATGAGGCAGGCCATGAGGAGTATGGAAAACATATTCGTGTTACTTGATCAGAATTCATACCCTGAATAAAATAATGCAACTTAACATTACTTAAAAGGCCCCTTTTTGGCTGATGTATATGACCTTAGCGAATACAAGAATATGCAGACATTATTATTAGTAATAACATTTTCAAAGTTTGTTTTGGCATTATCGATCTGATCAACGAGCACTGGCATTCCCCGTTAGGGGCATTTGTGCATGCAGCTGGGTTCTTCACTCTTGTCCATAATCAATAGAGGTCTCGTGCCCCTATCCTAGCTACTTGATTTTCCAAGATGACAAAAATGCTTCTCATCATTGTTATTTACTATTATTCCTGTTGTTTGTATTCTCGTTTTTTCCGATGGTTAGTAATATAGAAAATGATCAATTAATTAGCTCTATGATTCGCTTCTGAAGGCAAATGGCCACTCATGTATGAGGCTAGAGCTAGAATTATCCAAAGTGAAGGTACAGGTTGACTTCTCGGTAATTATAATGATAAGGGATACTTCCATTTTCTTTGTTTGAAATGAAACAGATTATAGGTTTATTTGGAAGAAAATGAGTCTTTTTATGACTCTTTCTCATACAAGCACGAATTGATCATTACCTACAATGGACAGTGATGAAGCCTCTGTTTCGGGGCTTCAAAAGATTAACAGGTCCTTTTCTGGCAGGTTGATAGGTTTGAAATCTACATAACAAAGTCTGACACTAGCCCGCTCGGGTCTTGAGTGAGTACGCATTAAAAAATACAAGTCTTTTACTGGTGCTGATGGATAAGCATAGCTAGCAATGATAATTGGAAATATCTGCAAAATAAGTTTTTTTTAAGTCTCATAATTCATATGTTAAGAATAAGATTAATCCGTTTGATAATTAATTAATTTTTTATTACAAGCAATCTAATCTATTATTTCTAGTTAAGGTGTTTGATGACTTGATATGAAAAGTCTATGTGGTTGGAAGTTGATAGCAAATAATGCATGGTAGGCCAATATGATTGGTACTTGCAAAAAGCTCATTTTGATGGATATAAGAACTCTTCGATGCATAAGCTAATAGCTTTATAAAGAGATAAAATATAATGATATTTTAGAGAGATAGACTTTAAAAATATATATGCTGAAAGTGTTAAAAATGAAGAGATTGTGAACCTTAAGTTTGAAGGATTCATGGTGTATTTATAACCCATGAATTTTGTCATTTTGTGGAGAGGAGGGGCTGGAATATAATTTTATCTTTGTGATATTTTGAGTTGTATTCTACTCAAAATAATATGTATTGAATCAAATAAAATATTAAAGGACTCACCTGGGGTTGTGAAAAAAATTATCAAGGGAGTATTAGGTTCAACCAAAGTGCTTAAGGTGAAAAACGGGTCTAAATGTGATGTCTGAACCCAATCATATTGGGCTCAGACGTGGTAACCCAAGTTCACATGGGAGTTGGGGTGCACGCCTAACACCAGCTAGGTAACATGCCCAACAAGGCTAGGTGTGTCAAGTTCAACATGTTGGGTGTATGCTTGACATGGGCTCAAACTACCATGCCTGAGTTTGGGTTTTTTTTTTGGGTTTTGGGTTCGTTAAATTTAGATCCATCATTTGTGGAGTAGAACTCTTCAATACTTAAATTAATAATCATTTATAAGAGAAATACACGAGGGAACAATATGTAATCAATGTAGCCATCAGAAAAATCACCCTTCTTTAATACTCTTCTTTAGAGGTTTATGTGCACATCTTCCTCCGCCTTCCTGCATTGGGATAAGGGTAAATAATGAAAAGATTTCATGCTTTATTCTAGGAATAATCATGTAAGATGATTTTCTTAATCTTGAAAGTTTACGATATTACGTATAAAAATGCGTGATTGGTGGATGAGGCTTGGGCAAAACGTGCCTTAAAGTCGTCAAATAGACCCCACTTTGGTGAGGTCCTCGAGCATCTAACAAAAAATGGTAGCCATGCAAGGACTTAGAATTATGCAGGGGCTTAGAGTTCTTAGACAGGATGATCTATGAGCATAAAGATACTAAACTCAACTTTAAGGGACTTGTCTAAAATGAATCATTTAGAAGATTATATCGATAGGCTAAACGAACTTCTTAAAAAGGGATCTCGTGCAGGATCTAACTTGAGGTCGAGCGAGGAGTGTTCTTAGACTCATTCAGTATAATCCTCAACCCCAAGTTTGTGTGCAAGGATATGGGGCTTATTTAAGCCCAACATCACACTCATGGGTTTAAAATTGTTAAGCTAAGGCATGTTAGTTGCCTCTCCAAATATTTATGATTGAAACGACTTGAAGACTTAAGTACTGATGTTTGGTTCCTGGTTTCTAGGTCTTGTTTTTTCATATTCCTATATGTGGATATGACATAACACATGAAAAAAAATCAAAGAGATATAACAAGAGCATGTGAATAAAAGGCTAAAGCCTAAGTCATTTTAAAATTTAAAATTATCTAAGAAGAAAATGCCACGTGTTTGGTTTATGATGTGTGGGTGAAAAGACATATAGCCCCTTATTAAAGAGGGTTAAACCAATATAAGTCCTAAAACAATTTTCTTTCATCATTTTTATAAGTATAATTTATTTTTTCTTTTTGTCTAAGTTTCAAGATATGGATAATGCAATCACACTACTAAAAAAACACCATAAAAAATTATCTAGTTCTAATTGAAATTGAAACTTGGGACGTGTTTGATTAGCGAAGACTATATTTAAGGCATTAGTATTCATTTACCATGCTAGTAATACGTCCGAGCATTCGTGATAGGGTTAAAAAATTCTTGTCATTTCTTTGAGATCTTATGGTGTGTAAGAAATTATTGATCTTAGTAGACCAACATATGGGTTCGAGGCTTTCATAAGCAGAGGAACCTAGGAACATCTAGATCTAAGTTGAGGAGTTTAGGAACGTCTAGATCTAGGCCTATAATGGTTGAAACAAAGGTTAATAGACTCTTTAAATGAGAGCTTGAAGAGATTGTGAAATAGATAAGGGGACCTCAAAAACTAGGAACTAAAACTTTGTTATGGTTAGGTAGTTAGAGAATCAATTAGAGGAGACTACAAGCCAATACTCGATAAGAGAAGGGGTATGTAACTTAAATCCTTTTATTACAGTGAGGATTTGTAAACAAAACTAAGAGTGCCTTGAAATGAGGGTAAGAGATAACAAGTTTTTTTACATGTGTTTAAGTTTTGGTATAAGTGTTTCCTTTATAGCCTCACAAGTAGATTATTCCTTAAGTATTACATCTGCATAAGCTAACTACATCTAAATAGATGAGTCACACTAACTGTATTTGAGAAACTTATAAGGCATAAAAGAGATAAGCTATCTTGGAATGTGTTAAGGTATTACTATTCCTTGTTGGGGTGTGTTAATGAGGCTCGAGGTCTTACTGCATTGTAGACAAAACACACACGCACACATATAAAATAAAATAGATGAGTGTTTTATCATACTTCCACCTTTTATTCATCATCTCATATTTACCTGTTCATGTCACTATTTATAGCTATTTTTTTTCTTTTTAATTCCATGGAATTTTTATTGTTTTGCCCCTCGGTCATTCAAATTAATTTCTTTCTCATTTCATCCTTTTAAGTTATGCTGGCATGGTTTAATGTATTGGGATCTATTTTAATTTATTTTCTCCTGCTTATTCGATATATCATATAATATTTCAAAGTCAGCTAAAGATGTATTTTACAAAATAAAATTCAATTTTGTAGGTAAATTTTTTTTGAAAGAACAAAGGACAAAAAAATAACACCAATAATAAAAACATAACTATTTTTTGGTTTAACAATTCATATGTCTGAATATCATAGTAGTTTTAAATTATGCATATTAGATTAGGTATTTTCATTTTGATCTAAAATTTCATTTTTATCACGTTTCAATTCCTATATGTGTAGGGATTAAAATGAGAGATGAAATATTTGAACGACCACTCATATTCCAATCACAAAAAAAGCTCATGTTGGTGTCAATGAGTTTGTCTTAGAGAGTGAGTTCAACTGAGGTGGTTCTAAAAAAAAAATAGACCGGGACCCATAAATTTATTTTGATTTGGTTTAATTTTGAGTTTTTAAACTGATTAGAAAGTGTTTAATGTTGAAAATGTCATTATTAGAGTTTCTAGGAAGTTTTACATGTATTTTTTTGTGAAAGCATAAAAAAATAGGCTTTTAAGGTCCAAAAACACACATTCTAGTTATTTGGTCATCAAAGGTGATGAGAAACTATACTAAAAGATAACATGTTGTTTTTCCAGATGGATGATGTGTCGTACATTATATTAAAAAATTGAGTGAATGATATTCTCCCTTTTTTCTTGAAAATAAATGCAAATGAAAGGTCATTTGTCGTATAAAAAATAATATTGTTGTCAACGTAGCTTGAACATGTGACCTTTGGCTAATTAAAAACACGCGTTTGACAATTAAATTACAGGACAAAAATGTTATAAAATGATGAACAAAATATATTAACCTAGTTCATTGTTTATATGAATAGTTAAATTAACTCCACGACATATATATAGTATGATATTTCATAATAGATAATAGAACCAAAACATCAATTAAATTTCTTGGTTGTAAACATGTTTGAAAAGTGTATTTGAGCTTGCTTTTCTATTGCTAGACAAGGCTTCATGTTCGTCAACTCGATGTCAAGTAAATCAAACACATGAGGTTCACTCTATTTATTAAAGATGTTTGAGATTGTGATGTAAAATATTTTTAAAAAAAATACATTAAAATAATTTTTTTTATGATTTGTTTTATTTTTAATATTAATATATCAAAACCATCTAAATATACTAAAAAA
>Ga0307516_10003985_pt1 | contig 18547 bp, 25 predicted proteins | sample 19_EM_MG_FD_203310 | JGI IMG/M metagenome (GOLD analysis project Ga0307516, IMG submission 203310) | Populus trichocarpa ectomycorrhiza microbial communities from riparian zone in the Pacific Northwest, United States - 19_EM | ecosystem: Host-associated > Plants > Roots > Unclassified | place... | reverse complement strand
CCCCGGCCCGGGGGTCCCCGCCGGCCCGGGGGGGGGGGGGGGCCCCCCCGGCCCACCCCGCCACCCCCCCCCCCCCCCCCCCCCCCCCCCCCATCCAGAGGCCACTAGCGTATCTAAAGCGCACGATCACCGAGGTCAAGTGGCAGGAGGCAAAGAAGTGGGCAGAGTCCAAGGTTACGGGAACAAATGCAGGTACAGTCGGCTCCGAGAACCATGCCAGAAGCCGGATTCAGGCCCAGCAAACGTCGGCAAGCGGCTCGCTGCGAGGTTCTACCGGTTGAAGACAGGCCACTCTCGCGTGGGCGAAGAAGCAACCGACCGCCAAGTGCTGGCGGTGCCCTTGCAAGACCCAGCCACGGGAGCATCTCTCCAAGTACTGCCCACTCTGGAAACGCGAGCAGAGAAATCTTGTGTGCAGAGCTGCGGAGAAAGACAGGCAGAGGCGGAGGCAAAGAACGGTTCAAGATCTGGGACCTCTTTGCCGATGAGCGCTGCAGCCAGCCGATCTTGGTCTTCCTGTCTATGTACCACGGACGTGGGGGAGGCTCTGGGGAAGATGCGCTGAGTGAGGTGTCGGAGTGGGAACTCCGGGAGCGGAGAGAACGGGAAGACGAGAGGAGGCAAGAGGCTGAGGAGCTGGGTGCGCACTGGTAACGAAGGACAACTGCTATTCCTACCTACACCCTCCTTCGTGGCCTCTGCGGAAGAGGAGTAGGACGCGGGGAGGCTCTTCTTTGTTCTTTGGGGTTTCTTCAGTGGTTTCCTTGCAGGTTGCTGGATCGAGTGATCGACACTACGGTACGTGCGATAATTTGGACTGCTTGGTCAAGTGCGTTATGTAATGCTGTGTGATCCTGTCGATTCGGAGTTGAATAGCGCGTGGTGATGCCCTAGCTATAAAGAGAGGAAACGGAGAAAATCCGTGGGCCCCTCCAGCGTCGAAATATCCAGCGCGGATCCCTCTGTCCACGATGGACTCAACACAAAGTTTCAGCAGCTTTATGAGGATAATAAAGGAAAAGCGGGAGTTTATCAGTGAACCAAAGGCTTTCTATGGTTAGAGAAATTGAATTGTTGGGTTGAAGCAGGCAAATCACCGAGCTAAATCATTGCTTTTGTTCTTGAGTCACACATTTATTCTCCCACCACACGGCAGACTTTCACCTCCAGACAAGGCAACATGGAAGCAACGTCATGGTACTCCAGGCATCCCCCCCGGTGTGGAAGAGGAGCCGTCGGATGTGTGGAAGTCACCATCGTCAATGGGGATCATACGGTCTGCATTGGGGGGGTTGCATGCAGAACACAACGACAATCTGGAGATCACGTCTTGAGCGAGATAACAGGGGGCCAGTGCTTCGCCCAATGTGGAGGGAGACACGTAGGATGGAGACAAACGTCCATCGAACAGCAATAGGGGATTGGCAATGGAGACCTAAAAAAACCACTATACCACGGGCTAGTCACGCAAACAAACACAGAAAAGAGGGACGACGACGGGAAGCTTCGGAGGAATCCACTCATCACTAGTGATTCCCAATCGTCGTCACCAGCAAAGATGGATGCAGGAGCTGACGCAAGCAACAGGCTTGCGCCGAGACCGAGACTGACGGGCAGGTATTTCAGGCCTAAGTATGGGTCCTCGTTGAAGCAAAGAATGAGCCTCCACTCCACGAAAAATGTGGCAGATAGGGACAGTGGGCGGCGGTGATTGGGGGGGAGGGGAGGTGCAGAAGGGACCGCAAGGTGTCATGTTTTGCGGGGAACTACATAGATATATGTAGGAACAGCGAAGCCCGGGTGCGGCCGTGTGGAATAAGTGGCACGCCTGGATCTGGAATAACGTGGGTTTCGACTTGGGGGCCTGGATATCTAGATGCTGTTTGTGGAGTGCTCTGCTGGGAAGCATGGAATGCGGCCATACATACATACATACATACGTAAGCTACAAGTGGGACGGAGCGTGGACGTGATTTCCACACGGCGTGTACATTTTTAATCTGTCGGATTTCGCTCTATGGCAGCAACATTCACGAGTCCGCCGGACATCTACATAGATGTGGTCCCCGGTTGGCTCGTGCGAGTAATGGGCCGGCTTCCGTCCCAACTTCCCCTCCCCTCTGCCCGCCCCTTACCTCCCGGAGAGAAACAGCCAACGGGGTCCGAAAATCTGCCTCGTTAATTGGAGACGTGTGCTACGTACATGTCGGTCGGTCACCATACAGTATATCTATGTACACGAGCACGACACGACCGGACGCCACCGGACGGAAGGCTGAAGATACAGCCAGTCAAGTCAAGTCAAAGTCTGGCCGATTGCAGATGTGCAACCATGAGATACGATGCTTTTGTTTGGAATACCTACATATGTAGTATGGTACGTAGACTACCTACCCACCTGTCCATCTACCGTGCACAGTACGGGATGTGGCATCGTGGAGAAGTTCGACAAAGATAGTACACAATTGCCTACGTACAGACACCTCATTTGGAATTCTTGCCTCGAAGCGACTAGGTGCGATGGCAAGTATGTAGGAGCAGCAGGAGTCGACGAACCGATGCTGCAGAATCTTGGGCATCTCTCGGGGTAGAGCATCTTTCTGCTGGGCAAAGTCTGGGCTTTTCGTCGTGTTGAGTCCGGCTCCAGGCCTCAGGCTTTTACCGTGGGGGGTTTTCGCTGGTGCTTAAAACGGCCGCTGCCGGCTATTTAGCGGAGGCCAGTGTGTTTGTATCATGCAGATAGACAGATTGACATAGAACACACTCTGCTCCACGGGGGCGAAAGTCGATCGTGTTGAGGTCACGATGTTGCATTGGAATACGAACCGAATGGTTGTGACGATACAGAGATCGATGGATGGATTGGACCGTCGCTGCCACACGTGCACCTAGCACCAAGTCGATTGGGTTCTCCGTCCGGCTTGAGCGAATGCTGGATCTCCTGCCGGTTTCCCTCTCGTTCCGGCGCGAGAGCAAAGACGACTACTAGTAGTGGAGCGAAGTGTCCACCTCCAGGAGAGCGATTGCAGTTGCAATTGAAACCTTGCGGGCACCGTTCCTGTAAGTCGGTCAGTATATTTTACCCCGCGCTCTGGATCCCCTGCATCGGACGGAAACCCAGACTCGTTGTTTTTCCCTTCTTCTCTTGGCCAGCCAGCCAGCTGGAAAACAAGAAGTCACGATCTGCAGCACGCCGTCGTCGTCGTCGCCGCCCATAGACACATACATGTAAGCGTGGTGGTCTTGTCGCTGTAGTACTAGTATACCTAGACCTCGGCCGCAAATATCGGACAAGTGCGAACAAACACTCCATGCTCGGTCCTTCAGGAGGCTGTGCTCTACATATGTAGCGCTTGAACTCCCCCCTTCGCGAGCAGATCGTTAGGTAACCTCGGCACTGATTTTTCCCGTAGCTGAGCTCCGTTTCCCGGAAGCCCAACGATCGTCCGCTTTGAACCGGGGAGAAGCGGGGAGCTATGTTTCCCTCGTAGCTCGGAGTCAAGCCTGTTGGCTCGTTAGAGTATCCGCCAAAGAGAGCTGCTGTTCGGAGAAATCAGCGATTTGGAATTCGAATCGACGGGGCTGCAGTCTAGAAACCTAGATACGTTTTGTTTCGTCTTCCACGGCACAATGCTCAACCGTGGACTCCAACCATCTTTGTCGATATATATCCGTGGTGTTGCCTGGGTGCTGTGGTTCGTTGCCAGGCCGCGCCAGTTCACTGGAAGGGTGTGCAGAGCGGTTCCAGTGTGGGCTGCATGAACTGCCCTCACTCCCTTACCCCCCACGGCCCATCGCCCACGAGCCTGGTCTCGGCCGACGTTGTCCCACGACCACGACGGAACCCAAGCCATAAATAACTCTCGAGGCCAAGCACGTACCTCTGCAGACGCTCCGGCCAATCTTCAGAATACGGATCGAATTCCATGCGTGGTTGCATACCTGTTGCCTCGCTTCCCTGCAGTCGTGCGTCCAAGGAGAGTCCGTCACACTCGACATTTCTACAGCCGTCCATCGGGATCGTATCGGACAGGTTAGCTGTCCATCACCCTCCGCCATATCTCACTTCTCCAGCCCCCGAAGCCAGACAGTCCCGCAGCCCGCAGCTCTCCGCCATGCCGGCATCTCTCATCACGCTCCCCACGGAACTCCTCTACAAGATCGGCGGCTCTCTGGCCGACTGCCCGGCGACGCTCCGCGCGCTGACCCTGACCAGCCGCCGCCTCCACATAGTCTTCACGCGACCGCTGTACACGCTCGCGCCGGCGCACCGCTTCCGCAACGACGGCTCGACGGTCCTGCACTGGGCGGTCCGGCGCAACCGTCCGCGCGTGTTCTCGCTGCTGTTGCCGCTGTGCTATGCCTCCGTTAACCGCATCGGCAGGACGCCGCTGCACGTGGCGCTGCAGTGCGTCCGCCCGGAGTTCACGGCCGCGCTGCTGGCGGTGCCGGGGATAGACGTCAACGCCGCCGACTCCCTCGGCTGCACCCCGCTGCATTTCGCCGTTGCCGCCGGCGACGTCGACGCGGTGGCGCGGCTGTTCGCCGCGGGCGCCGACATCCTGCGCGCCGACAACACGGAGAGGACCGTATTGCACACGCTAGCGTATCCCCCCACCCCGCCGTCCAACGCGCTGGTGCGGCTGCTGCTACGCAGTGGCGCCACGGTCATGGCCACCGATCACTTCGGCAAGACGGCGCTGCACTGGGCCTGCGGGAACGGCCACGAGGAGATGGTGCAACTGCTGCTCGAGAAGTCGGCGGGCGGGCACAAGCTCGTCAATCACTGCGATGGGAGGGATAGGACGCCGCTGTGGCTGGCAGCCGAGAGAGGGTACGAGAGGATCGTGGCGAGACTGCTGGCGGCCGGCGCGAATCTCCACGGAGAGTGTCCGCTGCTCATCGCTGCGGAGATGGGAAGGGTGCAAGTGGTCAGGCTTCTCGTGGGCGAGTTTGGGGTCCTGCCCGGAGCCATGGAGAGAGCCACCGAAAACGGCTTTTGGGAGGTGAGGCAAGTGCTTCTGCAGTACATCGCGAGGGTCCCGGGTTCCGCGGGCATGGCGTACTGGGGATGGCATCGTGAAGCTCTGGCAAGGAGCGAGCTGAGGAACGTCTGCGGGGAGAAGAGGAAAGGCGAGGCGGAGGGCCAGCAGGCTACCAGATGCAGCAGACGGCGACTGGAGCAGCCCATCACGGAGTGGCCCGAATGGCCCGAGTGGCCCGCGATGGAGTGAGCGAAGGGAGCCGGGCTCACGCGCATTACATGACGCAGTGGAGGCAACGGCGATTGTTCACTTTGTTCTGGGCATCAGCTATCGGGTGGATTCCTTTTGTTTTTTTTGTTTTTTTTCCCTTTTGAGCGGGCATTTACAGGAGCGCGGAGTAATGGTGTGTTTTTTCTTGTCTTGTAGTACCAGCGCCTTCTCGGCTTCTTTTGTGGGGGGTAAATCCGACAGGAGGGCGCACATAAGCACGACGAATTGTCCGGAAGTTAGTTTTCACGATCATTTACCTGAGTGGTTTCTTTCCTCTGACGCCAACGCACAATGTCAGCATCGTTCAATCGCCGAGCTTGGGACATGTACCGCGGAAGGAACGGCCGGAAAAACACATCCCCACGCACGAGGACCACCCACTTTACAGCTACCCATTCCCCGGAACCATCAGCCAGCATTCTGCGGATATATTGTACCGACTTCCACATCCGGAATGTCGATGGGACGCCAAACCCGAGCGCCCCCTCTCCATCTCTCCTCTCCTTCCGATCTTCATCGATTGGCAGACATGGTGACGATAACCTCCCACATCTCGCACGATGTGCGCTACGACAAGGGCAACATGCTAGCGGTCGACGCGAAGCAGGTCTGGCCCGTCCCGGAGGCGATTGACTACATGGAGCAGCTGGCCGGGTTCGAGCCGTGGTTCTTCGAGGAGCCGACGTCGCCCGACGACATCCTCAGACACAACGGTTGCACACGACGCCCGCCGCCCGCTCGGCATCCAGAGCCGCATCATGCTCAAGCAGATGCTGGTGGCGGGCACCATCGACGAGCGCCAGATCGACGCGTGTCGCCTAGGCGGCGTGAACGAGGTGCTGGTGGTGCTGCTGACGGCGCAGAAGTCCGGCCTCCTCATCTCGCCGCACTTGAGCACGATCGACTACGTCGTCGTCGCGGGTGAGAACAGCCTGGAGCTCGTCGACCGCCTGCACGAGCACTTTGTGAGCCCGGCGGTCATTATGGACGGCTACTACTACACCACGCCCCACACAGCCCAGCTACAGCGTCGAGATGAAGAAGAACTACAGCGAGTTTGGATGTCCGCTGGGCAGGTTCTGGGAGAGCGAACGGGCCCGATCGACCATGGAGCACCTCAAGAGGAGACTGCCCAGCGTGGGGGCGGGCATGTTCGCGACGAGCAACGGTCACTCGATAGATCGCAACAGCTTGGACAAGTGATGTACAATGCATTTCCCGCCTCCTGTGCAGTACGACTAATCCCGCTCGCCCAAGAGCTGATCCACGGTCCCGCCGATCTCGCCCTGGCTGGTGAACTGCTTCCCGACCGCGCCGCCCTTATCCAGCACCGTGCCGGCGCCAGCCTTCTGAACCGTAGAGCCGACGGATCCCTCCGCTGCGTCGCTCGTCAGTTGCGGTCCAACTACCTTCAAGGCGAAAGGGGAGGATACATTCAAATGCCTTCCCGACGGCCCCCTCGGATGTGAACGCTTTCGTCGGGTTCCGACCGCCGTGGTGATCCTTCATCGCCTGTTTTCCCACCGCGTTAGTAACGTGACAGTGGGCCGGGGGGGGGGGGAGGAGCGGGGGAGGGACCCGAACAGCGCTACCACGCCACTCGTTGCTGATCGGCTTCTCGTAGAAGCCGTCGGTGAGGTCCTGAGCCTGCCACGCCTCTGCGGCGCCGAGCTCGAAGCCGGCCTCGCCCCGCGTCTTGGGCCGGGGCTCGGACGGAACGCTCTTGTGGGGGAAGAAGTCGGACATTGCTGCTTCGTTTTTTGTTTTTTCGTTTTGGGTGGTGAGTGATGGGTGATGGAATTTGTTGGGTTGGAGGTGTTGCTGCGTTGCACCGATAGATGCCGGCCGTTATATAGGAGCTCCGACAATGATCATAACGTCATACCCTCGATACTGTGGGTGACAGTGCGGTGACCACCGCCACCCGCCACGCCGCCCGGATACGCAGCTCCCCGGCGCGAGAGAGAGGTCGCTGGTCACGGCCAATCGCAAGTGATTGACGTAGTCGATACAGATACAACATTTAGGTTAGATGGTTACCGTGCACTGCCGTCATTGGATTGCGCACATGCAACCGCCGCACATGGAATTCGCACGTGCGAGCGCGGCCAGCAACGGAAATGTGCGGTAGCTCGGTAGATGTGTACGCACATGGTCTCAACGCATTGCCTACGAAATTCGGGATCGATTTGTACTAGGCGGATTCACCCCCAGAACCACCCCACTGATTTCCACAGGGCGCAGACGTTGAACGTCGGTTCTAACTACGCATTACCGCCGCGAGACCCACCTGTGGCCTTCCGCGGCGGGACCTTGAATCCTCCCTTGACGAGCCTCGTCCACACGCCATCCGGATCGTATTTTTCCTGGACCTTGCGGATCTTCTCGATGTTCTCCTCGCCATACGTGGCGATCGGGTCCGTCCCGGGCCGTGCATAATTCATGTAGCTATTCTCGTCAGTGCCCGTTCCGCCATGCCCCATGAGAGAGAAGGAGGCGACTCACACGAACTCGTCGAAATGTCCCATCCGCCTGAGATACTCCGAACTGAGACGATGCACCCTCACACCAATCTCCATGACCGCCTCATCGTCAATCGCGTCGCTCCAGACGATCCAGTTTTGCAGCTGTAGATACTTGACGCCGCTCCTCAGACCCAGGACGTTGTCCCCTTTCCCTTGCTCCCCGACGGGAATGAATTGTGCCGCCGCTGCGAAGCCCGGGATGGTTTCCACCGCGGTCGTGTATACCTCCTCGCAGATCTTCATCTGCCGCTTCAGCACCTCCTCGGTCGGATCGGTCAGCATCCACGACCACTGCATCTGCCTCGTCACTTGGACCGGGGCCATCTCCGCCGTCAGCCCCGCCACGTCCCTCGGCGAGGAGACGGTGTCGTGGAACGCCCCCTTGCGCTGCGCTTCGATCATCTCGCGGAATTGCGGTGGAGGACCGGCGATCGGATCACGGTAATAGTAGATACCGACGGACATTTTCGCCGGCACCAACTTGCCGTCTCCGCCGTCGACCGACCAGATGGCCATGCCAGCGATCAGATGCGTCTTGGGGTCCTCGATACCCGTGGCCATGAACTCGGCCACTCCCTTGACCACCGCGGGGAGGGAGTCGGGGCTTCCGTATATCAAGCCGCCCCAGATGGGCGTGGCGGGCAAGAGCTTGTACGTGAAGGTGGTGACGAGCGCAAACGGCGCACCGCTGCCCTTGAGCGCCACGAACATGTCCGGATGGTTCTCGCCATCGACCGTGATGATCTTGCCCGCCGCCGTGACGACCTCGTAGGCGACGATGTTGTCGACGGCGAAGCCGTGCTCGTAGAGGTGGAAGGACAGTCCGCCGCCGAGACTGAATCCACCGACGCCGACGGTCGACGCCCGCCCGCCCGCTACCGTCACATTGTGGGTGGCGAGCTTAGAGTACACGGTTCGCCAGATGTTGCCGGACCCGAGGGTGACAGTGCCCGCGGCGAGATCGATGTTGATGGTGTCTATCGCTGCGAGGGAGACGAGAACGCCCGAGGATGTGGACGAGAAGCCCGGGTTCGTGCTGTGGCCGCCGCTGCGGATGGCAAATTCGGTGGAAGTGGCAACCAGCGTGCGGATGCCGAAGGCTGCGGCGGAGGTGTCGCGAGGGATGAAGATGCAGCGGGGGAGTGCTTGGGTGTTGTTTGCTGCCCCGCACATCCGTCAGTGTCAGTGTCAGTGTCAGAGTTGGGGGAGGGAGCAGGGAGACGGGAGGGAGCGGACAGTGGTATATATTGGTCCGCTCATACATCGAGGTCCCCGGCATCGCGGTGTCGTCCGGGAAAGCCGCCGAAAGGATCCCACACTGCACGCAATCCGCAATCATCAGCGCCGTCGATCACGTGCGCACAGACAACTCACAGCATCCCTCCGTATACCAGCTCCCCAGTACATTCCAACTCCGGCCGCCAACACGGCCAGCCCCAGAAACGGCACATTCAACTTCGCCATCGCGTGCCTACAATATCCTCTACCGCCGGAGGGACGGTGGCGGGTGGACAACCTGGCTTTTATACCAGCATTCTCTGCGGACGGGCCGGGATCGATTAGGCCGACCCACACGAGAGGTCACTCGCACGTGCGTCAGTGAGCTGACGGCCCCACATGAGCACATCATGCCTAGCCAGCATTGCTCATTGGTGGCAGAGCACCCATTCCACCCGGGCCTTCCGGGGGCTCGGAAGGGGCAGCTGGGTCGAGGGAATGTTCGGATCCAAGCGCCGCATGGATGGACACGAATACGTGCATCCGACGTACACTCGAAGAGGGCATCATGTGGGTACACATGGGATGCAAGGTGGCTGCCTGTCCGAATGTATACACAATTAGAGCCGCCGCCGCCGCATAGGGGTAAAGACATGCCGGGCAGCTCCGTGCATCTTCCGTATCTGGGTGTCTGCAACCCGGCACCACGGCAGAATCCAATCGAGAAGCACGTTGCATCACTCGTGACTCATCTCCGCGTGCATATCGAACCGGGACCGTCGTCAAGAAGTGGTTAAGCCCCCGCCAACACCCTCCGCCTCCCCTTGCGTCACCGGCCATATCCGACCACGGGCCGTTCGGAAACATACACAACCCTTGTCCTGCTCCGCCGGGGTGCGTTTTTTTTCTCCTACATAGATAGATGTCTACGCATGAAAGCAACGTGGGGTGCTCCTGCCTGGCCCAATCCAGCCTGGTGCTCGCCCCATCTAGGCGGCCGGCAACATGCAAGTCCCTCCACGCCGGTACCGGGTCTTCCGGACCAGTTCTGGACGCTGGTATGGAGAGTACGTAGCTAGAAGTATATACCAGTACATTCACACATAGATACGTATCTACATCACAGACACGAACGCATTTGCCCGCTCCCGTCGCTAATCTGCATAGGGCTGACCACGCCAGGCGATGCATGGCAAGGGTGGCGTCTAGATACTTACAATCGCTATGATACCTGCATACATCCCTACGGCATCTACAATAGTTGTAGTGAGATAGACGACGTAGCTTCACGTAACTAGTGGGTCTATGGAGGCAGTTTAGCGTGGTGTTTGTAGAGAGTTCGCAAGGCGACACGCGCTGGCTCGTCGGACTGAGGAGGGAATGTCACTCTGGCGTTGTGGGATCGTTGCCGGAGAACACCACCTCGTGGCGAACGTGTCATCGCAAGGAGCCACGGGGCCGTGGGGTGACTGGAGGTGAGATGATCGTGAGACTGAGGTGAACCTGCGGTGAGATCCCTGGGCCATCTGGAAGAAGGTGTACTGTAGATGCGACAACATCGCGCTAGCCAGCTAGCTGGCCGGCAACGGTAGGAGGCGGGACAACAGCGACGTCCGGATTTGGAGATGTCATCATCATCACCACCATAAGGCGCAGCTGCATGGGCGCAGACACGCATACACACGCACATGGGCTGGGCACAAATCCTTTTGGCAGAGCACCAAGCCCCCCGGACATAGCTCTGCTGGTTACGAAGCTACGAGTTGTGATAACCCTCAACACCATGCCCGGAATCTCGTGATACTTCCCTAGAGCCCTGCACGGAACAGCATCCGTGAAGATCGTGACCGTTCCCGGAGTTTTCTATCCTCGCAAAGCCGATTCCAATGCCCTTGCGAGAGCGGCGCACTCCACGTTGTCGCCCTCCTGGTTGTAGCCCGAATCGTCGCTGCCTGTTCTCTAGCTGGGCTACCGCTGGTCTGAGTCCTGACTCCATCTACAAAGCCCCCAGGCTGGTTGTCCGGAAACAGTCTGTGGTTGCGCGCGCCTCTTGGTTGACTTTTCTGCAGGTGCCCCGGATTTGGTCACCCTTCCACCACAGCTCCGATCTGAACATGGCGACTGACTGGATGCACGCCGCCATGACCTCCCTGCAGTTGGCTGGCGAGAGGCCCATCTGTTCTGCGAGCCGGCGGAGCCGTGCCTTTACGTTCTTCCTGTTCTTCAGCCGAACGGCATGACGGTCCTTGAGCGTGAGCTGGGAGTCTAGCCGGCAGACCCCAAGCCAACACGTCGCCTCCTCGTTGCACAAGACGGTGTTAGCGCCGACCTTCACCGCCGCAGTGGGGTGTTTTCTTCCTGCGAAAGATTGCCGCCTCTGTTTTCCCGTGGTCGAAGGCCACTCCGTTGCTTGCTGCCCAGTCAATGGATGCCGCGGCTGCCTCGGACAGCTTAGCTGCCACTGCTTCGTCATCCTTGGCGTCCATGAGCAGGGCCCCCGCCACCTTCTTCTCCCCCCACGCTTGCTGAGTGCGACCGCCACTGCATCCACGCAGGACCTCCTCTTCCGGTACCCAAATTGGCCGTCATGTAGACATCTCCCTTTTCTACGCTCCGGGTGACCAGCAATCAAGTGGGCTGCAGTGCGCTCGACCAACTGCCGATGATGTCCAGAATCAATATCTAGGCTCGGACCTTGGAATAGTCCAGACATCATTCCCGTTCACCTCTTGTAGGAACCGATTCCAGCGGACATATGCACAGAGTTACATATCGTTCTTCACTACTCTCGCGGAGCCTGGGCGCGAGGAGAGGGAGATAAGACATGACGACGATACCTCCGGCGTCCATACGGATTAACTGTTGTTGCGACTGCCGTCCGTGTCGCAGAGTGAGGTGGATTGTCTTGTCTATGAGGGGTGATTACCCAGAAGGAAGCAAGACAGAGCGAAACTAACCACGAGGCGGACGCCCAAACGCACTGCTAGGGCAAGCCCCTTCGCATGCTCTAGCATTAACGGCTGTGTGGATTGGAGGTGGACACGAGGGCCTTTCGGGCACCATCGGTACATATGTCTGTCGTCAGCAGAGGGGGTCTGCGTACGGGCCGGTATCTGCAGAGCGGAGCGGCGAAAGTCCCCTTTGGGAGAGCAATCTTTGCCCTCACTCCCTCCTCGCCATCGGGCTTACAACTACCGAAGCCGGTGATGACAGCGGTGCCATCGGCGGCGAACACGATGCACTCGAGGTTGATGTTGTGAGCGGATCCGAGGACGTGGCTGTGTTTGGTTGCCGCGCTCGATGTCTTCCAGCCGGTGATCGCGATTGTGGTACTCTTCCGGCTATCCAGCCGTCGTCGGCGGCCCCGCAGCCTGGCAGCCAACGCGCTAGCGCTTGGTATGGCTTTTGCGTGGATCCGGCCGCACGCTTCTTGGCCACGTTCGAACGAACGGACTGATCTCCTCCGGGGCGACCACCGTCGCCATTTCGAGGAGGTCCCCGGGACCCGCCTCGCCGTCGTGGCTCGACGCCAATTCGGAGAAGTTGTGGCCGTCGGTGAAGACCACATGCATGCACACATGCTCCCACGAGTCTCACGCGACAACCGCTTCCGTTCTGTGAAGCTGCTCCAGCCTGCGACATACATCCAGCCCTAAAAGCGGTTCAGCGATTCCCCGGGTAGATGCCAACGGGGCTCGCAGAAGCAAACGGATTTGCCCTGCGATTTTCGCACCTTACGTGGAGGAAGGCCCCTATCTCGGGACAGTTGGGATAGGAATAGATTGGTGGGTGAACGGGGTGTCAATGCCTAGCTAACTGCCGCCCCAGCGCTGGTGCCGCTGGAACGGTATTATTCAATAGAGCGATGCTCAAGGAACTTCTGAAACCGAAAAAGTGCTGAAAGAAGCTAGGACATCTGCCATTATTGCTGCACTTGACTTATGCTCATAAAAGCTCCTCTACCACCCCTTTGGCATGACGACCGGTGCCAAGCATGCGAGCATGAATGCAGGCACCCAATGTAATGGCCCACAGATTTTCGAAGCGTCTTTCCAGCACCGAGGACACCCGCGGAAGTCGGGTGCGCAGCCAGAGCTGCCTCGGTATCCGCTCTCCTACCGTCCTCATACCCCCGCTTCACGGCTGCTGGCGTGGGCTCTCCAAACAAGGCCTTCCTCGACATTTGTTGGCTCGAGAAATTACTGCCGTAGAAATCCACCGAACGCCAACTACCATTCTCCTCGGCCATCCTGCGGCATGTGGACGTCCGGATCCGCGACCGCCTGTATGTACCATCCAGAGGCTAATTACAGGCTCGAAAGGTATGATACAGGTTCTTCCTCCCTCGGCAAACGCCCACACAATATGCCATAGTTTTCCCGGTGGGTCGCCACAACGCGATTGGGAACCGCTGTATGGGACAGCGCTGCGCTCGATTTCAAGATGCCATTCGGAAGCTTTCTGTTTCCGGCGCAAGATAAATTTCGCATTGCAGCTCCTCACGCAATCCATGAATCACAGCCAGGACCGCCAAGTTGAGGTTGCTAGTGAAACATGAGGGGTTGTCACATGGCATTCGGGCGAGCAATATGTGGTAGATATCGTAGCAAGAATCTGCACCTCCGAGATCAACGACCTCCCTTGCGGCCATGCAGTTGCGCTGATTTTGCGTCTTCGTAAGCAGCCACGGAACTATATGTATACTCAAGGTTTTTACCTTGGAAACCTATGGGTGGACCAACATGAGGGACATGCACCTGGTTGACATCCAGTATCTTCGGATACTGCGGGAAGACGAGTGCTATCCTCCTCTGTTCAAGCGCCCACGTGGTAGGCCAAAGGAGAGAAAGGCCAGAGAGGGAAGAAAAAGCGAGGGGTTTGCAGAGAGCTGCGTGCAAATGGCCGGCGCACTGGAAGATGTTCCGGACAATGCTCCCCAGTGTGGTTTTTTGTTTGTTTGTTTTTTGTGTAATCATACTCGCATACAGCCTATCTAGACTATGGCAGCGTACATTTTGTCCATTTCCCGTCTGCTGCCCGCGCGGTGGCGGCACATTGCAAGCTCCCCTTTGCCCTCCGCCCAGGCCTATCCCAAGATGTAGAGCGTACCAAGGGGACCACAAAGGGAGAAAAGCCGAACGGGCGTGAGGGGCGCAAGAAAGAAACAAAGGAAAAGAGCAGCCCGCCCCTGGCGCTCCCGGAGCTCCCATTCCGACGCCTCACTCCCCGTGTCCCCCCCCCTCAGCCTGCACCCGCCTTCCCACACCCGTAGCATTGAGGAAGTCCAGCACCGCCTGACTGCACCTCGCGTCAGCCAGGAGGTCCCGGATCTTCCACCGGCTCTTCCACTTCCCAGTTTCCTTCAACACCTCCGCCCACAGGATCTTCTTTTGGGCCTTCCGCTCCGGACACAACTTGAAGAGGTGCTCCCGAGTCTGAATCCGGCACCGGCACCACCAGCACTGCGGGGTGCGCCGGTTCTTCGTCCAGTGGAGGTACTGCCCGGTGAGGCAGTGACCTGTTTTCACCTGGTAGCACCGTGAGGTAAGCCTCTTGGTACTCCCAGCCACCGTGCCTTCCGGCCCACTCCGCCCACTTCTTCTCGGAGATCTCCCGCTTTAGGTGCGCGAGACATTGGGAGAGGCATCGCGCGTACCTCTGCCCGGTCCAAGTATCGCAGCCATTCCACCCCGCGGGCGTCTGGCTCCTCCGCCGCAGCCTTTTCATTGCCGGTGACTCCCTTGTGTGCTGGGCACCACTGGAGCTCGACGGTGATGTCCGGCCTGGCCCTCCGGAGTGTGGCGATATGCTTCCTCGCCTGGAGCGCGTACTGCTGGCCGGGGCCAGGCTCCTCTGAGGCCATCCGTCTGATGGCAGCTTGGATCCGTGAAGATCGTGACCCGCTCCGGCGTTGTCTGTCTTCGTGAAGCCGTTTCCAGCGCTCTTGCGAGAGCGGCGCACTCTGCATCGTAGGCCCCCCTGGTTGTATCCCATGTGAGTTTTGATATCTACCCAGGATTGGCCAGTTTTTCCAAACCACCGCGTAACCGGCAGCCCCATCGTCCAGTCGCGACCAGTCTGTGAACATGCATGGTATGTGAGCCCAGGACGAGCCTTCTCTGCCTCTGCCTTGGCCGATGGTGCCCCGGACGTGGTCTCCCTTCCACCACAGCTCCGATCCAAACATGAATGCAGGCCGTTATAACCCTCCTACAGTTGATGGGAGATAGGCCCATCTGTCCCCGTGAGGCGACGGAGCCGTGCCATTGCATTCTTCCCATTCTTCAGCCGAATGGCAAGGCTGACGGCCACCAGGCTTCGGAACAGCCAACCACTGAGTGGTTATTCTCCCAGCCAGGGCCAAGAAAAGCAAGCTATATCAAAACCGACCTCTGGTAGTCACTGATGGTACGAAATCAGATAGAAGCGAGTGTGTTGTATTCTCTATGGAGTCTCGAGCTGTTTGCTCGCCGTTATACATACTACTACCGTGCTTGGCGCCCAGAGTGCGCTAGTCGCTGACTCCCAGCACGGTCAATCTGCCGTCCGGCTGCCTGGATGCTTGCCCGTGGCCCGTAATCGCTTTTTGGTAGGCAGTCGCGGCAGGCTCTTCTGATAGCTCTTACAGCTCTCTTCTGACAGGCCGGCCACGTTCGTCCCGTCGGTTTGAGTTTGGGCCGAACGCGGGATGGGGGAGAATGCGATATATCAAGGGCCGGCGCGAGGCGCTCGGGTTCTCGGGAGCGGAGCAATGAAGCAGGACTGTTACGATATATATGCACCCGGCTCGACGGCGAAGGGAGTGGCGGTTAGCAGCCTAGCGAGGCCCTGTTCCTGGAGAAGGGAGTCGGGGAGAAGGGAGCCAAATGTCTGCCTGCTCAGATTTTGGCTCTCTGTCTCGTCCCCGCCGGCGCCTTTCGAGCCATGTGGTGGGTACGTGGTGATATATAAGGGTTACGTGGACCACCGAGAGGACGAAATCGAAGCTAGCTCGATACCGCGATAACCGAGCTGCTGCATCCGCTCTACTCTGTTTTCTTCGGTTGTGCCAGATATGGGCCCCACAACAATAGTCACTCGTCACTGCGCTGGCGGTGACTGCAGTCATGCTGCCGCCGCCCCAACTTTGTCCTTCGACCGGTCCTTCCAAAGAGCATCCCTTTTCAGAGCTCCACCTCCTTTGCATCCTACCAGCGATCCTTCTCTTGGCATTCACCATCGCGAGCTTGATCCACAACTCCTAGAATGCCCAGATGCGGTTGAATCTGTCGAAAGCAGAAGCGTTGGACGATCCAAGTCAACCGCGATGGCACTCTCCGCACCAGAGGGGGCAACCTCCAAAAGTCTATCAAGAAGGTGAGAATGTGACGACCCCGGTATCAAGAAGACTGGAACGCGTTGGCCAATGCTCGAGACTGGGTGATCTTCCGACCGAAAACAAACAGGGTTAAAGGTAAATAAAAATTCACTGCTTGGTAGGTAGATAGAGCACTTACTTACACGTTATGATACGACAACGCCAGTCATGGCTCGATGCGATGCAAATCTCCCCTATCCCTCCTGCCATGCAACCCGCGAATACTGGAGTATGCGGTACAACTACCAGCCACCGAGGGGCGAACGCGCATCTAATTCACGGTCAGCAATACGTATGTGCACAATATAAATACGCCTCAAGGCACACGGCGGAGGAGAAGTGACTTCAAACCTGGAATCGAATCAGGAACACGCGGAGCTGGCGGCCTGAATTCGCGGATCTACTCTATGTACTTCGTTATCGCAATGTCGTGGACTATCAGTCGCCATTACAGGCATCCCACTCTATTTAGACTCTCTTTTTTTTTATTTTTTTTTATTTTTTTTTATTTTTACTCTCCTTTATATCCTGGAACGGATATAAGATACGGGTGGTACTTATTATACGATGCGCTATGTATGCGACCGACCGCAGTGAGCCGCCTGATTCGGGGCTCAATCCATCCGCGTTTGCTCGCGGGGGGAACCATCCTTTTCGGCACCATCCGCCGCGAATCTAACTACCGCCGGGCTTATGATGATTCCCGTCGACTGGGCCTTTGACGCAACGTCCAGATGGAGCAGTTGCTCGACCTCAGAGAGAGGCAACTACGAGTCTCAGATGAACAGGGAGCTGCCTATGGAACCCGCAATACGCACCCTCTTTTTTTTTGGGTCTGCCATGATCGCCTGCGACCTATGTTGTGTCGGTGTAGGCCCACCACGAGTGATGTCGCGTGCTCTGGTATAGGGTGCTGCTCCGCCACATCACACAGTGGGGGGCCTTGCCCGTGCGCAGCCCTGATACGATCCCGCCAATGAGGATAGGTATTGCCGCCGCCGGGGGGATCCCACAACCCCAATGTAACGACTGGCGGCACACATTCAGCCACGGATCCAACCAACGGACGGACATTCGAACACGCGGATAGCACGCCGGCCGTAGGGCGATCTCTGACCTACAAAAAGCCAGCGGGGTCCCCCTCCAGCATCCCCCACCCAAACCCAACGCAGCAAGCAGAACACCAACGATGTCCAGTAACACCAAGCAAGCCAGCGCCGCGAGCTGGGCATCGAGCCCCCTCCTCGACCACAGCGACGACGCCGCCGGCAGCGCCATGAGCCCCGCCACAGCGCGGGGGCTGCTCTGCTGGCTGCGCGCCACGAACCTCCTCGACGGGCCAACGATCCCGACCTCCGTTCTCCGCACCGCGATCCACAACGCCGGCGCCGCTCCTTCGGACCCGGACGAGCACTGCGGCATGGTGCCACCCACCTCTCTCCCCCTCCCCACACCCCCACAACTTCGCTAACGACCGCCCTTCCCCCCGACCAACAGAAGCACAGGACAGCAGTGTGCGCGCTCGCGATCGCGATCACGATCAACACGCTCTTCACCGTCATCCTCTTCGGCGTGCAGGAGAGCAACTCAAGATGGCGTGGCTGTCCGCTCGGCATCTACGCCTTCACCGTGTCCATGCTGGTCCTCGCCGGCGTCCTGCTCGCCGCCGTCTTCATGTACGGCCTCAAGAAGGGCCGGAAGGCGGTGTACCAGGGCAATGGCAATATCGTCCTCGACACGGGCTGTGACTAGTTGCATGATGATTGATCGGTGGGGGAGTGGAGTAAGTTATGGGCTATGGTGGCAGTAGGAGTGTTTTTTTTTGGCTTGCTCTGTTTTTGCTTGCTTGCCTGCCGTTGTGATATATTCCATCGTTATGTAACCACACGCACAGAATTATTCGAAAATACATACATCTCACATATCTGTCCTGCCCGTGACACTCCCCACTACATACCCACACGCCGTGCCCATCCCCGCCGCAACCCCCTCAACAACCCGTGCATCTGCTCCGCGGATGGGTCCAGGGTTCGCCGTATCGACACATGTGAAGTGCTTGGCACCCAGCACCTCCATCCGGTGCGAAAGAGCATTACACACATGTAGTTTGGGAGGCTATTCAACGTGCACCGTCCCAGCAATGCCTTGTATGGACCGAGGGACCGGTCGGAATGACTCGTATTCTTTTTCGA
>Ga0307516_10003984_pt1 | contig 18549 bp, 15 predicted proteins | sample 19_EM_MG_FD_203310 | JGI IMG/M metagenome (GOLD analysis project Ga0307516, IMG submission 203310) | Populus trichocarpa ectomycorrhiza microbial communities from riparian zone in the Pacific Northwest, United States - 19_EM | ecosystem: Host-associated > Plants > Roots > Unclassified | place... | reverse complement strand
TCAGTTTTTATACACAGGATGCTCAGGACAAGATCCCTTCCTTTGCCAGCGATCTGCGCCAGTTAGGAGATGTCAAAGTAGTAAGCAGGGCGAATAATTATCTCAGCCAGTTCGTTCCCAATGATTGGACTTATTTTCTGGCAGGAGGAAATGTCGCCACCGGTCAGGATGTAAAAATGATGTATACGGATGAATATTTTGCCCGGGCCAATGGTATAAAGATCATCAGTGGCCGGGATTTTAGGTTGAATGATTCCGATAGGGTGCTGATCAACGAAACCCTTGCAAAGAGATTGGGATTAAAGCCCGAGACCGCACCGGGCACCTGGATGTACCCGCAACAGGATGCCGGAGAAACTCCGACGCACGTAGAGATCGTGGGTGTATTGAAAGATTTTAATTTTAATTCCTTGCATGAGGACTTGCAGCCTTTTATGCTTCGATATGACCATCAACGTACGGACAGATCCCATCTTATCGTCAGTACGAACAGCAAAAATTATAAGGCCTTGCTGCAACAGGTAGAAGCCATCTGGCATAAAGACCTGCCTGCCGTGCCTTTCGAATATTCCTTCCTGGACGAAGATGTGCAAAAGCAGTATACCACCGAGGTCACCCTGGGCCGTATCATCAACTCCTTCACCCTGATGGCCATCCTGATCTCCTGCCTGGGTCTCTTCGGCCTTGCCGCTTTCAGTTCGGAACAAAGAAGAAAAGAAATAGGGATCCGCAAAGTATTAGGGGCCAGCGTCGCCGGCCTCACCGGCCTCCTGTCAAAAGATTTTCTGAAATTAGTCGCTGTCGCCCTGGTGATAGCCATACCGATCGCCTGGTGGGCTATGCATAAATGGCTGCAGGGTTTTGCCTACCGGATCACGATCAGTTGGTGGATGTTTGCCATAGCGGGAGGCCTGGCCATCCTGATTGCCTTACTCACCGTTAGCTTCCAGGCAATAAAAGCAGCCGTCGCTAATCCCGTGCAAAGCCTGAGAGCGGAGTAAATCCCTGATCCCCGGGCCCCTGCTGGCCTAGTCCTCCAGGGGCCTGACCAGGATATCTTTAAAGTATACTTTACTATTGGGGTCATGGCCCTGTAAAGCAAAAGTACCGTTGGAGATCATCCTTCCGGCCATATCTTTAGGCCGCTGAACATTTTCGGGCTCTGTATAATCTACTACGACCTTATCATTAATTTTGATCACTACTCTTTTACCTTTTACGATCACTTCTTCCGTATACCACTCATTGTCTTTAACATATACTTCCTTGACATCCTCTATAGCGTAAAGGCTTCCGGTCCTGCGCCAATCCGTATGAGAATTATTCACCTGGACCTCATATCCTTTCGCGGGCCATCCGCCTTGCTGGAATTCGGTGTGAAAATAGATCCCTGAATTGGAACCCGGCTCCGTCATAACACGGGCCTTGAGGTCGAAGTTCTTGAAATGGTGATCCTTTACGGGACCATCATAGAACAAATGCGCCGTCTTTCCATGTGCGATGATCGTGCCGTTCTCAACGGTAAAGCTCTCTGCATTATCGCCCACTTTCCAGTTATTCAGGGACTTCCCGTCGAACAGCGGGATCCAGCCGTCCGATGCGGTGTGTTTGGGGCCCGAACAGGCCAGCAGGCAAAGAGCGATTGCTAAACAGGATGCCATTCTTTTCATATGAGCGCATTTTAAGGACTTCAAGATAGTGAAAAAAGGAGGATCCGCCATTTACATAAGATAAAAGGCCTCCGGTGCAAGGGGTGCGGGGACCTCCTGCTCTCCCAGCAGTTGACGGATATTGATCTCGATGGTACGCGCAATGGCCGTCACAGAAGTATCGCTGGGGCGGTTGCGAAAAGGGTCTTTGAGCTTAGAGGCGGTTTTCTCTAAGAGAAAAAAACAAGTAGAGATCAGGATCAGCAAGGGTATCGAAAAAATAGCCTCCACGTCCTTCAAAGCGATGGAAAGAGTCACGACAAAAATATAGATGATAAAATGCAATAGCATTCGATAGGTCGAGGGAAATACGGTGTTATTGATCCTTTCCGCCCGGCCCATCGCCTCACAAAGCCTGACTATCGTATTATCCAGTTGAATATGGCTGTAGGCGTCGAGCTGCAGGTTGTTTTTCAGGACCCTGATCTCAAAGGCATTCAATTGTAAAATAGCCAGGGGTTTATTGCTGATCTTTTGTATAAAGGCCCTTTCCTTATCGGTGAGATACGACTTTGTATTCTCCAGGGGATCCAGTCCCCGTAACGATTGCCCCAACGCATAACACCAGGCGATCTGCCGGTAGCCAATGCCCTTGATCTCTCCATCGTTGCCTTCTTTTACCAGCGATTGTAATTGCAGCACCAGGCTGCGGCTGTCATTCACAATAGCCCCCCAAATCTTACGGGCTTCCCACCAGCGGTCGTAGGACTGGTTCAATTTAAAAGAAAGCAAAATTGAAATAGCCGTTCCCAGGAATGCCGGGATGGGCAAAGGCATTTCAGGCAGCAGATGTTTCACATGCCCGGTCAGATAATTGATGAGAATGGTTAGCAGGATCACGATGCACAGTTCGATCTTTACATCGTTCAAAAAATACCGGGCGGGAATTTTTTTCTCCAGTAACATATTAATAAGTTACGATGAAAATACAAAAAACCCTCAAAGTTCTTTTTCTTATTTTGCAGGTCTGAAACCTATCACCATGGATGCGATCACTGCAAGAACAGCTACGTTAGAGGACCTGGACATTCTTTTTCAATTCGAGCAAGGCATCATCGCTACCGAACGTCCCTTTGACAGCACCTTAAAAGAGGGGCATATTCATTATTATGATCTGGAGGCGATGATCAAGGCTCCTCATATCGAAGTGATGGTGGCCGAACTGGATAAGAAGGTCATCGGCTCGGGTTATGCCCGGATCGAAAGCGGGAGGCCTTATTTAAAACATTCTCTTCATGCCTACCTGGGTTTTATGTATGTGGATCCGGAGCATCGGGGAAAGGGAGTGAACCAAAAGATCATCGAAGCCTTAAAAGAATGGGCTATCTCCCAAAATATAACGGAGTTGCGGCTGGACGTTTATACGGACAATGCGGGCGCCATCAAGGCATACGAGAAAGCCGGATTTACAAGACACCTGATTGAAATGCGAATGGGCTTGTAAAATCCTATTCGCTGGATACATCTGCTATTCCCCGCATTTTGTATGGACCACGCTGAAATATGTAAAATGGGCCTGCACGAAAGCAGTGTCCCCTACAAAACCCTGTAAGGCGAATATTCCTACATATTTTGGCCTTATTGGCAGGTCGATCTGCAAGGCTTCTTTAAATGCAAAGATTTCCTGGGGTCCGGTGGAATATAAAAGACGAAAGTGCCGGTCCTTCTTTTCGATCTTCAGCGCCGATCGCCGAAGATTATGATACACCAGTTCTTCCTGCCCGGGTTCCAGGGCGAATAAGGGAAGATGGATGATCTCCTCCGGCTTGCCGGCATCACTACCCCCCGAGACAATACCTTGAATAAGGATCTCCTTTGGCTTCTTATAACCGCCAAAAAAATCATTGTAACCGATGGACAGACGAAGGCTTTTACCCCGAAGAGAAGGTTCTTCCAATAACAGGATGCCCGCCTGCTGCCAGTTCTGTCTGGGTAGAAAACTATCCAGCCTGATCTCGGTCGTAAAGCAATCAGCGTTCAGCTTCCTCAGAAGCAGGTTTTTAATATCGGGGGCATTTGTGGAATCCGCCAGGTTATCCCCCCTTAATGTATATAATGTTAGACCGCCTGCCCTGATACCCCGCTTATCCCACCAGGTTTTCTCCTTTGACTGTATGATCCAGCCCCTGTTTTCCAGGGAGTCCTCCCGGACTGAACCAAAATGATCCGCTATCGGCCCTTTATCCGACCGGTAAAACAACCAAAATAAAAAAAAGACCAGAACGGTCAGAACAGCCATAGCTCCTATTAATATTCCCTTCCTTCTAACAGGTCTTGCTTTTACCGCCTCACCTGCCTGTTCCTCCTTTTCAATCGTCTGATTTTCCTTTTGTGCCACCTCCTCTCCCCTCCCCCGGGCAACGAGGCTTTTATATTGATACCAATAAGGAAAATGCCCCTCTTTTCCCTTTCGTTTCGCCTCATCGGTATAAGGCGCTTTCGATACATAGCGGGACAGGGTATCCAGCGTCGCGATGGAAGGATTTTCTTTTTTGGCCTCCGTAGGTTCAAGTACGTATATAGAATAATTCTTAATGCTTTTAGCCCCGATGACAAGCCCCGTTTCTTCGAAGATCTTATTGCTGAAGTGTTTGCTCTCCGTCTCCGTTAACGGACCGGTAAGGTTGGCGCCAAAGCATTTCCGGTATGCCTCTTCAAACAAACGAATAAAAGCCTGTTGATTAAGATCGTTCATATTTCCATATTACCAGGTCTAAAATAGAACAATTCTTAAGAATTATGCTCCAATTCCACAGGTTTCCGGGCCGTTTCCGCCGGTTGGAAAGAGGGAAAAATAGTTTTGTGACATGAAAAAACTATTCGTTCTTTTTCTCTGCGCCACCTCATGGTGCGGGTTTTCCCAAACCCTGCAACTACATTATGATCTCAGGGGTACCCTGGACCCCGAACGCAATCCCAAGAACTTCCCGACCCTCTATTTCGAATATTTTAAATCGCAGGATTCAGGCCGGCATTTCATCAAACCCGGTTCCTTCCTGCTCAAAATGCAGACGGATTTCCTGGGCGAAAAAAATAATATGGGGAAATTCTACATGCAGGTTTCTCAATCCCTTAGGGCCTGGAGTCCAAAAATATTTCTCAACCTGCAATACAGCGGGGGATTGGGGCTCACCGACCCGAGACAATACAGTTACTATATCCGGAATACATGGTCGCTGGGGATCTCCTATCCCTTTCAATGGGGAAATGCCTGGTTAAACGCCGTACTCAACTACAAATATTTACCGTATACTAAAGCAAGCCATGACCCGCTCTTCACCTTGTATTGGTGGAAAGGACTATGGCATTATAAGGGAGAATTTTCCGGTGATTTCTCTGTTTGGACAGAAAACAAGAACCACGGGGATGAAACCACCAAAGATCTCCATGGTAAAAATTTCTACTTTTTCGCGGAACCTCAATACTGGTATAGTTTTTTAAAGGACCTATCCGTCGGCACGAAGATCACAGTGAATTATCACGTATTACTGCCCGGAAATATTTTGCAGGTCTACCCTACCCTGGCCCTGCGCTGTAAACTTTAGGGCATTTGTCAAGTAAGAGACAGTAAGGAGGATCCGGGCAAACTAATTTGCATGAAAATTCATGATATGAGAACAATCTTAATGTCGCTAAGTTTTATGTTGGCCCTTGTATCCGGGCTGAGTGCACAGAAATCCCCTGTTTTTGTAACCTCCGGTTCCGCGGTGCATGGCTATGATGTAGTCGCTTATTTTACGGACAGTAAGCCCGTTAAAGGAGATCCAAAGTTCAGTTACCATTGGCAGGATGCCGATTGGAATTTTTCCAGCCAGGAGAACCTGAAAAAGTTCAAGGCAGCTCCTGAAAAATACGCTCCGCAATTCGGAGGTTACTGCGCCTATGGTACTTCTCAGGGGCATAAGGCGCCCACAGATCCGGAAGCCTTTACTATCGTGGACGGCAAGCTTTACCTGAACTATAATCTAAAGATAAAGGAAGGCTGGATGAAGGATCAGAAGCACCTGATCGATCAGGCAGATGCGAACTGGCCGAAGATCAAAGACAAAGAATAAGTTTACCATTTCAAAAGGAGCGGATGATTGAATTTGTCCGCTTCTTTTTTTAAGAAGTTCCTGAAGAACTCTTCCGACTTAAATCCCGGATCGGTCCTCTCCCACCCCGTATAGAATCTGAAATACAGCGGTTGATCTTTTTTGATAACCTGCGATAAGGTGTACGTGCTCGTGACATCGGATCCCGATGCCGGGCGGCTGCCGAAGGCAGAAAAATCCTTACTCTCTGCCAGGATGGCCATGCCCATCATATCCTTATTTTCGGATTGGCGGCCATGACAATATAGTACCTGGGCATCTCCCTGTGAAAAATTTCCCGGGTTGTTCGAATAAAAATTCGCTATGCCTGTAACAAGCCGGGACCCGGCCGGCGCATCTTTAATGTCCACCTTGCTCCCGTAAAAATATTGGCCTGCGCTGATGGAGATCTGCTCGGTAATAAAGACGGGGGATCCATCGATCTCCCATTCATAGCTCATAAGGAAGGCAGCGCGTATCGGACCATCGGCGAGCTTACGATAGGTTTCATTTTTTATCTGCTGTCCCCCCAGCCGTATCAGGCTATCCTTCGCTCCTTCCCTTGGCACCGAAAGTGCCAGGGCCCCTGCTCCCAGGGAATTACCTACTTTGAGGACATCCATGCCCCAATCCGCCAACTCATGATAGCTCTTCTTAGGATTGGCCCCCACGGTGTCCATCACCATGGCCGCGGTCGTCTTCCCATAGATATCCTTATTGTTACGGGTGTCGAAATAAAGGCGATAAGCTACTTTATCATTCTCCCATCCGGGTCCTTCCGTAAGCCAGGGTGGGAAGTGATGTTTAGAAAAATCAGTGGGCGGGTTCCGAAAAGGCATGGTCGCACTATCCAGGTTCGGGCCATACTGATCATCCTCCATTTTCGCCCGCATCCGGGTATGCGCTCTTACGACTAGCTTGATAGCAGCCTTTCTGTCCGATACAGCCACCTGTATCCTCCATTTTTCGAGCGGACGGAAAGAATGCAGGAAGACGGCTTCCTCCCAAACTCCATCCCCGTCCAGGTCATCGAATTGTACGGCAACAGGCATTTTATGGTCATCGCTGATCCGGATAAATTTCCCCGGAGAGATCTTCCCCAGTTTGTTCTCCAGGTCGCTCCGCCGCCATACGATCAATTCATCGGTCCTTTCTGCATCGAGAGGGTTGGTCAATGTAACAGTGTGAGCCGGGGAAGTTTGTCCCGGGCAAGTAGTGCTAAGGGTGATTTGAAAGAAGATTGCCAGGAGGAGAGTGCTGCGTTGCATAGTAAAAGGCAATATAAATCTTATTTCCACGCACATTTAATGCTTCCCCTGCCTATTTACGAAAACGTTGTAGCCTCCTTATCGCAATATAAAGCTTATTCCACCGTTACTTTAGCCCACTATTTACGAAAATGTTGGAGCGTAGATCCAGGAAAAAGAGTGCCTGGTATGGTTTTATCCTATTGAAAAACAATCACTCATCGTATATATGGCAGGAAAACTACGTTATGTAAAAGTTGGGTTAGCCGGGTACAAGCGCGTCAGAGGTGATGATCAGTCTTTTTCCTACATCGCAGCAGATGGCACGGAAATAACGGACGAAGAGACGCTGAAGCGCATTCGCGGGCTGGTCCTACCGCCTGCCTGGGAGAATGTATGGATCTGCCCCTGGGAGAATGGCCATTTACAGGCGACTGGTATCGATGCAAAAGGCCGTAAACAATACCGCTATCACAACTGGTGGGCAAAGACCCGCAATGAGAATAAATACGACCGGCTCTACCAATTTGGGGAGAAATTGCCCCTGATCCGCCGCAGGATAAGGTCCGACCTGCGAAGAAAATCACTGAACAAAGAAAAGGTCATCGCCATCGCGTTGAGCGTCATGGAAGAAACCCTGATACGGGTGGGCAATGCCTCTTATGAAAAATTATATGGCTCCTACGGGCTGACTACACTGCGCAACAAACATGTAAAGATCAATGGGCAAAAAGCCCTTTTTCAATTTAAAGGAAAGAAGGGCGTAGAGCATAAAATAGAATTGAAACATGCCTCCCTGGCCCGGTTGTTACAAAAAGTAAAAGATATTCCGGGACAGGAACTTTTTCAGTATTACGATGAGGGAGGTGAACCCAGGGGGATCGATTCCGGTGAGGTCAATGAATACCTGAAGCTTTGTACGGAAGATGATTTTACCTGTAAGGATTTTCGCACCTGGGCCGGTTCCGTTCATGCCCTGCACCTGATGGCGAGCCTACCCCCTTTTGACACGCAGAATGAATTCAAGCAGAATGTGATCACGATCGTTGAAGGCGTCGCTTCCAAGCTGGGAAATACCCGCACCGTTAGCAAAAAATACTATATCCATCCGAAAATACTCCATAGCTACGAAAAAGGCAGCCTCGCCCCCTTCCTGGACAAGATCCGCGCACAGGAATCCAACCCCTCGGCCAGCGGCGGTCTGCATGGCGACGAAAAAGTATTCCTGTCCTTTCTGAAAAAGAAAAAATAGCTTCTTTAGAGCGTTACTCATCTATCGCCATTTTACCCTAAATTCCTAACTTTAGTGAGCTATGGTTACCGTATTGATGATTACCTTCTTAAATCTTATTCCGGCGAAAGTTGCGGCCGGGGATTCCGTCCGCATCTTCTTTATTTATGGATCCAGTCCCGCCAAAGGCTTCGAAAAGACCGAGCGCAAGTGGTTTGGCGGCATTCACGGCGGACATGTCGCTATGGAGATAGCCCCGAACAGCCTGCTTAGTTTCCGATCGACAGAATACCCCTGCCACCTTATCCCCCACAAAAGGTTCAGTTCTATATGGGCATGCGTTGCGCCTCCGCCACTTACGATGTCCTTGCGAAAGCAGGGCTATTTAAAGAATATGGGAGCTCCACCTGGTGGAAAATTATGATGCCCGGGGATCTGCGGACATTGCTATTCAAAAAAGTCCGATCATCAGATGGAAAAAAATGGAGAGTATGCCAGTATGAGGGGTCGAAGAGGAGGGTTTGGGAAAGGGATAACTAGTTTTAGGCCGAGCGCCCCCATCTGCTTCCCGATACAAAACCTAAGACTGGGTTGTATTTATTAAATTCCCCTGGTGATTATCATTTTCAAGCTCGCCCGATCTGGGGCCAAATGCCTGTTAGCTTTTTCATTAAATTATTTGAATATTAATTCAATTTATGTACCTTTTTAACCCTAATCCACTTTACCCCCCAATCCTTTCCCTATAAAACGCTTATACTTAATAGTTCGCCAAAGATAAAAAGTCATTATGAGAAAAATCAAGTCCTTCCTACCCTTCATTTGCCTATTTCTATTCATGACCCCTGCCAGTTCCTTTGCCATAGACGGAAAAGATACCCGGATGTTGTCCCAGCCTGTGATCAGCGCCGACCATATCGCTTTTATTTATGCGGAAGACCTCTGGGTGGCTAACACAGATGGCAGTCAGCCACGACGATTGACCGTCGATGAAGGTATTGAATCTAACCCCGTATTTTCTCCCGATGGAAGATCCATCGCCTTCAGCGCGCAATACGATGGGAATATCGATGTATTCATCATCGCTGTAGAAGGGGGTATCCCCAGGCGGCTGACCTGGCACCCCGGAGCCGATATCGTACGGGGATTCACCAAAGACGGCAAGTCCATATTGTTCAGTTCACAACGAACGGCTTTCACCAATCGCTATGCCCAATTGTTCACCGTATCGGTCAAAGGAGGGCCCGCTACGAAACTCGATATTCCAAATGCCAATTTCGCCGATTATTCACCGGATGGAAAATGGATGGCTTATACCCCGCTCAACGATGCTTTCAAACAATGGAAACATTACCGGGGAGGTTCTATTGCCAATATCTGGCTGTTCTCCTTCGCCGATAATTCCGCCCTGAAGATCCCGCAACCGGAAGGGGGATCCAATGACACCGGTCCCTTCTGGATGGATAATAAAGTTTATTTCAGGAGCGACCGCAACGGTGAATTCAATTTATTCTCTTATGACGTCAGCTCCAAAGAGATCCGCCAACTGACGCAATTTAAAGACTTTCCCGTCATCAACGCTACCGGCGGAAATGGAAAGATCATCTTCGAACAGGCCGGTTATCTGCATACGCTGGAGCCCGGCATGACCAATTCTAAAAAGCTGACGATCGGCATCGGCGCCGATCTTCTCGAACTCCGGCCCCGCTTTGTAAAAGGCGCCCGGTATATCCGTAGCGCCGAACTCTCTCCATCGGGATCGCGCGCCGTTTTTGACTTCAGAGGGGACATAGTGACCGTGCCGGCGGAAAAAGGAGATTATCGCAATCTGACGCTTTCGACAGGCGTTCATGAAAAGTATCCTTCCTGGTCGCCCGACGGCCGGTCCATCGCTTATTTCTCCGATGCATCCGGCGAGTACCAGTTGCATATCAAATCACAGGATGGAAAAGGTGATCCGAAAATAATTAAATTGACGGGCACGGGATTCTATGCCTATCCAAGCTGGTCGCCCGATAGTAAGAAGATCAGCTATACCGATAATGGCCGGGATCTCTTTGTCGTGGATGTCGCCGGTTCCGCCGTAAAAAAAATAGCTTCGGATGAACTCTATGGCCCCGGGGCTTTTCGGGACATGGGCAGCGACTGGTCCTATGATTCCAGGTGGATCGCTTATACAAAAGTGACCGAGACCTATTTCAAAAAAGTATTTCTTTATTCCCTGGACCAGGACCGGTCTTTCCCGATCACCGATGGATTAAGCGATGCGTCCGAACCCAAGTTTGATCGCGCCGGTAAATTTTTAACCTTCTTCGCGTCGACGGATGCAGGGCCCGTCATCAACTGGTTCGACCAATCGAACGACGATATGCGGCAGACCCGGTCCATTTACCTGGTGACCCTGCAAAATGAAACGATCTCTCCCTTCGCCAAAGAGAACGATGAAGAAAAAGTAAAGATAGAAAAGGATACGGCTGCGGATAAGAAGAGTCCGCTCCTGCGCATCGACTGGGAAGGCATTCAGAACAGGATCATCGATATACCCGTAAAAGCCGGAAATTACGGAGAACTGAACGTAGGCAGGGAAGAGCTTTTGTATATAGATTTCCAGGATGGCCAGGGCTCGGGCTCCTTGCATAAGTATAGTTTTAAAAAGCGCAGCGACAATGAGGTGATGGATCTCGATCATTATGTCCTCTCCGCCGATGGAAAGAAAATGCTCTACGTGAAGGGAGGCAACTGGGCCATCTCCAATGCAGGTGAAAAGCCGGAGCCCGGAAAAGGCATGCTGAATATCGCCGATATACAGGTAAAGATCGATCCGGTAGCGGAATGGCCCGAGATCTTTGATGAAGCCTGGAGGGTCAACAGGGATTATTTTTATGACCCCGGTATGCATGGGGTGAATTGGGAAGCGATGAAAAAGAAATATGCCGTTTTCCTTCCGGACCTTGCCTGTCGCAATGACCTCAATATTCTGATCCAATGGATGTGCAGTGAATTATCCGTGGGCCATCATCGGATCACCGATCCGGGCGACCGGCTCAATCGTCCGCTCCCTATTCCGGGTGGGCTGTTAGGAGCTGATTATACCATCACCGACAACCGTTACCGGATCAGGAAAATATATGGTGGCCTGAACTGGAACCCCAATTTAAGATCGCCCCTTACCGAGCCCGGCGTAAATGTTAAAGAAGGTGATTATATCCTCGCCGTAAATGGTCATGAACTGACGGGCGCGGAAGATATCTATCAATACTTTGAAAATACGGCAGGTAAGATAGTATAGCTCACCGTTGGCCCCAGGCCCGATCTTAGTTCTTCAAGGGTTGTAAAAGTGGTGCCGGTGGAGAATGAATATGCATTGCGCAACCGGGATTGGGTGGAAGGCAATCTGCGGAAAGTGAATGAAGCCACCAAGGGGCAGGTGGCCTATGTGTATGTACCCAATACGGCCGGATTGGGTCACGATTATTTTAAGCGCTATTTCTTTCCCCAGGCCAATAAAAAAGCGATCATCATTGACGAGCGTTTTAATGGCGGCGGCCAATTGGCCGATTATTATATTGACATCCTTCAAAAGCCTTACCAGGCTAACTGGAACATGCGTTATGGCCGTGACCTGAAGTCACCGAGCGCCTCGATCCAGGGACCCAAAGTCATGCTCATCGATGAGACGGCTGGTTCCGGGGGAGATATGCTGCCCTGGATGTTCCGGAAATTCAAGGTGGGAACGCTGATAGGTAAGCGCACCTGGGGGGGACTGGTAGGCATCCTGGGATTCCCCGAGTTTATCGACGGAGGAGGTGTGACCGCTCCAAATGTCGGGATCTGGACAAAGGACGGGTTCGTAGTGGAAAATGTCGGCGTTGCTCCCGATATCGAGGTCGAGCAGGTACCCGCAGAGATCATTAAGGGGAATGATCCCCAGCTTCAGAAAGCGATCGAGGTTGCTTTAAAAGAGCTGGAGAAGAACCCCCAGCCGGATCCTGTTCGTCCGCCTTACCCCGTAAAGGTCCAGCATTAGAGCATTGCCTTTTTTAACTTTTCAAGCAGGTTGACCGATTTTACTTTTGGATCGCCTTCGCCGAGCGTTTCGATCGGCAGGTAGCCTTTGTAGCCGGAAGATTTGATAATGCCCATTAATTTATCCAGATCTGTTTCCTTTTCCGCACCATTGAGGAATATCTTTTCCTTGATCTGCCAGTTCACCGCATACTTTACGGACCTTGCAATTTCTTCATAAGGATCAAGTACGCGATAGCTGCCCGTGTCCAGGATAAGGCCCAGCCATTCCGAATGGATCGCTTCGATCATCCCCGTTACCTGGGCGGCCGTCTGGATAAAATCATTGTGATTCTGTAATCCGATAACGACGCCATGCTTTTTCCCGTAGTCCACACAGGTCTGAATATCCTTTAGCATCCATTCCGTCACCTGTTCCTTTGGAACACCTTCATTTTTTTGATTCCCTGCAAAGATCCTGATCACAGGCGCCCCGATCTTGGCCGCCACTTCTATCCAGTTCTTTACCAGTAAGACCTCCTGTTCACGTTTGGCCTTATCGGCGATCGTAAAATCGTTACGGACCCCTGTTCCGCTTATTTCAACACCCAGGGCGAATGCCTTTCTTTTTATTTGAAACAGGTATTCGTCGGAAGGCGCCTGGGGATAGCCTTTAAAATAGTACCCTGTCAGATCTACGCCTTCAAACCCTGTGGCTGCACAGAAGTCGAGCAGGTCGCTAATGGTCATGCTTCCATCGGACAAGGCTGCATTAAAAGTAAAAGCATTCAAGCTCGTCTTTAATCCCCCCGCAGCTCCGTGAAGTTTTGGCTGCCTGGCAGAGGGAAGTGCGAATGCATTACCCGATGAGGCCAGCAGCGGCAGCCCGATCAGGGAGCTTAGAAATTTTCTGCGGTGTACTTGCGTATTCATACTAAAAGTTTTGTTTTCTGTGGTTCGACAGGATGTTCCTGTATTTTGCCGGGATCTTTTATAGCGATCATCACAAGGATAGCGGAAAGAAAGAGCGAACCCGCCATAAAAATATAGGACGCCCCGAATCCTTTGGTGCCGTTCAGATAGCCGACGAGGTAAGAGCCCGCAAAGGCCCCCAATGCTCCAAAACTATTGATGATGGCAATGGCGCCGCCTGCGACATTGGCCGGTATGATCTCCGTAATAATGGCCCAGAAAGGGCCATAGGGGATATACATCGCCATCCCGGAAATACTGAGCAACGCGAATGAAAGCCAAAAATTATGCGGACCCACCAGGTAGGAGCAATAGAAGGTGATGGCTCCCAGTAAGAGAAATGGCCAGATAAACAATTTCCTTTTCAAAGTTCTGTCAGAGCAATAAGAGACGATGATCATCCCGATAATGGACATGAAAAAAGGGAAGGCGGACAACCACCCTGTTTTTACGATCGTCATGCCCGAAGCTGCATTCAGGATAGAAGGCAGCCAGATGACAAATCCGTACACGCCGACGCTCCATAAGGCGAACAACAGGCATAATAAAATGACCAGGGGGGATTTGAAGACCGTCAGATAGTTTTTTACCGGCTTGATGCCCTGCTGCTCCATTTGCAACCTTCTTTCCAGCTCGTCTTTCTCATCCTGGCTGAGCCAACGCGCATCCTTGGGTTTATCATCCGCCAGTCTCCACCAAAAAAAGGCCCATACGATAGCAGGAAGCCCCTCCCAGATGAACATCCACCGCCAGCCGAGAGCGTTTATCAGGTACCCGGACATGATCGACATCCAAAGTACGGTAATGGGATTTCCAAAAATTAAAAGTGTATTCGCCCTTGAACGTTCCGCCTTGACAAACCACCGGCTTAATAAAAGCACCATGGAAGGGAAGACGGCGCTTTCCATTACTCCCAGCATAAACCGGATGACCATCAGGACGCTTATATTACTGATCAGGCCGGTGGCCATGGCACAGAGGCCCCAGAGGATCAGGGACCAGAAAATCAATTTCTTTGCGCTCTTATTCGAAGCATAGAGTACGCCGGGGATCTGAAAGAAAAAATAGCCAAGAAAGAACATCGATCCCAATAAAGAGGACATCGCGGACGTAATACCGAGGTCCTTCGCCATTCCGCCTGCCATCCCGAATCCAAAATTCGTGCGATCCATGTACGCAAGGCTATAGGTAATAAAAGCCACGGGCAGGAGGCGGTACCAGCGGGCGGGAGCAATCGTTCTTTTCATCGGCCTGTTCGTTGTTTTATTGGGTCATTTTTACCGGAAGGGCATATTAATAAAAATCTTCATATAAACCCTGTTTTTATAAACGAATATACAAGTAATTAAACCTTGCCTTCCCGTACCGGTCAATTCCTTTCATTCTATTAAATCGTTCCCCAATATGAGATCAGCAAGAGTTGCCCTGATAGTCGTCTTTGTTTGCCTGACGGGTATATGCCAGGCGCAGAGCCATTTTACCCAATTGGATCATTGGATGGAAGATCATGCAAAGGAACTTGGCGGCCGGGCCATCCTCCTCGTGTCGAAGGATGGGATGCTCGTTTATAGCAAGGACATAAATGAACTCAGCCGCCGGCAAAAAATGGTGAATAAATTCGCAGCACGTCGCATGGGCGGGAAAGCCGATACGGAGGATTATACGGCCACTACCCGTCAGCCTGTCGCCAGTTGCAGCAAATGGCTAAGTACGGCCCTTGTAATGACCTTTGTGGACGAGGGGAAATTAAGCCTTTCCGATACGGTCGGAAAATACCTGCCCGTGCTTTCCCAACATGGTAAGGGAATGATCACGATCGGTCAATGTCTTTCCCATCTTACGGGTATCCTGGAGCCTCCGTTGAAAGAAAGTTTACAATTGTTCAAAGACCTTTCCGGCATGGACGAGGCGATGGAAAAAATAGCGGCTTTGCCCATGGAAGGAGAGCCGGGAAAAACATTTCATTATAGTAACGCCGGGTTGCAGATAGCCGGGGCCGTCCTGGAAAAGATCAGCGGTGAAGGTTTCCAGACCCTGTTTGCCGAACGGATCGCCGGGCCGCTGGAAATGCAAAACACCGATTTTGGAAAAGGCCGCGTTGCCCTTCCCGCGGGAGGGGCCGGTAGTACCCCGGAGGATTATATGAACTTCTTAACGATGATCCGGCAAAAAGGCCTTTTCAAAGATCGCCGGGTATTAAGTGAAAAAAGCATTTCGGAAATGCAGGTGAACAGGATCAGCCCCGATACAAAGATCGCATACTCCCCCGCCGGGATGGAGGGTATTGGATATGGCTACGGAGAGTGGATCGTCATCGATCCCGTAACTAAACAACCTACAGGGACCGTCACCAGCCCGGGTCTCTTCGGAAGCGTTCCCTGGGTAGATAACCAAAGAGGTTACAGCGCCTTCCTGATGACTTTCTTTATTAAGAAAGGAGCTGGAGAACAGAACTTCAAGAATTTGAAGCAGCAGGTGGATGCGGCGATCGATGCAAAATAAGAGATCCTATCGGCGATGACGCTGACCTGAAGATCCGATGGCTATTGCCCTTGCCCCGGATTCCGCGGATCGGATTTTATTTTTAACTGGTACTCCTGCGGAGGCACTCCGCCGGACAGATTCTTTACGAAATAATCCCAGCGGCGACGCATCATATAATAAGAATAGATGCCATATCCATGGGCGCTGTTGGGGAACACCACCAGGTCAAAATCCTTATTGGCCTTCTCCAGGGCTTCCACTACCAGCAAGGTATTCTGCGGCGGAACATTATTATCCATCATGCCATGGGCCAGCAGCAGCTTGCCTTTGAGATTTTTTGCGTAATTCTGGTTGGCCTGCGCATTATAATCGGAGGCCGTTACCAATCCGTCATAACGCTCGCCCCAGTCGTCCTCATAGTTCCGGTTGTCATGATTGCCGGATTCGGAAATACCCACCTTAAAGAAATCCGGGAAGCGGAACATGGCGGCTGCCGTAGCAAAACCCCCTCCCGAATGCCCCCAGATACCCACCTTACTGGTATCAATATACGCATAGCGCTGGCTCAACTGCCGTATACCCGCTACCTGGTCCGGCAAGGTATTTTCGGCCATATTTCCATAGCTCATATCGTGAAAGCTCTTCGAGCGATAAGGGTTACTGGTGCCTTCGATAGCTACGACAATAAAACCTAATTCCGCCAGGGCCTGGTTGTCGCCCCGGGATGTCGTGAACGACCATGCGCCACCGATGCTTCCCCCCTGCGGACCGGGATAGATATAATCAATCACCGGGTATTTCTTTTGAGGATCGGGATTGGAAGGAGTGAACATCAATCCATATATATCCGTCTTCCCGTCATGAGCTTTTAGCTGGATCGGTGTCGGAGCATGCCAGCCGCTGGCCGTCAGCCTGGAAACATCCGTCTTTTCCAGGTTGGCGATGAGTTTGCCATCCATATTCCGCAATACAGCCACGGCAGGAACATCAGGTCTGGAATAACTATCGGTAAAATAATTACCGGAAGGCGACAGGCTTACCGAGTGATTCCCGTCTTCCGGTGTAAGCAGCGTCAGGTTCTTACCGTCGAACCCTATTTTATACAGATGATTGAAATAAGGGTTTCCCGGCTCCCGGCCAACGGCCAGGAAATAAAGGACGCGCTTTTTCTCATCCACTTTCAGCAACCTGCTGACCACCCATTCTCCCTTGGTGATCTGGTTTTTCAGCTTACCGGTGAGTGCATCATAGAGATAGAGATGACCCCAGTTATCGCGTTCGGAATACCAGATGATCTCATTGGATTTGTTAAGATATTTCCAATCGATGGCTGCGCGGCCCGATTCGTACTGGGTGGCCACGGTCTCTTCAAAAACTTCACGGACGGCGCCTGTAGCGGCATTGGCGATACGGAACTTTTCCTGTTTGTGATCGCGGGAAGTAGAGACAAAAGCCAGTTGTGAAGCGTCTTCGTTCCAATTGTTATCGTCGAAGGTGCCGCTGCTGGAAATATCATCGCTGAGAGTAGCCCGGTGCGGATCGGCGGGCGCCTCTAATACGATCACTTTCGGCTCGTCGACATTGATGATCACGCGTTGGATCGTGATGATCTCCTTATCACCCGGCAAAGGATATTTCCACGCCTTCAGGACAGGCTTACCGACATTCGTGGTCACCAGGTACATATCGCTCGCATTTCGCTGATCCTGCTTGAAGGTGGAGATCTTTTTCGAATCGGGCGACCACATCAGGATGGGACCATCGCTGCTGCTCCAGCCTGCATTATCCGTAGCATATCCAAAATCTTTGACCCCATCGGTAGTGAGCTGCGTCTGCTGATTGCCCGCAACGTCCCGGACCCACAGGTTGTTATCTTTTATGAACGCCGCCCGTTTACCATCGGGCGATACGACCTCATTCCTGCCTCGCGCTCGTCTGCCTTCTTCCCTCGCCGGTCTTTCAGCCACGGAATTATCCGGTGTACAGGCATAGCTTTGAAGGTCGACACTCCATTGCTTGTCGTTCGCACGGAAACTCATGGATTTCCCATCGGCCGAGTAGGTAAAGGTCTGGAACGGGAGCATGAAGGCCTCATATTTCTTACCTGCCGCTGTTGAAAGGGCAGCCGCCAGCTTCTCCTGGTCGAAGGCCGCGGCGCGGGTCCCCTTAGCCGGGTTTACCAATATAAATTCGCTGCCCCTGGCAGTCAGGATACGATACCAGCAGCGATCATCCGACAGCCAGTTCGGACGCCCGTTGAAGTTATTGTCCACCAGCGGTTCCGTATTATAACCCAGCCGGCTTTCTGCGCGTTCATAATCTTTTACCGTTAGAACGCTGCCTTGCTGGGCTCCTGCCGTCCCTGTGATCGTAAGCACCAAGGCTGTAATTAAACCTTTATTCATAATGACTATAATAAATTATTAAAAGATCTCTATTTTGTTAAGGACGGAATATACGGCAAATTACCATAATTCACTCCGGGCTCCTTACTCATTTTTAACCCTGGCTCCTTTCATATGCTGTAAAATACCGATTGGAAACCCGAAATTTTTCGTAGTTTAACAGGCCGCCTGATTGTTGGTCATAAACTATTTTAACCATGAAAAATTACCTTGTCCGCCTTTCGCTACTCCTATGTGTTGCTCTTCTCTTCTCTGCCTCTACTGATCTGTTTGCTCAGTCATCAACCCGCTATTCCGCAGAAGTGGAAAATAAAATAAAGCAGGTCGAAGATCGCCTTGCAGGGCCCATCCTGGTGGAAGGACAGCCAGGATATACTTTAGCCGGACGGATGGCTTATTATAAAGTGCATGGCCTGAGCATAG
>Ga0307516_10003983_pt1 | contig 18549 bp, 20 predicted proteins | sample 19_EM_MG_FD_203310 | JGI IMG/M metagenome (GOLD analysis project Ga0307516, IMG submission 203310) | Populus trichocarpa ectomycorrhiza microbial communities from riparian zone in the Pacific Northwest, United States - 19_EM | ecosystem: Host-associated > Plants > Roots > Unclassified | place... | reverse complement strand
CCAGAGCGAGTTCCTCTTGCAGGAACGCAACCTGGCTGGAGAGATCGTTGGCCTCTTTCTCCCAACGTGCGGCGCCTGACGCCTCGTCGCTACGTGCCACGTCCCACCTCCCCGGGGGCTCGAACGTCTTGGTGATAACAGTAGCCGCTGCGGGGCGGATTTCGACCCATGCAACACCCTCGTCACTGAACCTTGATCGATCGGGCCCGTGGGGTGCACCGGGTGGTCAGGGGGTTCGGGTACCGTCGGACCGGGCTAGTTGGGGGAGGTAAGCGGTGTCGACACAGACCGAGACAGGCGAACTTGAGGTCTGGGTGGATCAGGATCTGTGCACCGGTGACGGGCTGTGTGTGCAGTACGCACCCGAGGTGTTCGAGTTCGACATCGACGGCCTCGCGTACGTCAAGGACAGCGCCGGTGAGCTGCTGCAGAGCCCCGGCGTGCGCACCGGGGTGCCGGCCCGGCTGCACCTCGAGGTGATCGACGCGGCCAAGGAGTGCCCGGGCGACTGCATCCACGTGGTGCGCGCGAAGGACGACGTGGAGATCGCCGGCCCCGAGGCCGACTGATCGTTTTCCGCCGCTCCGCGGGGCCACCGAGAGGCCGGCCCGGCGGAGCGGAGAATCTCACAGTGTCGGACGGCCGACCAAAGATGCGACAATCCGGGAGAATTCCTCCAAGCGGGCAATCTGCCCCGGGCCGCCGTCGTCGAGCGTCTTGCCGAAGCGCAGCGCGTCGTGCCGCAGCGCGGCCCGGCCCTCGTCCTCGGCCATGCCGGGCGGCGGCACCGCGTCGTCCACCGAGCTCAGCAGCAGATAGACGTCGATGCTGTCGACCCGGGCCTGCCCGGTCGACGTCCGGGTGAGCCGCCGCCGGCAGCCCACCTCGGTGACGGTCGACAGGGGCACCACCCGCAGGGATGACGTCATCGAGCCGACCGGGCCGTCCCCGGGCGCCACGTCCTCGCCGTGCCACAGCACGAGCCGGCTGCCGTCACAGATGACGACCTCCTGCCACACGCCGTTGACCTCGTTGACGAAGCGCTCCAGCGTGAAACAGAGCACAGAGGCGCCGCGCAGCACGCCGAACAGGGCGTCGAGCGCCACCTCGGGGTCGCGCAGATAGGCCCGGGCGGCCGAGTCCAGATCCTCGTACGGCGACCAGTCGGGAAAGACCGCCGGCATCTCGTTGCTGCCACCGAACGGCGGAGAACTCATTGCGCCCACCCGTTCCCTCCGCTCTGCGAACCCATCGAAACCCGCGACGGAAACTACCCGATCCGACTGACCCCGTCACACCCCGGGATCGTCCACCTTCTCCGCGTGCTCGGCCGCCAGCGCCGCCTGGGCGGCCCTGCGCAGCGCGTACGCCTCAGCGCCCTTGCTCGGCTTCCGGCGCCGCGGCGGGGCCGTCACTCCGGGGGCCAGCTTGCGGGCCGAGACCAGGAACGCGGTGTGCGCGATCATCCGGTGGTCGGGACGCACGGCGAGGCCGTCGGCGTGCCAGTCGCGCACCAGCGACTCCCAGGCCCGCGGCTCGGTCCAGCCGCCGCGCTCCCGCAACGCCTCCACCAGCTCGGACAGCTGCGGGGTCGTGGCCACGTACCCGATGAAGACGCCGCCGGGGATCAGCGCCCGCTCGACCATGTCGAGGGGCTCCCAGGGGGTCAGCATGTCGAGGACGATCCGGTCGAAACCGGTCCCCTCGGCCTGCCCGACGTCGCCGGAGTGCAGGTGCCAGGCGGGGTGCGGGCCGCCGAAGAAGGCCTCGACGTTCTTGCGGGCGATCGCCGCGAAGTCGTCACGCAGCTCGTAGGAGTGCAGCTCACCGGTGCTGCCGACGGCCCGCAGCAGCGAGCAGGTCAGCGCGCCCGACCCGACGCCGGCCTCCATGACCTTGGCGCCGGGGAAGATGTCGGCCATGGCGACGATCTGCGCGGCGTCCTTGGGATAGATGACCTGCGCGCCGCGCGGCATCGAGAGCACGTAATCGGACAGCAGCGGACGCAGCGCCAGGTAGGCCGTGCCGCCGGCGGAGACCACGACGCTGCCGTCGGGCAGGCCGATCAGGGCGTCGTGCGCCAGGGCGCCGCGATGGGTGTGAAACTCCTTACCGTGCTCCAGCACGATGGTGTGCATGCGGTTCTTGGGATCCGTGAGCTGCACACGGTCGCCCACGCGGAACGGGCCCCGGTGGGCGGGCACGGGCTCGTCGACCACGGTGGTGGTGGGTTGCACGGTCACTGATCGCTCTCTCATTCGGTGCTGGCTCATTGCTGCGACGGCTCATCCGGTCGCCGGGCGCGGCCCGCGCGGCGCGGCTCCAGCAGCTCGGCCAGATCCGCGACGTGCAGCACGCCGACGACATCCTCCCCGGAGGTGACCACGTACTGCGCACCCGGGTGCGCCTGCACCGCCCGGACCACCTGCTCACCGGTCAGCCCGAGCGGCAGGGCGGGCACCCGGCCCAGGTCGCGCGCGACGGTGTCGACGGCCACCCAGGGCCGCCGCGCGGCGGGCACGGCGGCGGCTCCGGCCGCGTCGACCAGAGCCACGAGCTTGCCGCCGGCATCCGCGACGGCCAGGGCATCCCCACCCCGGTCGGCCGCGCCGGCCCGGCGCTGGGCTTCCGCCAGCGGCGTCCCCGACGGTACGGCGAACAGCGGCCGCGCGAGGGCCCGCAGGTCGACGAGGGGGAACCGGCGGGTCATCCGCGCGAGCCGGATCGACTGGCCGGCGCCCTGCCACAGCGTGAAGACCACGAGCAGGATGAAGACCAGCCCGAAGACGGTCAGCAGATTCAGCCGGTACAGGGTGAACACGGTCAGGGCGGTGAGCACGGCGATGCCCCGGCCGGCCCAGGCGGCGACCTCGGTGGCCCGGTTCCGGTCCTTGATCAGCGCCCACAGCCCGGCCCGCAACGCCCGGCCGCCGTCGAGCGGCAGGCCGGGAAGGACGTTGAAGACAGCGACGAGCACGTTGCTGGCGGCGAGCTGAAAGGCGATCTCCCCGGCGACGGTGCGGTCGGGCAGCACGAAGGCGGCGCCGGTGGCGAGCGCGCCCAGCACCAGGGAGACGGCCGGGCCGGCCAGCGAGACCAGGGCGTCGACCCGGGGCGTGGGGGCGTCACGGTCCATCTCCGTGTAGCCGCCGAGCAACTCAAGAGTGATCCCGCGCACACCGATGCCGTGCCGGCGGGCGGTCAGGGCGTGGCCGAGCTCATGCAACAGCACCGAGCCGAGCAGGCAAACCACAAAACCGAAACCGACGGCGTACGCGGCGGGCCCGGCGAGGCCCAGCTCGGCCTGCACGTACCCGCCGTAAACGACGGTGACCAGCACCGCGAGCAACAACATCGACGGGCTGAGATAAACCGGAATGCCCAGCACCTGCCCGACCATCCGGCCCGGCCGCCGGGCGGGGCGGGTCTGCTGTGCGCCGTCGTCCACGCGTCGATGCTACGGACCGCACCTGAGAGGTGCCTGCCGCGGCGGTTTCGTCGTACCCCTCCCCTAGCCTTACCCCCATGACGGCAGAAACGGTTTTGTCCCCTTCCGCGGGCTCCGCCGCGGCCCCGCCGCCCGGCTCTGCTCCCGGGCGCGGCGAGCGTCACGCCGGGCCGTCGCTGTCGCCGTCGCGCGCCGCGGATTTCAAGACCTGCCCGCTGCTGTTCCGGTTCCGCACGATCGACCGGCTGCCGGAGAAGCCGACCCCGGACCAGGTGCGCGGCACACTGGTGCACGCGGTGCTGGAGAGCCTGTTCGACCTGCCGGCGGCGGAACGCACGCCGGCCGCGGCGGCCGCTCTGGTCGCGCCGTCGTGGGCGCGCCTGGTGGAGCGGGAGCCGGCTCTGGAGGCTCTCTTCGCCGAAACCGTCACCATCCCGGCGGCTGGCCCGAGCGCTGTCCCAACCGCGGCCGGCGCCGTGCCTGATCCCGTTGCCACGCCGAGTCCCGCCGCGCCTGATTCCGTTTCCGTGCCTGATCCCGGCGCGCCTGGTCTCGTCACGCCCGATCCCGCCGCGCTCGATCCCGTTTCCGTTCCTGGTCCCGGCGCGCCCGATCCCGCCGCGCCTGGTCTCGCCGCGACTGGTCCCGTTTCCGTGCCCGATCCCGCCGCGCCTGGTCTCGCCGCGCCTGGTTCCATTTCCGCTTCCATTTCCGCGCCTGATCCCGGCGCGCCAGGTCCCGTTTCCGTGCCTGGTCCCGTCGCTGCTCCGGTTGCGGCCGGGTTTTCGGCGGGTGCGACCGTCGGCGCCGTAGGGGCTGGTCCCACGACTACCTCGGCCGCGAGCACCGCGGCGGCCGTGGCTGGCGCTGCGGGTCCGGTCGGCGGCGGCCGGCCGAGCACTGCGGCGGAGGCGCTGCCAGGGCTCGAAGCGGCGGGCGAGGCCGAGCGGATCGCCGCGTTCCTGGCCGGGGCGGGCGACCTGCTGGCCGGCTACTTCGCGGTCGAGGACCCGCAGCGCCTGGAGCCCGCCGAGCGCGAGAGCCTGGTGTCGACGCTGGTCGACGACGAGTTACTGATCCGCGGCTACATCGACCGCCTCGACATCTCCCCCGCCGGTGACCTGCGGGTGGTCGACTACAAGACCGGCGGCGCGCCGCGCGAGGCGTTCGAGGGGCGGGCGCTGTTCCAGCTCAAGTTCTACGCGCTGGTGCTGTGGCGCACCCGGGGCGTGGTGCCGCGGGTGCTGCGCCTGCTCTACCTGAAGGACGCCGAGATCTGCGACTACAGCCCGGACGCGGCGGAGCTGGAGCGCTTCGAACGCACCCTGGTGGCCCTGTCGCAGGCGATCGAGCGGGCGAAGCAGGACCGGGACTTCCGCCCGAAGCCGAGCAAGCTCTGCGGATGGTGCAGCCACCAGCAGTTCTGCCCGGAGTTCGGCGGCACCCCGCCGCCGTACCCGGAGCCCCAGCCGGAAGCGGCGTCCCCCAATGAGACCCAGAAGGACGACACCATCGCGACGCCTGTCCCCCGCCAGCCCTGATCCCCGCGGTCGCAAGGGATCGTGCCCGGCAACGCTTTGTTTGACGGTCAGCCTGTTGCCAGCGCCCAGGAGCGGGGGGCAAGGTTCGGCGGGGTTCGGGCGGGCGGAGGGTCATGCCGGGCTCGTCGAGGCGCCTGTTCGCGTTGAATCCCCTTTGTTCAAAGGCTGTTGGTCGCTTCAGTAGATCTTGGGCAGCGCCGGCCCACCTGGAGTCTTCTGCGTGCCCGGGTCGCCCTTCGATCGCCATACCGATCAGGCGATCACGCCCACCAGCCTGCGCGAGCCGCAGTCGATCTTGTTGCGGCGTGGCCCGCCCCGCGCCCGGAAACATCCATGTTGTTCCAGGTCGGCATCCCCGGCAGGATCTTGTTGCGGCGTGGCCCGCCCCGCGCCCGGAAACATCCATGTTGTTCCAGGTCGGCATCCCCGACGGGATCTTGTTGCGGCGTGGCCCGCCCCGCGCCCGGAAACATCTACGTTGGTCCGGGGTCGGTGAGACGGCGAGGGTTCTGCAGGTTTCGGGGCAAGCCTCAGTTCCGCACCGCCATCGGCCCAGCGGCGCGGCCGCTGGTTCGCCTGGACCACGGCATCCGCTGGTGTCGCACTTCCCGTCGGCCACCCCCGTCCCGAAAACCCCGCCCCCACACCGACCCGGTCCGGGTGGGTAGCGGGGGCAACGCGACGCTGGTCGGCTTCGCCCGTCCGAAGGACGACATGACGAGGCGGCGGTCGACGGCGGATCCCCTAGGGTGGGCGCGAGGCCGGTGACGGCCCGTGAGCGGTCGGGTGGGCGGAGAGGCAGAGCGGGTGACGGGGGTCAACGGCACGGCGCCGGATCTGGCGTCCGGGCGGCCGGTGCGGGTGCTACTCGTCGACGACCAGCCGATGCTGCGGTCCGGACTCCGGATGGCCCTTTCCGGTGCCGGCGGGGTCGCGGTCGTCGGTGAGGCCGGCGACGGGATCGAGGCGGTTGATCTTTCGCGCCGGCTGCTGCCCGATGTCGTGCTCATGGATCTGCGATTGCCTCGGCTCGACGGGCTCGCCGTGACCCGTGCGATCGTCGAGTCCGGGCTCCCGGTGCGGGTGCTCATCCTGACGACCTACGACGCCGATGAGCAGGTCACCAGCGCCGTCGCGGCCGGGGCGATGGGCTACCTGTGCAAGGACGTGCCGCCGGCCGAGTTGGTCACTGCCGTCCGTACCGTCGCCGCCGGAGGCGCGGTCGTCGCGCCACTGATTCTCGCCCGGCTGCTCACCCGCCTGGCCGAGGCCCTGCCGGCCCCGGCCACGACGGCGGCCGCGCCCGCGCTCAAGACGCTGACCGAACGGGAGCGTGAAGTGCTCGCCCACGTCGCCAAGGGGCATTCGAACGCCGAGATCGCGCGGGCGCTCACGGTCAGCGAGACCACGGTCAAGACCCATGTGGGCCACATGCTGACCAAGCTCGGCCTCCGCGACCGGGTCCAGGCGGTGGTCCTGGCCTACGAGACCGGCCTGGTCCGCCCCGGCGGCTAACAACCACAGGAAGACCGCGCCCAGGCAGGGCCGCGCTCCGGAAACCGAGCCAGGCAGGCCCCACTCGGACAAACCACGCCCAGGAAGCCGAGCCAGACAAGCCCCACTCGGACAAACCACGCCCAGCCAGGTCCCAATCAAGCAGGCCCCAATCAAGCAGGCCACGCTCAGGCAGTCGCGCCCAGGCGGGCCCCGCACGATCTCGGCCGGCGAGGCCCAGCGCGGATGGTGTGCGGTCGCGGCGCGGAACTGACTACGCCGCCGCCGGACCCAACCGCGGCCCTGGTCAATATCCCCGGCGACGGCTGGCAGTCCAGCGCCGCCCGGATCCGCTGGCCGTGGACCACGGCCTGCCGCCACCGCCACGCGTCACGCGGCGGCGTGCAGGTCGCCCATCGCCCGATGCACGTCGATGTCGCCGCTGGCGGTGCGGATGCGGAGTTCGAGCGCCGCCTCCTGGGTGCCCTGCGGCGCCGCCCCGCCCATCGCCAGATCGCTCGTGGTCGAGCCGGACGCGGTGTTCAGGTCCAGCCAGACTCCCGTACCCGCGGCGACCCCGATCGAGACGTCGCCCGACGCCGTGCTCAGCCGGGACTTGCCGCGGCTCACCACGCCGACCTCGACGTCGCCCGAGGCCGTCTCGGCCTGCAGCGAGCCGCCGACCCGGCGGATCGTGATGTCGCCGCTTGCCGTGTCGGCCTTGACGTCACCGCTGACGTCACCGACCCGCAGGTCGCCCGACGAACTGCTGATGCGCAGCGAGCCGCCGACCCGGCCGACCGTCAGGTCACCGCTGGCCGCCTTCAGGTAGGCGTCGCCGGTCACCTCGTCGACGGACACGTCCGCCGACGCCACCGACGCCTGGCCGCTGGCCCAGCGGCCGGTCGCCCGGACGTCTGCCGCCGCGGAGTGCACCGCTAGCGCACTGTCCAGCGCCACCCGGATCTGGACCCGGACCTTCGGGGTGCGGCGCCAGTTCCACGTCGATTCTGGGGCGTGCACGACCAGGGTGTCGCCCTCCAGTGCCACGGTGAAGCGGTCGTCGTCGGCACCGTCCTCCGTGATGATCTCCACCTGGGCGTCGGGCCGGTTCTCGGCCACCACTTCCGCCGTGCCGCGCTGCAGGCGCAGGGACACCGTCACGGGGGTGGACCGGTCGAATACGTACATGGTCTCTTCCTTTCCGATGGGCCGAAAAGAGCAGGTCAGGCTTGCGCGAAGCCGGTGATGCGCTTGCCGGGGCGGCCGCGGCCGGGCTCCGGGGACGGGCCCGCCGGCGGGCCGCCGGCCGCGGCTGCCGTGATCGCGCGGACGAGCCAGGCGTTGACCGAGATGCCCTCGGCCGCCGCGGTGTGCTCGACGTGCGCCTTGAGGGCCTCCGGCATGCGCAAGGTCAGGCGGGTGAGATCGCCGCTGTCGACGAGGGTCGCCGGCTGCGGTGCGGCTGCGGGCTCCGCCGCCGCCTCGGTGACCACCAGGTCCGCCTCGCGGCCGCGGAGGCGGACGTCCACCACCGGGCCGTGCAGGCGGGTGGTGATCTCGGCCGCCGCGTCCGAGAGCGCCTGGAGCAGCGCCAGCCGGGCCGAGGCCTCGAGGGCGTGGCCGAGCAGTTCCGCCGCCCGGGTGGTCTCCGGACCGCCCGGGGCCGCGGCGGCGCTGAGATCGCTGCGGAGCGATTCGAGGTACGGCGTCAGGTCCATGACACCAATATGACGTCACTCATGACGTCTGTCAACCGTCATTCTGACGCCAGGGGGTAACCCTGAGCGGTGCTGGGTGGCGCCCCCCAGGCAAATCTCCGCGTTGCACTACGCCGTACGGCGGACGCCACGGCCGTGAGCCGCCGAAAGACTGAGCCGGACCACTCAGCGCACGTTTTCTTCAGGGGGCGACATGACAGGCGAACCGGCGGCCGCCAAGGCCAGCGAGGTCTGGAAGGTCTACGGCACCGGCGAAGCACGGGTCGTCGCGCTGCGCGGCGTGAGCGCCGAGTTCGAACGCGGCAAGTTCACGGCCATCATGGGGCCGTCCGGCAGCGGCAAGTCCACCCTCATGCACTGCCTGGCCGGGCTGGACACGGTCGACCGCGGCGAGGTGCACGTCGGCGGCACCAAGATCACCGGCCTGGGCGACAAGGCGCTGACCCGCCTGCGCCGCGACCGGGTCGGCTTCATCTTCCAGCAGTTCAACCTGCTCCCAACGCTGAGCGCGCAGGAGAACATCCGGCTTCCGCTGGACATCGCCGGGCGCAAGCCCGACCCGCAGTGGTGGGACGTCGTCATCGACACCGTCGGGCTGCGCGACCGGCTCACCCACCGGCCCAGCCAGCTCTCCGGGGGTCAGCAGCAGCGGGTCGCCTGTGCCCGGGCGCTCATCGGCCGGCCGGACGTCATCTTCGCCGACGAGCCCACCGGCAACCTGGACTCCCGTTCCGGCGCCGAGGTGCTGTCGTTCCTGCGGGCCAGCGTGCGCGAGCACCGCCAGACCATCGTGATGGTCACCCACGACCCGGTCGCCGCCAGCTATGCCGACCGGGTGGTGTTCCTCGCCGACGGGGAGATCGTCGACGAGCTCCTCGACCCGACCGCCGAGACGGTTCTGGACATGATGAAGCGCCTGGACACGCACGCCGAACCGGTGATGCTCTGATGCTGCGCGCGACCCTGAAGAGCCTGCTGGCGCGCAAGCTGCGGCTCATCCTCTCCGGGCTCGCCGTGGTGCTCGGCGTCATGTTCGTGGCCGGCGCGTTCGTGGTCACCGACACCCTCGGCAAGTCGTTCGACTCGCTGTTCGCCAGCGCCTACTCCACCACCGACGTCGGCGTCACCGCGAAGCCGAAGGTCGAGGTCTCCGAGTTCGAGGGCGAGCAGGTCGTCACGCCGTTGCCCGCGAGCGCCGTCGCCCAGGTGCGCGGCGTGCCCGGCGTGCAGAGCGCGACCGGCCTGGTCGAGGCCGACGGCGCCCGGGTGATCGGCAGCGACGGCAAGGTCCTCACCTCGGTGGGTCCGCCCCGCATGGGCACTGCCTGGACCGGCGCCGATTCCATGGTCGAGCTGCGCGAGGGCCGCGGCCCGACCGCCGCCGACGAGATCGCGGTGAACGCGGCCGTGGCCGAGGCCGCCGCCATCAAGGTCGGCGACCGCGTCGGCGTGCTCACCCTCGAGCCGAAGAAGCAGTTCACCCTGGTCGGCATCTACGGCTACAGCGGCAACCGCGACAGCCTCGGCGGCGTGCAGGAGGTCGCCTTCACCGAGCCGGTGGCGCAGCGGCTGATGCTGGGCGAGACCGGCGGCTACAGCTCGGTGCGGGTGAAGGCAGCGCCGGGCGTCTCGCCCGAGGAGCTGCGGGACCGGATCGCGGCCACCCTCGGCGCCGGCTACGTGACCAAAACCGGCGACCAGCTCGTCGCGGACACCTCCGCCGACCTGAAGGAAGGGCTCGGCTTCTTCAGCAACATCCTGCTGGGCTTCGCCGGCGTGGCGCTGTTCGTCGGGGTCTTCCTGATCCTCAACACCTTCTCGATCATCGTCGCGCAGCGGACCCGTGAGCTGGCGCTGATGCGGGCGCTCGGCGCGAGCCGCCGCCAGGTGATCGGCTCGGTGCTGGTCGAGGCGGTGGTGATCGGCCTGGTCGCGGCGGTGCTCGGGCTGGCAGCCGGGGTCGGCGTGGGCGCGCTGCTCGCGTACCTGTTCAACTCGTTCGCCGGCGGCGGGCTGCAGCTCGGCACGGTCGGCGTGCCGCTCATCGCGGTCGTCAGCTCGTTCGTGGTCGGGGTCCTGGTCACCGTGGTCGCCGCGGTCCTGCCCGCGCTGCGGGCATCGCGCATCGCGCCGGTCGCGGCGATGCAGGAGGTCGCGATGCCGGACCGGCCGCTGACCAAGGTCAGCGTGGCGGGTGGTGCGGTCACCGCGGCGGGTTCGGCCGCGCTGGGTCTGGGCCTCTTCGCCGACCTGGGCGACGCCACGCTCTGGACCATCCTGGGCGGCGTCCTGGTGTCGTTCATCGGCATCGCGCTGCTCACCCCGCTGATCAGCCGTCCGGTGGTTTCCGGCATCGGCCGGCTCTTCTCCTGGTCGTTGCCGGGCCGGCTGGGCCGGCTCAACTCGGGCCGCAACCCGCGGCGCACGGCGATCACGGCGGCCGCGCTGATGGTCGGCATCGCCCTGGTCACCGGCGTCACCGTGGTGATGGACTCCGCCAAGAGCAGCCTGAAGGCCGAGGCCGCGACGGTGCTCAAGGCCGAGGTGATCATCAGCGGCGACCAGAACGGCCCGCGCCCGCCGACCTACGACCCGGCGGTGCTGCGCGAGGCGGCGAAGATCCCGGGGGTACGGGCGGCGGCCGGCGTCTGGAACGACCAGGTGGTCATCAACGGCGAGAAGCAGTGGGTGAACGCCACCGACGACCTGACCGCATTGGCCGAGGGGTACGGGGCGCGCGCCGCGAGCGGCACCCTGGCGAAGCTCGCCGACGACCAGATCGCCGTCAGCGTGCCGGAGGCCCAGAAGTACGGGTGGCAGGTCGGCACCAAGGTGACGATCCAGCCGCCGCGCGGTGATCCCCGCGACTACACGATCGCGGCCACCTATGCCGAGGAGTCCCTGCCCGGCAGCTACCAGCTGCCGTTCGCGACAACCAAGGACTTCGGCATCACCCAGCCGTTCATCGGCCTCATCCGCCTCGACGACGGTGTCCCGGTGAGCCAGGTGCTGCCGCAGGTCAAGGCGCTGTTGGCGGACAGCCCCGAGGTGGCGGCGCAGGACGCGCAGGCGTATGTCGACCAGCAGGCGGCGACCTTCGACACGCTCATCACGATGATCCAGATCCTGTTGGCGCTGGCCATCCTGATCGCGGTGCTCGGCGTGATCAACACCTTGGCGCTGTCGGTGCTGGAACGCACCCGCGAGCTGGGCCTGCTGCGCGCGGTCGGCCTGGGCCGGGCGCAGACGATGCGGATGGTGACCGTGGAGGCGGTGGTCATCTCGGTCTTCGGTGCCCTGCTCGGCGTGGTCGTCGGCGCCGGCATGGGCACGGCGGTGGCCCGGGCCCTGAAGAGCGACGGCATCACCGAGCTGGTGCTGCCGTGGGGCCGGATGGGCACCTACCTGGTGCTGGCCGCCCTGGTCGGGGTGATCGCCGCGGTCCTGCCGGCGATCCGCGCCGCCCGCCTCAACGTCCTGGGCGCGATCGCCCACGACTGAGCCCACCCGCGGCGGAAAACCCCTGCAAGTTCGTTACATGAGTGGCCGACGAGCCCGCGCCGGATCCGGCGCGGGCTCGTGCCACGCCGGAAAACGAGCCCCACCAACCGAGCAGGCCCCTCAGGTGGTGGCGCGGGCGAACAGGCTCGCCAGGAAGGTCGGGTCGACGCCTTCCAGGGAGTCGCGCAGGTGCACGCCGTCGGTCGGCGGGAGCTCCAGCTCGGCCGGCACCGCCAGCACCGCCGCGCCCGACGCGACCGCGCTCGCCATCCCGGTCGGTGAATCCTCGATCGCCACGCACTCCTCGATCTTCACACCGAGCAGGTCGGCCGCCGTGCGGTACGGCGCCGGGTCGGGCTTCGGGGCCGACACCTCGTCGCCGCAGACCACGACGTCGAAATTCTCCCGGCCCAGGGTGTCCAGCGCGACCTCGACGAGCCGGCGGCCGGTCGAGGTGACCAGCGCCGTCGGCACGCCCGCCGCGCGGACCGCGTGCAGCAGCTCCAGTGCCCCCGGGCGCCAGACCAGGCCGTTGCCGAACAGCTCCTCGACCCGTTGCTCCAGCCACGCCACGTCGGCGGCCTCGTCGCGGTCCGGCTGGGCCAGGTCCTCGCGCAGGATCCGCATCGAGCTGGCCATGCTGCTGCCGATCATCGCCAGCCGCGCCGACTCGGACAGCGTGCCGCCGGCGTGCTCGGCCAGCTCGTACAGCGCGACGTCCCAGACCTTCTCGCTGTCGACCAGCGTGCCGTCCATGTCGAAGAGCACCGCAGCCGGTTGTGTGGGTGTCAGGGCGGGCCTCCCGGGCCGATCGGATCGTGTACCCACCCATTGTTCCCGCCGAGGCGCCCTCCTGGGCGTCGGTGTGACCGCTACGACACGCCGCAGGGGTCCAGCGAACGCTCGTAGCCGGTGTCGAAAGCCCTGGTCCGCTGCTTGGCCGAGCCGTGCGCGCCCTCGGCGAACCAGGGCTGGCCGGGTTCGTCACCGACCACCTCCAGGCCCTTGGCGAGCTCCTCCAGGTCACCGTCGTCGAGCTTGAGGCTCCCCCCGCGCTCGGTGTCGCCGATGTACGCCCCCGCCATGCAGTCCGCCTGCAGCTCCTGCTCGATGGTGAACTCCTTCTGGATGCGCAGCCGCGCCTGGATCGCGTGCGCGTACTCGTGACCGAGCAGGTAGAAGATGAACGCGTCGCCGATCTGCCGGAACGCGGCGAACGCCCAGTTGATGTCGTAGGCGATGAAGTCACCGGCCGAGCAGTACGCGGCGTTGTTGAGCCCCAGCCCCTGCCCGCCGCAGGACACCTCGCCCTCCTGCTCGTACGCGATGAGCTGCGCGATCGGCTCGAACCGCAGCCCGGCCTTCTGGAACTCCTTCTTCCAGTAGGCCTCGGCGACGCGCTCGGCGTCGCCGACGTCGGCCTTGAACTCCGCCGGGGTGTCCGTGCCGTCCGGGTCCTCGCCGGCCGGGGTGGTGCGGGCGCGGGTCGCCGACGCCGGCCGGTCCGGGTCACCGCCCTACCCGGCGTCGCTCTTCGGCGCGGAGACGCAGCCGAGGGCGATCAGCGTGGCCACCACGGGGGCCAGGGCGACGAGACGTCTACGACGCGGTACCGGCATGCGGGTCCTCCGAGGGGCAGGCGTAACCGGGATACACCAACGATACGGACGGCCGCCTACCCAAGGATCAGTCTGTGTGGGACTGGACACTGCCGGAGTTCGGGGCACGGCGGCACGGCCGGGCGTAACTTGCACTCATGAAGCAGGTATCGCTGGCCGGTCTCGACGTGTCGCGCCTGGGGCTGGGCTGCATGGGCATGTCGGCGTTCTACTCCGGTGCGAACACCGACGAGGCCGGGTCGATCCGCACGATCCACCGCGCTCTCGAGCTGGGTGTGACGCTGTTCGACACGGCGGAGATCTACGGTCCGTACACCAATGAGGAGCTCCTCGGCCGGGCGCTGGCCGGGCGCCGCGCCGACGCGGTGATCGCGACGAAATTCGGGCAGCTCTCGCATCGCGGCGGCGACGGCGGCCGCACGCTGGATTCGCATCCGGACAACGTGCGGGCCGCGGTCGAGGGTTCCCTCAAGCGACTCGGCACCGACCACATCGACCTGTACTACCAGCACCGGGTCGACCCGAAGGTGGCGATCGAGGACACCGTCGGCGCCCTGGCCGACCTGGTGCACGCCGGCAAGATCCGGCACATCGGCCTGTCCGAGGCCGCCCCGGCGACGATCCGCCGGGCGCACGCCGTGCATCCGATCACCGCAGTGCAGTCGGAATACTCACTGTGGACCCGCGATCCGGAGGCCGAGGTGCTGCCGACGCTGCGCGCCCTGGGCATCGGCTTCGTGCCGTACTCGCCGCTGGGCCGCGGCTTCCTGACCGGCGCGATCCGCTCGGTCGACGACCTCGACCCCGGCGACTCCCGCCGGGGCAACCCCCGCTTCGCCGGCGAGAACTTCGGCCGCAACCTGCGCATCGTGGCCGAGGTGCGTGCGGTGGCCGCCGCGGCCGGTGCCACCCCGGCGCAGGTCGCGCTCGCCTGGGTGCTCGCGCAGGGCGACGACTTCGCCCCGATCCCGGGCACCAAGCGGGTGTCGCGCCTGGAGGAGAACGTGGGCGCGGAGGCGCTGGTCCTCTCCGAGGACCAGGTGGCCCGGCTGAGCGCGATCGAGCCGCCGGTCGGCGCCCGCTACGCGGACATGACCACGATCGACCGCTGAGGAGCGGCCGTGCGGGTCGAGGACGTCACCCCGGAGACGGTACGGCCGGTGCGCCGGTCGTTGCTGGTGCAGAGCTGGCACGACCTGGCGTTCCTGCACTGGGCCGTGGCGCCGGCGGTGGTGGCGCCGTTGCTGCCACGCGGCACGGTGCCGGACACCCTCGACGGGGTGACCTACGTGGGGCTGATCGGCTTCCGGATGGTGAAGCTGGGGGCGTTGCGCGGGCCGGGGATCCCGTACCTGGGCACGTTCTGCGAGACGAACGTGCGGCTCTACAGCGTGGACGACCGGGGCCGGCGGGCCGTCGTCTTCCGCTCCCTGGAGGCCGAGCGGCTGCTGCCGGTGCTGACCGCGCAGGTGTCGCTGCGGCTGCCGTACAAGTGGGCGCGGATGCGATTGACGAGGGACGGCGACGTGCTGCGCTACACCAGCAGGCGGCGCTGGCCCGGGCCGCGCGGGGCGGCCAGCGCGATGACGGTACGGGTGGGAGCGCCGGTGGAGCAGCCGTCGGCGGTGGAGCACTTCGTGACCGCCCGCTGGGGCCTGCACACCCGGGCGTGGGGCCGCAGCATGCACCTGCCCAACGAGCACCCGCGCTGGCCGCTGCACCGCGCGGAGCTGCTCGAGCTGGACGACCAGCTGGTCACCGCCGCGGGCCTGCCCGCACCGGCCGGCCCGCCGGTGAGCGTGCTCTACTCCCCCGGCGTCCCGGTCACCTTCGGGGCCCCGGACACGCTGGACCGGGGCCGTCCGCCGGCAGGCTAGCCGAGCAGCTTGTCCAGCTTGGTGAACGAGCTGGCCCAGCCCTCGCGGGCCATCTCGACGATCTCCGGGTGGTAAGGGCCCTGGGTCACCACCAGCCGGGTCTTGCCGCCGGGCTCGTCGTGGAACTCCAGGCGCATGCGCATGACGACGCCGCCGAAGCCGGGGATCGCGGAGGTGTCCTGCTCGCCGACCAACAGTTCGTTTTCGATCACCTCGACGAAGGTCGCGTCGACCGGCGAGCTCTGCGCCGGGTCCTCGTCGTTGACCATGGTCAAGCGCTGGTGGCCGCCGACCTTGGCCTCGACGGTGACGCTGTCGCGGGGCACCGACCAGCCGACCGGGCCGAACCAGGCGGCGAGCTGGTCGGGGTCGGTGAACGCGCGGTAGACCAGCTCGCGGGGCGCGTCGAAGACCCGGGTGATGACCAGCTCGGTGGTGGCGTCGCTCATGGCTGTTTCTCCTGTTCTTGGATGCGTTTCAGGTGCGCGTCCAGGCGCGCGAAGTTGTCGTCCCAGAACCGCCGGTACCGCTCCATCCAGGCGGTGGCCTCGCGCAGCGGCTCGGCCTGCAGGCTGCTGGAACGCCACTGGGCGGAGCGGCTGCGGGTGATCAGGCCCGCCTGTTCCAGCACCTTCAGGTGCCGGGAGATCGCCGGGAGGCTGATCGTGAACGGCTCGGCCAGCTCCGAGACGGTGGCGTCGCCCTCGGCCAGCCGGGCGAGGATGGCCCGGCGGGTCGGGTCGGCCAGGGCCGCGAAGATCGCGCTGAGCCGGTCGGTCGGCATTCGTTTAACACCTTCGTTAATTAACGGATGTGTTAAACATAGGATCGCGGCCGCCCGGTGTCAAGGTCCTCCGGGGCTCAGACCCGGGACGGGATGCGCCGGTGCAGTTCGGCGAGCAGCGTCTCGGGTCCGGGCGACATCAGGCCCACGTCGATGAGGAACGCCGAACCCGACTCGCGGCGCAGCACCCGCGGGCGCCGGCCGGGACCGGGCAGTTCGGTCACCGCGGCCATGTCGGTGGGGGTCACCACCAGTTCCGTGAACGGTCCCCACCGCCGCAGCCCGACCGAGGCGACCGACGCCCAGCGCAGGTGCACGCCCCGGCGGCCGGTCGCCGCGAACTCCAGGCCGTAGACGGAACTCTTCATCCAGCCGAGCCGGTTCCAGGCGGCGAGCATGACCAGGCTCGCCGCCACCACCGGGACGATGAGCAGGCTCTCCGCGACCGGCACCAGGTCACCGATCGCCGGCGGATCCCCGAGCAGCACCTGGACCAGCACGGACAGGCCCCGGCACAGGAACCAGACGGCCGCACACACCCACAGCATGGTCACAAAGACCTGCCCGCGCGGCTGGAAGAACGTCGTGGCGTCCTCGCCGGGTTCGAGAGGGTGGTCGTCCACGATCGCCAGTATGCCCGGCTATGTAGCTACATATACGGTATTGGCCGACTCTCCCCCGGTCAGCGGGTTGGGGAACGACACCACCCGCGCCGACGACGACGCGAAGACCTCCGCGAGCACGGCCTCGAACTCCGCGTCCGGCGGGTCGTCGGACCAGAGGGCGAAGACCCCACCGGGCCTAAGGTGCGCGGTGAGCCGGCGCATCCCGTCGGCGGTGTAGAGGGCGGCGTTGGCCGGGGCCAGCACGTGCCGCGGGCTGTGGTCGACGTCCAGCAGGATCGCGTCGAAGCGCCGGCCGGGCGCGGCCGGGTCGAAGCCCCCCGGCCCCGCCGCCATCGCGAAGAAGTCACCCTCGATCAGGCGGCTGCGCGGGTCGCTGACCAGCGCGCCCGCCTCGGGCAGCAGCCCGCGCTCGTGCCAGGAGATGACCTCGGCGACCGCGTCGACGACCAGCAGCGACGACACCCGGGAATCCTCGAGCACTGCCCGCGCGGTGTAGCCGAGGCCGAGGCCGCCGACCACGACCTCGGGACGGGCGTCCGCGGGCAGCGCCGCCAGCCCAAGCCGCGCCAGTTCGATCTCGGCGACGGTGAACAGGCTCGACATCAGGAACTCATCGTTGATCTTGACTTCGTAGATGTCGACCCCGAGCCGCGGGTCCAGGCGGCGGCGCAGGCTGATCTCGCCGATCGGCGTCTCACGCCAGGCAAGCTCCTCGAACCGGGCACTCACGCCATCACCGTCGCCGGCGCTCCGGCGATGGCCTTCGCCTGACGCAGAGTTGATGGTTCGCTCGCAAGCTCGCTCACGCCATCACCACGGATACGTTCATGGCCGGTCAGCTTGCCATGCCGGCCGGCCATCCGGTGGGACGCGCCGATGGGCTCAGGCGGAGATGCGCTGCGCGGAGAACTCGTCGTCGTCCTCGCTCTCGCCCCGGCCGGCCCCGGTCGCCAGGGCCTCGGCCGCGGCCTCCGAACTGCCGATCTCGGCGAGCGCGCGGGTGTAGGCCTTGGTCGCGTTGTAGAGCTTGTAGATCAGCAGCAACTCGAACGCCGCCAGCCCCGCGGCGGACAGAATGGCGAAGAACATGACCTGGTTGGTCAGCGGGCCGAGGATGAAGACGAACATCTGGAACTCGATGCCGCTGAACACATGCGCCCGGATGCGCTGGCGGCCCAGCATGTCGCGGAGCTTGTAGAGCGGGCTGAACTTGGCGCGGAAGTCGCCGTAGATGTCGACGACGGGTCGCCCCTCGCCGCTGTCGCCGGTCGCGGCGGCCCCCGGCGGGTGCTCGGCGCTGGTCTCGTCGACGATGACCGGCCCGCTGGAGTCCTCGCCGCGGGCGGACTCGAGGCGGGTCCGCATGTCCCTCTTGACCTTGCCCATCTGCAGGGCGTTCAGGTAGCGGAACATGTCGAGGAAAACGACCACGCCGGCCAGCCACAGGTAGGCGTAGTTGTCGGTCTTGGCGTACTGGCCGACCATCAGGGCGACCGCGCAGGTGAGCACGCGCAGCCGGTCGAAGACGTAGTCGAGCCAGGCGCCGAAGACCGAGCCGGTGCCCTTGAGCCGGGCGATCTTGCCGTCCATGCAGTCGAGCACGAAGCTGAGGTGGAAGACCACCGCGCCGGCCACCAGCCAGGGGTAGTCACCCTGGACGAAGCAGTACGCGGCCACGAAACCGAGCAGGAACGCGCCCATGGTGAGCACGTTCGGTGTGATCCACTTGACCGGCGCCACCAGCCAGACCAGCCGGGATGCCAGCGGGTCGACCAGCCACACGGTCCACCACGCGTCGCGATCCTTGTAGGTTCGGGTCCGGATCTCGTCAAGCGTGAACCGTTGTGCCATGCCACAACTCCACCGAGGTGATGAATACATGAATAGTGGGACGCGCGGACATTACAGGAGTTCGGTTACGGGCCGCGACGGGAGCCA
>Ga0307516_10003982_pt1 | contig 18550 bp, 25 predicted proteins | sample 19_EM_MG_FD_203310 | JGI IMG/M metagenome (GOLD analysis project Ga0307516, IMG submission 203310) | Populus trichocarpa ectomycorrhiza microbial communities from riparian zone in the Pacific Northwest, United States - 19_EM | ecosystem: Host-associated > Plants > Roots > Unclassified | place... | reverse complement strand
CCAACGATGAGGATGCGTTTGTCTTTGAGCTGCCAGGCGAGGAGGAGGGAAGCGGTCGGCATGGAGGAGTAGGGTGGGTAGGCCACGTGGGAAGTTTGGATCTGATCTGTAGCGTTTCACTCAAGACGACGGCATCTTACTTCGCTTCTTTCCTTCATTCTTCCACCAGTCGGTTTCGTTATAAGCGTGGCTTGTGTTGGTGAGTTGGCCCCCCCTTGGATGAGAGAGCTCGAAGCTTTCCCGCCGTTACGACCCTTTAACACTGAATTATTCTCTTCTCTCACGATTTCTTCCACAGCTCGCAAGGCGTTGACCGTCCCTGGTTCCTTCCTTTCTTTCACTTCATCTTCAATCCGTTCTTTCTCTCCTCCTTCTTGGTGCTCAAGACACCTTCCTCCGGTGGAGACTGCTTCTCCCCCACGAACCCTTTCCAACACCTCTATCTCCCAGTCTCCAACCACCCCCTCATCTCCCGCTCCGGACACAGCTTCCAACCCGTACAAGTGCGTCCCCACCCCCCGTTTCTGGTGGACCCATCCCTGACAACCACCCTGGCCCGCAGTTTCTCACATTTATAACAGCATGCCGTCTCAAAAGTTGATGCTCGCCTGGTGGTTCCTCAATGTCACCCTCCTGGCTGCAGGCGCTGTTACTCTCGCCCTGTCGATCGTCTGGCGACAGGCCGATGTCCTCATGAACATGATCCTGCCTGACATGGATCTCACCGGTGCGTGCATTCATCCGTTGCGGTCTCCAATGGAATTCCCACGCTTACCTCTGTTGCCATGGTTCAGTTGGGCTTGTTCTAGGCTTTTTCTTCCTATTCACCTGGGTTATCTCGGTCGGGACCGTGATCCAGAAGAATCACGTCACCGGGGGCCTTGTCCTCCTCAATTGGTTGCTCATCGCCGACATGCTCTACTTGACCGGGGCCGGGACCGTTATTTGGTTCTTTACTCTTCGTATGCGGGATGCCTTCCACACAATTTGGTCTCAGCAGACCCCCAGCACCCGGATTGCAATCCAAGACATGGTTGGTTGATCAACTTTTTCGCGTTGCCATCTCCTGATGATCTTGCTCCCAGTTCAAGTGCTGCGGTTACTACAACGGAACGGATCTCGTCGAGATGGGCGGAACATTCTGTGCCGATCCCAACCTTGTCGCCCAGACAAAATCCTTCTGTGTGGCCCCCATTACGCTCAAGGCCAATGATACCTTGAACCCCATTTTCTCGTGAGTCGCTGTCGCGATGATTTTATCGCAGTGATTGATTCGTCGTCATAGCACTGTTTACGGATTCATGGCCATCCTTTTGTGTTTCTTCATGGCTACTCTCTGTGTCATCAACGAGGTACGTGCTTAAACCCACAATGGCAAAGGCGTGAACCGACGATCGGTTGCAGCGAAAGAAGGAAGAACGGTTCAAGAAGATCGACGCGAAGCGTGGTGGACGAGGATTCGTGTAAATCCTCACTGGCCCACTCCCCTTCCACCAAATTTCCGTTGCTTCCATCCCGTTGTAGAATATCGTCACCTTAGCGTCTGTTCATTCCCTTGATACTACCCGCCTTTCCTCTCCTTTTTTCTTCTTCTTTCCTCCTCCCCTCCATCCTGACTGTGGTTCAGCGATGCCCATTCCTGTGTCTTTCCTTCCTTCCCTTTTCCCCGCCTCTCCGTGGTGAGGGGGTGTACCGTGCGCATTGAGTGTTCATCGATCTCCGAGTGCTTGTCGTTCTGGAGACTGGGTTTGTTTCCGTGTTCTCTGTCTGTGACTAGTCCGCACAAGGTGTTTTTTTTTTCTTTCTTCAAGTAGGAGGTAGCTATGGTCTACTTAGCGAGAACGAGAATCGAAGAGCATAAATTTCTCGATATTTTGTGATCGGCCCCGCTCGTGTTGCTGCTGTGTCATCCGCGCTTAGTCGGGCTGAGATCACCGCCGTTTCATCTCTCTCCCTCTTACCAACTCCCCCCCGTTCTCTCCCCGCCCTCACCTCTGCCATGGCTCTCTTCCGACGCGGAAAAAAGCCGACAGCCGACTCTACTGACACCACCGAGACCAAGAAGGATAAGAGCAACTGGAGGAGACCAGCCAGTGCGTGCAGAACCCTCCGACCCCCGCAGTCTCACCCACTGTTGCTGACTGGATTGTAGATACCGCCTTCAAGCAGCAACGTCTGAAGGCATGGCAGCCCATTCTCACCCCAAAGACAGTCCTTCCGACGCTCTTCATCATTGGCATCGTCTTCGCTCCAATCGGCGCGCTTCTCATCTGGGGGAACAGCAGGGTACGCTCCTCGTTTCCCGCAATCCCGACCTCCCCGTACCGTCCGCTTAGCCTTTGGTCCACCTTCAGGTCACGGAAATGACTTTCGAGTACACAAACTGTGATGCCGTCTCCCCTTCAGGATCCCTCACCTCCCTCACCCTGGTCGACATCCCGAAGTACAACTATCAACTCCGCGCGGCAGACTCCAAAGCACAGTACAACGCACCGCAATACGCATTCATACAAAACTCGAGCGCGAGTTTGGGGTCGCAATCTCAATGCATCATTCAGTTCGACGTGCCTGCAGATTTGGACCCATCCATCTTGCTTTACTACAAGCTTACGAATTTCTACCAAAACCACCGACGATACGTGAACAGTCTGGACTCTAACCAGCTGAAGGGGAAGCACAGGACCGTTAGTGACCTCAAGGGCGGCGACTGCAAACCAGTCGCCGTCGAGGGTGACAAGGTCATCTACCCCTGTGGGCTGATCGCCAACTCCCAGTTCAATGGTAACCGCAAATTCTATCACCGACGGTTATCGGCGATACTGAAAGTCCTTTAGATACTTTCTCGAGCCTTACGTTGCTGAACCCTGCGGCCGGCGCATCTAGCCAGTACACAATGTCCGAGAAGAATATCGCCTGGCCAGGGGAAGCCAAGAAATACGCGGCTGAACCGAATTACCAACTCTCGGAGATCGTACCTCCTCCCAACTGGCGTGCTCGTTATCCCGATGGCTACACCGAATCCAACCCTCCCCCGAATCTCAAAGAGAACGAGCACTTCCAGAACTGGATGAGGACCGCTGGTTTGCCAACGTTCACCAAGTTGTACTCGAGGAATGACGCGGATAAGTTGTTGAAGGGGAGATACCAGATCGTCGTCGACATGAGTGCGTCCCCAGAAGCCTGTTCGCTAAACTATCTCGCTCACGCGCAATCTAGACTTCCCCGTAAAACCATACAAGGGCACGAAGTCCATTGTCATCTCAACGGTTTCCTGGATTGGCGGGAAGAACCCTTTCCTTGGCTGGGCTTACGTTGCCGCTGCTGCCATCTTTGTGCTGTTGGCCGTGCTGGGGACCATCAGGCACCTCGTCCGACCAAGGTATGTTCCAGCCGCGGCTCTTTTTTCTGACCAGCCGGTTCACGATCTTTATGTCACAGGCGACTTGGAGATATGTCGTTGTTGTCGTGGAATCGGTGAGCGTGGGCGGACTCCGCGTTCGGTGTATCAGACCCTATTTCTCTCTTTGTATCATGCTTGTTCGAGGATCGCACAGTTCCACTCTCTGATTATAATGATCTATTTACAACTCTAAACCCCTTCTCCTGGTCCTGCGTCCTCGCCCGAAGGCTGCGGCTGCGATGTATACCCGATTCCATCGCAGGTAATCGTTGTCAGACCAGACTCGTCCTCTTGGACAGCGAACTTTGCGCCGGTGATTTGCTCAGCTACCCAGATTGCAGTTCTGGACGGCCGCGGGTTAGATCGTTCTGGGCTGGGCGAAGCTCTCATACACTCACTGAGTATGGAGGGTAAGGGGCAGTCCCGTCTTCACCGTTGACCTTCCCTTTGCTAGGGCAAGGAATACGATGACCTGGTCCTGCAGATATTCATCAACACATCCTCCTCCTTTAATGGCCTTGATCAGCTCATCTGCAGCATCTCTTCCCACTGTTGCGGGGTCGGTGCCCTTGGATCCGAGGCTACTCCCACCGAGTATGCATCCCGTATCAGTCTCCGCCCATAACACTATCCCACTCCCGCTACCGTTATTTCCGACATCCTTAGCATCATCCTTCACCCCCTCTATCGAAATTATCTTCGGGTTCAATCCCAATTGCGAAGTCAACCTTGTTTTGGCCGCATTTGTCATTCCAGCGGCGAGACGGAAAGGAAGGGTTCCAGCAATGTAGGACCTTCCATAAATCCTGGTTATCTCTCCGCGCTCTGTCACGGTTATACTCGGCAGGGCAGCTCCTAGGGGTAGGGGAGGAACAGAGAACGTGATCAAGCCTCCACCACGGGGGAAATACCCCCGCTTCAGTATTTTGAGCTTGGGATGGATGTTGTAGCGGCGGGCGAGGAAAGGGAGGAAGACGTTGGTCGTGTAGTCGACTTGGGGTGCGGATGTGGCATTCGTACCTCCGTGGAGGTGAAGGGTGGTCCATTCCTCCAATTCTTGGGCGACCGTTGTGGAAGGCGTCCCCAAGCCCGAGCTTGGTGGGATGGGTTGGGAGAACAGAAGGCAAGGAAGCGAAACCTGAAGCAAGAGGCCCGTTGCCCCAGCTGTTCCCGGGTCCGCGACGTACTTCTTCCCAAGGCGGATCTGACCAGGGAAAAAGTCGACTTCAGACGAGGCTTTGCGGACTCCGTTCGTCCGAGCAGAGCAGATCTCTGCAACCAAGTTCAAACCTAAGGTGACACGTTGTCGTCAGCCCCAGCTGGTGGTTTTGAAGAGCTCACCTGCTTCGTGTTGCGCTTTCAATCCCGGAGGCCGCCTGCCGTTCCGGATCTTCTGGATAGAGATGGACTTGCGCAAGAGGGCGGAAAGCGCAACAGAGTTCCGCAACAGCTGCCCACCTCCCTCGAGCATGCTCCCGTCAATCATCAACGAGGGTACAGCGGATGCCATGATAAGTTCGAGGAAGCGCTCCAAAGAGTCGACTGTGTTTGTGAGACCTCGGCGGGAGGTGAAATAGTCATAACCAGTCATCTAGGTCCCGACCCGCTGCTGGCACTTTCATCCTACAACACCACGATCACATTCCTCCCCCAGATCTACAGGGTGTTGGTCCCCAGATACAGCTGGTATTAAAAAAATTACAACCGAGCAAGGAACTACGATAGTTCCCGTCAGAGGTACAGATGTAAACGAGAACACGCGAGGCCAGCCCTCGTGCCAGGGCTACCGCCTGATGTGTGCTCCAAGCTATTGGGAAACGTTCAGGTACGGCTGCGAATACCAAAGGACGTCACCCACGTTTGAGCGCTGCTGCGCCAGCCAGCTGTTTGGGGATGCCCGGCTCTGTTGTTGGGCCCCGGATGCTGTCAAGTCTCGCATGGTGCTCATACCAAATGAATGAATGAACCCGAGGAGTAGGTGCACCTCCTTCTCGAATCTGGCCCTCTGTTCTACTAGAAGTCTCTGGGGGGGAAACTCTCGTCAGAGGTGGGTAGGTTGGCATTTGGACAAGAAACAAACCTTAAGCCGTAGGCCTTCTTCTTCCAGGACCTTGATTCTAGCTTCGGACTCCTCGTGCACACCCTATGGGGAACATATCAGACGACGCGTCCCGGAAAAAACCCCGGGATCAGCGTACCGCGCTAACTCCTCCGCCCTTTTTCGCGTGTTCCTCTTTGAACAACTTGTCTTGAGACTTGATGAACTGGGAACACGATCAGCGAAAGAAACGGCACACGGACAAGTTCGCACATACCGCCTTGGCCTTGCTCAACTTGTCATGGCTCTCCTTGTACTGTTCTTTCAGCATACCGACTTCCTCATGAAGGGCCACAAGCTGAGACTTGACATCCTCTGGGAGATCTTTCCCACCAATTATCCGCTTGAGATCGCTAAACCGGTGCCCTCAATTGCTTCTCTCATAGGAGCAAGCGTTGCGAACGTACCTGAAGTCACGCTCCCGGGCCAACATCCTCTCGCGAACGTCAATGCTATCCCCCTGTAGATTCACCTTCTCAAGTAACAAGGCGTTGATCTGCTCGATCTGCATCCTGTTCTTATCGCTTGCATCCTGAAGCTGGTCCTTGATCTTCTTGAGGTCAGCCTCCAGCTCAGCCTTGTCCTCGTTAACCGATTCCCTAAGTGAGGCGAGAATATCGAGCTGGTCCTTGTTTACGAGGGTCACTGGGGTCGACGTCACTGAGGAGAACTTAGGAACGATAGCACAACTTACAGTCAGACTTGGCTATCGTCAATTCTTTACTCTGGTTCCCGAAGTTGACTTCCAACTCTGTATGCTTGCGGCGCAGCTCATCAAGCTGTTCGACGGTCTCGTTGAGCCGCTGCCGTAATGCAATGGCAGCCTCGGGGCTACGATCGTGGTCAGGGTACAGCATCCATCGGGAGGGATCCAGTCATACCCATCCCCCAAAGACTTTCCGCTCCTGATCTCCTCCATTGCACTCTGGAGAACCAATTTCTCCCTATGTTCCGCGATGTAGTCAGCCTCATACCTGGCCTTCATCCTGTTTGCGTCCTCCAGCAGATTCTCCAGTACGAGGACCCTGCTCGAATCCACTTCATTCTTTTGCACGGCCTCTAGCTCTCGCTTGAACCGCCGAACCTGGAGCTTGAGGTCCGTCATGGTGGTTCCATTGAGAACTATGTCCAACTCTTCTCCCAAACCGCCTTCGTCATCTTCGTCATCTAGAACGGCCATGGTTTCCCCTTCCGTTGTCAACCCACCCGCGTGCACAACGGCCACGCTTGGGGTTTTGGGCGTTGTAACTGCTGGTCGTTGGTGGGACTGGAGCTCCAACTCCCTCACACGTTCCTGGTACAACTCCAGCGTCTCTGAGTCTTTCGCCCGCTCTTCGTTAGCAATCTTCAGCTTGACGCGGGTCTGCTCTAGTTCAAACCTAAACGCCTCGCTCTCTTTCGTCCGGGCGGAGACCTTGGACTCTAGCTCAGCGATTTGCGCCTTGTAGGACTCCATGAGAGGTTTGAAAGCGGCAACCTTCCGGTACTCTTCTTCAATGGATGCATTCTTGTCGACCAGATCCGCGTTTTGTTTTTCCAATGCCTGTGTAGAACGTTGAGGCTGCCTGATCCCGACCAGGCAACAGACGACAGACCTTCAGCTGCTGGCGGAGATCTGCGCCTTCCTGTAGTTTCTTCTTGTACTTTTCCATGACGTTCTCAGTCTTCTGTAGTTTATCCGCAGCGTGACGTAACCTTCACCTGTCCGTTAGAATGACTGCTAAAAATGAACGTAGAATATCTCATACTCGTCCACTTGGTCCTTCAGTCGAGCGGCCTCCTCTGTCTTCACGTGTAGCTCATCCAACCTCTTGTTCAGATCTTGGTTCGCAGTGCTCTGCCTATCGAGGTCAGTCTCTGCGATCGCGAGGTTATCTTCGCTCTTCTGGCTAGCGCCCTCCACGTGAATCAGTGAGGCCACGTCTCTACACTCAAAGAGAACTCACAGCTCTGCCCGGAGTCGGTCGATCTCCGCTCGCATGACGTGATCGGCCTTGTCGTTTCTTCTGGTGTCTTCGACTTCCCGCTGAGTCTGTCGCGCCCGAGCAAGTGCATCGTCCTTTTCGGAGATGGCGTCGTCGTAGTTTGTTTGCAGGGTGCGGTGTTCTTCGAGGAGGGTTTGATAGACCTTCTCAAGGGTTTCCTTCTCTGCAAGAACTCGACTTCTGTCGGACTGCAGATGGTAGTAATGATCATCGCTAGTGGAGCAACCAACTTAGCCTTGAGCTCGTGGTAGAGGGGTGGAATGTATGTACTCTGTCATCGTCGACGCGCCGTGGGTGCCTTCTGATGCCTGAACTTTGGCCATGACCTACAGACGGTGAGCAACGCGGGCACATCAATCGACTGCGTCCACAGACCTGCTCGATAGCCTTCATAAGGTAATGCTGATTCGTATCGCTCAAGCTCTGAATCCTGTTGATGACATCTTTGTTGTTCTCGCACTGAACGGCAATCGAAATCGTGAGCCTGCACATGACTAACGTCTCCTTCACGCTGTTATCCTTCGCCATGGCCTGCAAGTCGGGAACCTGGAGAGCGGAGGTGTTTTGGTTGAGGACATCAGAGAAATACTGGATCAATAGTCGGTAAAGCCGTTTGAGAGCGTTGAAACGCAACACCCAGTTATCCGAGAGTTGAGCCGGGGGGCGAGTGGGCTGGCGGAAGTACTCCGTATCCCTAGATTACGAGGCGTCAGGGACGAGGACAGGGCTCTCGAGAGGAGGGAACTGACACCAGAGTGAGGACTTGCAGCAGAGCGGCTCCATCAGATAGGTCGGTGACGGTCACGGCGGGGTGAGGGAGTTCAAACGTTCCGAAGAAAGACAGGAACGCGTCTGTCTCCTTTCGCTGTGACTCTGGGCTCATCTCCGCCAGCGACGATGTGGAGGATGTGGTGGGTGTCCTCACCAGGCGCGCTTGAACATGACAGTGATCGACGGGTATGCAACGAAACAGGTTTAAGGTACGGGTAGGATACACACGGCTCGGGTAACGAAAACAAGGCGATTTTCTAGGGTGTACATCTGGGATGAACAAAGAACAGGGGAGAAAACAAACACGAATCGGTACAACTTATATCAGGAAAACACACACGATGGGTGACTCGGAGACAGCAGGGGACCCGTCGTCGGGAACAGGAATTTGGATCTGAAAACAAAATCGATGGTGAGAGGCGAGTCAGAGGGAGCGTTTAAGACCAGAAGGCAAGTTCGGTTGGAAAAGGATCAGCGGGGAAGCCAACGACTCTGTGCGAAGGATGCCAGAGTTGGTATCTACAGTACCTCCAACCCTGGAGCTGGAGGGAGAATCAGAGACTGTGGGAACCGGGTGGAAGTAGGACAATTGGCGGGGACGCAAAAGTGGACGGGGGTTAGCGGAGACACCAGGGCGGGGTCGCAAAGTATCTGATGGATGTAAGAGTGGACTAGAGGGGTCCTGGGGTGTACGTGGGGATAAAATGGGGGTATTGCACTCGGACGAGAACTGGTGAGTCAGGGCGACACGAAGATTTGTCTTCTCCCTGGGGAAACGAGGCATCTCTGGGGGAAGAAGCGGGGTATGAGTGATCTGTTCCACCGGGGTATACGGCAAAGACGGGGATATATCAGCTTGGGAAGGCGGGTTGAGGGGGGGTTTGGCTTGCGAGTCGGGAAAAGACGGACAGCGATCAGGGGTTGGGACCGGGGGTAATTCGCCGCGCAAAGTCGGAATCACGAGTTTAGGACGTCTACGAGAGATCCCGGGTAAGGCGGGCAACACAGTATGGTTATAATCCGCTGGGTTGGTAGAGCGTGCTGCGGTTGGTGGAGCGACCTGTGGCAACACCTCAGCCTCTACGTGAGGATATTCGGATTTCTTGGTCACGTTGGATGTGGCGGGTTTCGCTGGGCAATCGGTGAGTTCGTAGCTGCCAAACGCCACATGAAATCCAACTTACCAGGCGAGTCCTTGGTTTTGAGGGCGTACACCAGATCTACTAAGCGCCGTACAGGGTGTAATCTACCCGTCTTGTGATAAATATGGGTCTGGACGAGCCTCAGCCTGCGGGCATAACTAAAAACCGGGGTACGGTCAGGGTTGGTTGCGTATGTGACGGGGGAGAACGGAGGACGAACGCGGAACGGTGGTGAGTGAGATTAGGGAGCCGGGAATATTTATACATCGCTGGCGGGTGGTGAGAATCTGTGGCCATTCCCTGGAGGAGGGTGGGTATTCACCTTGAAGGAACGCACAGTAAGTCGACTCGTCGGTTGGGATCGTTGCCTTCATGGTGGAGGTTGTGGTTCAAGTTGGATGGTGAGTTGGGTGACGGTCACGCAGGGTACTATGCAGGCTCAAACGCGTGACGAGACACGTAGATGGACCATCACGGGTCAGCCTGGGGGTGTCGCAGAAGTTGTGAAACATGATGGAGGCTGGCGCAGGGGTGGTCAGTTATTTCGCAGGTCGGGGCGGAAGTAAAGGACAGGCCTCCGAGGCCGATCACCCTCACCCCGTCTGCGAGGACACCACCGCCAGCGAATACCTCGGGGGTGCGGAACCCAGGATGGAATCTCTGTTCAGGTCTGTCTGTCGTCCAGCCAGTTTCTGCCGTCGTCGCTCGCTGTTTTCTGCTTTTTCTGCTCGCGTGGGATCGACTTCGTCACTCCGGACACGCGTCTCGGACAGATGGCCGACCCCGAGCCTGAGTCCGCTCCGACGTGCTTGTTCCTCCGTCGCACCCATGTCCTCTCCCACCTCCCCCCCAGAATATCGCTTGCCATCCGACGTAAAGCCACACCACTATGACCTGATCATCCGCACCGACCTCGAAAACCAGACATTCGAGGGCTTCGTTGCTGTCCAGTGCGTTGCTGATCTCATCTAATCTACCCCAGCCCCACTTACGCCTCTCAGCCTCGACGTCCTCCAGGACACCTCAGAGCTTATCCTAAACTCTTCCGATCTCACTCTGAAACGTGTCTTCCTCTTCCCCGAGGGCCACGCCTCCCCCATCGATGTTACCTCAATCACCTTCAACGAGAAGCGCGGCCGCGTTACCCTCAAGCCGGCAAAAATCCTTCACGCAGGTTCCAAGGCCAAGCTCACAATCGATTATGAGGGAAACCTTCTCTCAAATATGACCGGATACTACAAGTCGGTTTGGGACCACGACGGCAAAAAGGACTACTACTCCCTCACCCAGTTCGAGGTAACCCTAGCTACGCCCCCCCATACCTCCCTCACCTCTCTAACCGCCTCTACATAGCCTACTTATGCCCGAAGAGCCTTCCCTTGCTGGGATGAGCCTCAGCTCAAGGCGACCTTCTCCGTCAGTATGGTCTCTCGTGCCAACACTGTCAACCTTAGCAACATGCCTGTTGCATCCGAGGAGCCCTGTTCAGCCGGTACAGGCACTGCTGGTGACTCTTTGGCTGCTTCCCTTTCCGCCCTATGCATCGACGAGGTCGATGATCAGTGGAAGATCACTCATTTCGAGAAATCCCCTCCAGTGCGTATCATCCCGGTTCTAATTGTACAGCCTGACCCCGGTTCAGATGTCGACCTATCTCGTTGCCTATGCTAACGGCGTGTTCGGGTACCTCGAGAGCTCTTACACCAGCCCCCTCAGCGGAAAATCTCGGCCATTGCGTGTCTACGGTTCGTCCATCCCTATTCAAACCCACGAATCCCTCCCCCTTAACCAAAAATTCCACAGCTACCCCTGAGTTCGTCCCTTTGACCCGGTTTGCCCTCGACGTAAAGGCCAAGACACTCCCTCTTTACGAGAAAGTCTTTGATATAGAATACCCTCTACCCAAGCTTGATACCCTGGTGGCTAGCGACTTTGACGCAGGTAAAGCAATTCCCTCCTTCTTGACCCTTCCATATCCTTACCCGTATCACGCAAGGCGCTATGGAGAACTGGGTAGCTACCCCAATGTTTCCACTTTCGTCCCCCATCTCACATTTCGAAGGGTTTGATCACTGGGAGGACGAGTGCATTCTTGGTTGATCCCGAAAAGACAGACCTTGCCGGAAAGCAGAACGTTGCCGCTACCCAGTCTCACGAGGTCGCCCACATGTGGTTCGGGGATATTGTGACGATGAAGTGGTGGGATAACCTCTACCTCAACGAAGGTACAGTGAAGCCCGGTTGATCCCCCTTGGAGGAGCTCATATTAACCTCACTATAGGCTTCGCTACTCTGGTGTGTTATTTTGAATTCTCCTTCGCCCCCCAGCCTTACCCGTTTTCTGGCTAGATGGGAGAGGTTATCATCATCGGTCAGTCATCCCGAACTCGAACAAGACGAGATCTGACCACGTTTCACAGACAAGGTCTTCCCCGAATGGAATGTCCACTCTGACTTTATTGGAGCCCACCTGAATGCTGCGCTCCTGCTCGACTCTAAGCTCTCGTCCCACCCCATCGAGGTTGACGTTCCAGATGCCGAGCAGATTGATCAGGTTCCTTCCTTCCGTTATCCTGAGAGAGGATGGAAACCCTGACCGCCCTCATCAGATCTTTGACAGTTTATCGTATTCCAAGGCTGGTTCGGTTTTGAGGATGCTGGCAAACTACGTTGGGGAGGATATCTTCCTCAAGGGCGTATCTATCTACCTCAAGAAGCACCTGTACGGAAACAGCGTCACCAACGACCTATGGTCGGGCATCGCTGAGGCGAGTGGAATCGACGTTCCCAAGATGATGAACAACTGGGTCATGAAGGTGTGTACGAGTCTACACGCCGGAGAGAGACGTGTTTGAATTCAGGTCCTAGATGGGCTATCCGGTCATTAAAGTCACTGAAGTCGAGGGTGGAATCCACGTTCGCCAAGATAGATTCCTCGAGTCTGGACCTGCCGAGGAGAAGGATAATCAAACCATCTGGTGCGTCCCTCGATACCTACGATTGCCTGACGCTGATAAAACAGCGCTAACACAGGACCGTCCCTCTCTCCCTCCTTTCCGTCGGCGAGGACGGAAAGCCCACGATAGATAACTCCCTCATCCTCGACACCAGGGAGAGATTCATCCCGCTCGACACAACCAGACCGTACAAACTCAACGCAAACACAACTGGCGTTTGTATGTCCAATGTCGTTTGCCCACCTGCCATACGTGTGTCTCACCCCCTTGGACAGACCGCGTGCTTTATAGCCCCGATATCACGGCCAAGATATCCAGTGAGGCCGCTAAACCAGACTCCATCCTAAGTTTGAACGACCGTATTGGACTGGTTCTCGACAGCGTTGCTCTGGCAAAGGCTGGCTTCTCCGATACAAGTGATATGTTCACACTGATTGATAGCTTAAGGGGGGAGAAAGAGTGTATGCACCCTGACTCTGGTGGTGCTGGATTGTTTGGTACTGACTGTGGGATACGATAGACTTGGTTTGGCGCAGTATTTCTGACGGTTTCGCCCACGTGATAAGCACCTGGTGGGAGAACGAGGAAATTGTCGACCTCACCAGTGATTTCGTGAGGGTGAGTGTCCAGCACCCATCCCCTCAGTTGCCCGCTTCATTAACCCCTCCATACAGCAAGTGTTCCGGCCCCTCGTGAAGCGTTTAGGCTTTGAGTACCCGGCTGGGGAACACCCCAGCACCACAAAACTGAGGACGGAGGTGATCACTGTCGCGGCTATTCGTGGTGACGAGGAGTACGTGAATCTTTGGGCGCATTCGTCGAAGGCTTCCCTAAAATCTTCTGAAGGGTCATCAAGGAACTCCAGTCTCGTTTCAACCACTTCGTCGAAACTGGAGACGACTCGAGGATTCCTCCCGACTTGCAGGCTGTCACTTATAGGATCGTAGTCAGGTACGGGGGCAGGGAACAGTGGGAACTCGTCAAGGGCATCAATGAGGCTGGGAAGACCCCCACCTCCCGTATCGCTGCAATGTGAGCGAGTCTGTTTGTGGTCAAGATTTTTGTTTACTGATTCCGCTACTCTCAAAGTCGTGCTCTGGGCCAAACCCAGGATCTAGACATCGCCAAAGAGACTCTGGATTACATGTGGACCAAAGCTAAAGACCAGGACTTCCATTACTTCTTCTTTGGTCTCTCGAACAACACCAAGACGAAGAGGTTGCTCAGGTCTTACGTGTTCGAGAATTATGACAAGGTGCGAAAAACGGACTTGGACCGTCGCGAAGATCTCCGGGTGACACCGCTGCGGGCTCTCAGATAACTGCAAGGTTCGCTGGGAACTCGTTGTACAAGTACTTGATCCAGGGATCGATTTCCTCCTTCTCGTCGGAAAAGGATGCCCAAGAGATCGAAGAGTTCTTCAAGGTATGAGGGGATTCCGAATTAACTCGACGGCTTTCAACTGTGATTCACACACTGCGAACCAGGGCAAGGACAACAGTAAATACGACATGGTATTGGCTCAGTCCCTCGACGGAATTAGGGCAAGGGCCAAATGGAGCGACAGGTCGACTGCCGAGCTCAAGCAGTGGCTTGAGGACTGGAAGGAACGGAACGGAAGTGCTTAGTTAGACACCCCCGCTTCTAACCGAGGGCGACATTACCCTGATCTGACGAAAGCGAGAAGACGAAAATGCCATTGATGATAGCTGTGGGAGGTACAGGGGAGCGTATCTACGTGTGTTGATCTCAGCCAAGGCAATGCAATCATCGGAGGGTAACCAATTCTGTGGGAGATCGTTAGTCTCTGTTTCGAAAGAGTCTGGATGGGTTTACCTTCTCCGGATGTTGGGTGGATGGCGACGGTGTTGTCGAGGTCGACCTTACGAGCCCCCATTTTGACAGCGACGGCGAAGCCTTGGATGATCTCATCGGAACCCTGACCGATGATGTGGAGGCCCACAACTCGTTCTTCGGGACCCTCGACGATGAGCTTGAAGGTGGTGGGCTCCTTGTGGTGCTCATCGATCATGCTGAAGTAGAGGGACTTGAAGGAGGTTTTGTCTGGACGTGGGCCTCAACGCGGGTTCCTGACAGGGGGAAGAGATTTCACATACAGATCTTCACAGAATCTCCGTACTTCTTGCGAGCCTCCGGTTCGGTCAGGCCAACAGTTCCCACAGGAGGGTGGCTGCAAAAACACGGTGGGAACGTGCGCTGGACGCTGGGTGTGGGTGGATTGACTTACGAGAAGACAACGGTGGCGATGTTTTCGTAGTTGAGCTTGTCGTCCTTGAATTCAGGAGGACCAAAGAGACGATTGGAAAGCCTTCGGCCGGCAGCGATGGCGACGGGGGTCAGGAGCCACTTGCCAGTAACGTCTCCGATGGAGGTGATACCTGGGACGTTGGAGTTTTGGTACTCGTCGACAGCAATGTCACCCCTGGGAGTGGTCTTGACGCCGATGGTCTCCAAACCGAGGTTCTTGGTATTGGCATGACGACCAATCGCCCACAAGAGGACGTCGGCATCGATCTTGTCGCCCCTGTCGGTGTAGATGGTCAAATTGCCTGGCTTACCCTCGACCTTGGTGACCTTTGTCTTTCGGTGGAGTTTGATGCCGGTGTGCTCCATCCAAGGAGTGAGCACTTCTTGGATGGTAGGGTCAAAAGTCCGGAGGACGGTGTCACCACGGATGAGAAGATGGGTCTCGGTTCCGAGGGTGTTGAAGATACCGGCGAGTTCGACGGCGATATAACCGGCACCGACGACGACGACTCGTTTCGGTTGGTCTTCGAGGTCGAAGAAACCATCAGAGGTAATACCGAGGCCGGCCCCGGGGATTTCTTGCTCGGAGGGGACGGTAGGGTGACCGCCGACGGCGACGCAAACGTGGTCGGTTTTGACGGTGTAGGGTTCCTCACCTGGCTGAGAGATCTGGACCTCGGTGGGAGACAGAACGGTAGCGTGACCGTTTAGGAGGTCGATATCCTCTCTGTTCCAGTTGGTCTGGTAGACACCGCGGAGTCTCTGGATGTAAGCGTCGCGCTGGGGCTTGAAGGCGGCCCAGTCGAACTTTGGCTGGTCAGGACCTTGGAACTTGTATCCCGCGGTATGACGAAGCTTGTCAGCGAGATCGGCAGCATGCCACATCAACTTCTTGGGAACACATCCTGAAAGAGACAAGGGTGAGATGGACAGACCGAGGGCGCCCTCTCGGGAAGCACGGACCGACGTTGACGCAAGTGCCTCCGTAGTAAGGGGTGGACTCGACGATTGCGACTTTCTTTCCGTAAGATGCAGCGCGACGAGCTCCTCCGGAGCCGCCGCTGCCGCCTCCGATGAAGACGATGTCGTACTTTTCAGCAAGTTGGATTGGGGCCATCTTGGATGAGTGGAATGCTCTAGAGATCTTGTTTGGCGGGTGAGGGGAAGGAAAAACCTGGGAGAGTGTTTGGAGAGGGGACAGCTGACGCTGCTGGCGAGAGAGGAGGTGGAGAGCCAGCGTTAGGATGTTCTGGTTGGGTATTTATCGAATCGCGAGGTCACGGTTTGTGCTTACTTACCCATCGATCCGCGTTCGACCGAGTTCTCACACCTCAGCTCCGCTCGATGACCCATGGACGGGTCCCAACCGCGTTTATACGACGATCGGCATATCTCCCCCCGCCGGTGTCTGGACCTCGACTCTTTGCCACGCTGGCCGTGTATGATCGGGGATATGGTCTCGCAACGCTTACCCCGGTCGGAACGGACTCGACGCCCCAAAATCTCATCTCCCACTCCATCAGACGAGATCAAGATCTGTCCTCTCGTGTCACAGTTGGCAGTGGCCGTGAGTCCCTCGCGCCTTTTCATAGGCCGAACTATATTTGATCCTGTGTCGGTGAGCCACTCGGAACGGTCATCCTCACTCGTGACCGGAACTGAATTCCACACCATGGGCGGTGCAGCCACGATCGGCTGGGTGGTCTGGGGCAAATGGAACCCTATGTGTTGGCCGAGGCCGAGACATATTCGCCGGTTGGCAGCGTGACGAGGAGGAAAAAAAAACGGGGCACAACCAGATATCTTATCTGTCCAGGCATCTGGTGATTCGTTGAGATCATTATCTCAAAACTGAATTCGCCCTTGGAATCCCCGGACGCCTCACCCATCCCACGAGGCTCCGCCCCTGACGCCAATAACGCTCTCACGTAAGCTTCACTCTATCCTCCCTCCCGCTGCAACGGTGAAACCTGCAGGACCGACAAACCCGACGACATTCAATCATCTGAACGATTGAGCCCTTATCTCCAACCGCTCCGACAACATCTCCAAAACTCACCCCTCTACCCATCACCGTCCCGAACAACCCGGAGGCCGTGTAGGGAGGGCAACGCCCACCAAAACTCCCGCCACACGTTGATCAAGACCGATGCCAAGACAGGTTGTCGCCCAGATGTGAGTAATCGTACACGTCCATCTTACTCAAAACAACGCGCGCGGGCAGCAGGCACGCTGGGAACAACGATGGTCGTTCCTTGCCTCAGATATCCTCTGAAAGTTGTCCATCTCGAACCGCGGTGATAGGAAACCTTTCACCAACGCTTGGTTTTCTGCTTGCACTCTTCTGCGCTATTTAGAGTGTGCTTAGGTGATGGGGAGTAAATCTCTGCTTGTGGAACTGTTCTAGATGGATACATAAATATCTAGCGTTACGAACAGTCACCCGGTGTTAATACAACTACAGTATATGAGGAACGACGGAAGCGTGGGGAAACAGCAATCATACATGGTACACACGTCCACTGAACAGATGCAAGGGGAATGAAAGGATGGGATTCGGTCAGCAAATAATAACGGACACGTTCCACGAATTGGTACCGGACCCTCTTCGACGAGGGGTCCTACGAAAAAGAATCGCAGTCACGAGGAGCTGAGTGATTCCGCGTGGTAGAACGAAACCATCTTTTTCCCTCGGGTATACCCAAACGTCTAAAATTGAGTCCGGCGCGACGGCAAAGCGACCCCGGCTTGTTCGATGGTGTGACAATTGATGGACGAGGGGAGAACCGGGGAAGGAAGGGTCCGAGACGCCGGGATTCATCCTTCTTGTAAATTTCTGATTTTCGGCGTTGCAAAATACCGATGATCTGGAGGTCGACGCAGTGGAAGCAGAACTCAGATGGGGGAATCGACATAGCAAGTGAATAGGGGTGAGTGGGGCTTGGTCCGAGCCAGTGAGGATGGAAGCAGAGGGAGGGCAGGGGATGGTGAGGAAAGAAAGAAATTAAGACCCAATAAAAAAATGAACGATAGAGTAAAGGACGCGTGTGACACTGGCCCGAAACCGTGCAAGTCTGGCCTGTGACCACTTAAAGCGGAAACAAAGACGAAAGCTACAACCAAGGGTCAGCGGGGCTCTCTTCGGGCAGGTGGTACAATAACAAACGAACCCAAAGCGTCTAGGCTTCTATAGCGGCGGTGTTGGCTACGGGTAGCTGTTCCTTCAAAGAGGAGTGCGGCAAATTGGGTGTCTTCGGCGGAGGTACGTCCTTATGCCGGCTGACCTTCTCGACACCAGCGCCCAAGGCCGTCTTGCGATGCGCATTCTCCTCCTGAAACGTCCGAGGCCATTGAGTGAAACATGCACTGTAAGGGGAGGGATACAAACCTCGAAATCAACATCGCTCTCATCCTCATCGTCTTCGCCGCCTGACGACGAGTCTTCGTCCTCATCGTCATCGTCTTCGCTCGTAGAACCACTGCTCGCCTCAGGAGTTTCTGTTACGGTCGGGGGCACCTCGTCGGGCTCCACGGTGGTGGAAGGTTTGTCTTTGGGTGAGCTCTCGGCCTGAGGGATTTGGGTGCGGTGACTGAATGATGACTCTCGTTTGTGAAGCCTTTGGGGTGGGAGGTTGACAGCAGTGGTGATGTGTTCTGGCTCTTCGTGGGGTTGGTTGGCCGGAGCCACGGTAGGAGTGTCGGTAGGAGGGTGAGGGACGTCGTCCTCTGTGGGTAATCGGGGTGTTTCCAGCTCCTCTTCCTCGGGAATCGTGGGTTGAGGCGTTTCGGCATCAGCGGCGCCGTGCTCTTGTTCCGTCTGCTCAGCCTCAAGCTTAGCCCTCTCACGCTCGGCCCTACGCTTTTTGACCCAAGCCATGCCACTAGAATCATCCTCGTCGTTACCAAAAGCGGAAGAATTCGAGCCGTTC
>Ga0307516_10003980_pt1 | contig 18555 bp, 13 predicted proteins | sample 19_EM_MG_FD_203310 | JGI IMG/M metagenome (GOLD analysis project Ga0307516, IMG submission 203310) | Populus trichocarpa ectomycorrhiza microbial communities from riparian zone in the Pacific Northwest, United States - 19_EM | ecosystem: Host-associated > Plants > Roots > Unclassified | place... | reverse complement strand
AGCCGTCGTCGCCTGAGCTGCCCAAGCCGCGCGTCCAGCAGCCGTCGTCGCCTGAGCTGCCCAAGCCGCGCGCCCAGCAGCCGTCGTCGCCCGAGCTACCCAAGCCGCCCGCGGCGCCACCGCCATTCGCTGCCGCGGCGCGAGCTCCGGCACCGCCACCGCTGGTCACTCCTCCGTTGCCGTTTGCGGCGCCACCGCCGCCCTTGCCGGTGCCCGACGCCTTTCCCGACGTCACGCCGCCCCTGCCCGCCAGCGTCGCGAAGGTCGTTTCCAGGCCGCCGCAAGTGCCGCCCACGTTTCCGATGACGCAGGCCAGCGCGCCGTCTTTCGGCGCCGCTCCAGCGTTGCTCGCCGACCACGCCAGCGTCGAATGGCCGGAAGCCAAGAAAAAGACACCGCTGATCGTCGTCGGTGTGCTCGTCGCGGTCGTCTTGATCGGTGGCGGAATCTTCGCGCTTTCGGGCACGCAAGCCGCGCCCACGCCCTCGCCCATCTCCGCGTTGCCTCCGAGCCCGGCAGCAACGCCTACGCCCACCTCGGCCGCGCCGGCAGCCCCGGCGCCGACCGCGGCTGAACCGGGCGCGGAAACCGCGACGGGCAGCGATCCCGTCGCAGCCGCCCCCGATCCTGGAGCGACACCCGGCGCGGGCTTCGCCGAGTTGTTCGCCGCCGGCGCGCGCAAGGCCGAGTCGAAGGGCGCCAGCGTCGCGTCGAACGCGCGCTTCGATGCTGCAGCGACTAAAGCGCCGCTCGCCCAAGCCGCAACCGACGCGCAAGCTTGCAAGCAGAGCGGTGGTCCGAGCGGCAAAGTGACGGTCGTCGTGACCTTCGATCCGAACGGCAAGGTTTCGAGCGCGACCATCACCGAGCCGCCGTTCGCTGGCAGCGCAACGGGCGCTTGCATCGCTTCGGCGCTGAAGCGCGCCACGATTGCCCCGTTCAGCGGCCTGCCTGGAACCGTCAGCAAGACGTTCTCAATCCTGTGAGCATGAGCGGCTCCGCCGAAAAACCGCTGGTCTCGCTGGAAGTTTGCTTCGGCGAGGCCCCCCCGCAAGGCATGGTCACGCCGCTCTGTCAGTCGCTACTGGAGCTGTGTCGCGCGGCATTTGCAGACGACGACGCCGCGACGCGGCTGCGACTCACGGCGCACGAGCTGCTCGAGAACATCGTGAAATACAGCTCGCAAGGCGCGTGCGAGCTGCGCTTCACACTGCACAGAAACGCCGCAGGCGCCCTCGAAGCCAGCCTGCAGACGCGCAACCTGCCGCGCAAAGAAAACCGCGCCGACGCCGAAGAGCGTCTGGCCGCGCTCAGCGCGGCGCGCGATCCGCTCGAACACTACGACTCGATCATTGCCGACAGCGCCCGGCAGCCGGCCGGCTCGGGGCTAGGGCTGGCGCGCATTCACGCGGAGACCGAATATCGGTTGAGTCATCGCTTCGAAGGCGACGCCCTGCTCATCATCGCCAGCGGCGAGGTATGGTTGAAAAAGGGAACGCTGCCGTGAGCCAAACGCTAGAGCTGGAGGCAGTCGAGAGCTCGGCCTTTGGCTGTGCGCCGAGCCTCGAGGACGGCAAGCTGACTGTCAGCTTCAACGGGACCGGAGATGTCGCCGCGATCGAGCTCTTGTCGAGCTACTTGAAGCGCGTGCACGAAGAGGCCGAGCGCTTGGCGGTGAGTGAGGTGACGTGTGACTTTCGCAAGCTGTCGTTCATGAACTCCAGCTGTTTCAAGGCGTTCGTGGTCTGGATCGATACGGTCAAGAACGCCAGCCGCTGTTATCGGATTCGCTTCCTCACCGATCCCGATATGCACTGGCAACGGCGCAGCCTCGAAGCGCTGCGTCGCCTGGCGACGAACGTCGTCAGCGTCGAAGGCTGATAGCCGGGCGAAGGCTCGCGGCGCCTATTTGGGCGGACGGCTCCCGCTGAAGCGCTGCGACGCCGAGCATTGCACGGTAGCGCAGTCGGGATTGTCGTTGGTGGCGGGCGCGTAAGTGATGGTGCCGGAAATACTGTCGCCGTCGAGCATGCCGTCTGCGGTCGCATTGTACGTGAAAGAGCAGTTGCCCATGCGTTGGTTTCGGCTGCCGTAGTTCACCAGCGTTAGGTCGTTGCCGCTGACCGTGCCGTCGAAATTCGTCGAGCCAAACGCCAGCGTGAACACGAGGGCCGTGGCTGCGTCGTCGATCGTGCCGTGAAGCTTTGCGCCGTCTTGGGTGATGGTGAGACTGACGCCGCTGGCCGTCTTGCCTTCCATCCAGTTGGGGAAAGGACAGCTGCTGGCGTCGTTGGTCAGGGCAACCATGTAGACTCCGCTGACGTCGGCCGTGGCCATGTCGGGTGTGAACTGTTGGCCACTACTGCAGCCACACAGGCCCACGAACAGCAGCAAAAATGCCAGCGATTTGCGAGATAAGCCCAGCATACCCGCCAGAATAGCAATCAACGTGCCGGTGAGAAGCGTTTCAGTGCAGGCGGAGGTCCAGGCGGGCGCGAAGGCTCCGCAAGCGCGGGAGCGCGCCACTGATTTGCGGCTCGTCGTCGAATGACAGGTCCGAGCGGAAGCGGCTGAGCGCGCTCAGCATGTGCTCCGCAGGTGAGTCTGGGGTGGGCAGCGCCGGCCATTCGGGAGCATGGTCGGTGCCGCGCAGCGGATCGGCAATGCCTTCAGGTGACAGCCAGAAGCGTCGCCCATCGGGCGTGAGCGGCGCTTCGCCCAGATAGGCGAGCGACAGCTCGGCGCTGCGCTCGGGCTTGTGCGCGCTCTCTGGTACGCCGCGTAGGACGGCCTCGGCGGCAGCGCGTGCATGCTCCGCGTTTTCGAGCCCAGCGATGGCGAGGGCCCAACTCAGACAAGTGCGCAGCGCTCCCTTTTTTGAAGGCGCGAGCTCGAAGACTACCTGTCCGTCCTGTTTTTGGGCTGCAGTCGCCGCGGCGGGGCTGCCCGGCACCGGCAATTTGCCGTCGAGCGCTTGCTCGATCAACCAGCGCATCACCGAGCGGTTGAAGGTCATGACCAAGTTGTCAGCGGCCAGCGCGTAGTAGAGCGCGACCTCGTGACCGCGTTCACGGCCGACGACGCGCACTACCTCTACTCCACGGTAAGCAGCAAACGGCGCCCACTCGACCGCGCCGGGCGCCACGCCGTCGAGCAGCTGGCGCAGCGCGGTCAGTGCCACGGCGGTGGCTACACGACTGTGCAGCCCGACCGCCGCGTACAGCGGCAGCCCGGGCAGTGCGTCGACTTCGCTGCGCGGGGTATCTTCGCGGCCAAGCTCCTCGACTGACGCGGGGCGCTCGATCGGCATTTCGCGGGTGCTACGGGCAATGCGCGACGCCGCGAGCAACTCCGCCCGATCGGCGACGCCAAACATGGCGTAGTCGCCGAGCCAATCGAGCTTCAAGCTGGGTCCGTACGACGAAAGGAACTCGAGATCGCGCGAAAGCTCGCGGCGCAGCCCCGATTGCGCGCCGATACCGAGGCTGAAGCGCGCGCCCGAGCTCAGCTCCGCAGGCGCGACGCGGCCGTCGCCGCCAAGGTCGAAGCGCATGGCTTCGTCGGCCGGGACCAGCGGCAACACGCGCATTTCGGCGTGGAGACCGGTGGCGTCGCCACGCGGTCCGCTCGAGAGCCGCAGCGCGATCGGGTCGATGTACTGCGACCAACGGAATTGATAGTTCCGCGCGAACTCCGCGTAGCTGTCGCGCTCGACCGGCGACACTTTGCTGACGGCGGGCAAGTCGATGAGCGGCTCGAGCGCCGCCGGCGTGCCCCACGCGGAGCGCGGAGCTACGCCCGGCACCCAGTCGATGCGACCGCCACCCTGGTGCTGCAGCTCGGCTGGAGCGAGCAGACCAGAGCGCAGAAGCGCGTTCTTGTCCGTCGGGCTCTTGCCGTGCACCCAGCCGTAGAGCAGCGCGGCCATGGGCGCCGCCGTGAGCTCCGACAGGGCGACTTGGCGGCGAGCCTCGGCGATTTTTTGGGCCGGGCCGACGACTTTTTCGACGAAGCGGTCGCCGATGAAAGCCAAGAGCTCCGCCGGGACGTCCGCGTCGCGCGCCAGCATGTACTGAAAATCGGGTTCATCCGCCAGCTTGGGAGACTTACTCAAGATGGTGGAGATCACGCGCTTGATAGCGGCGTCGCTGTTCGAAACCAGCTCGAGCTCACCGACCACGGCGTGGTGCTGGCGCACGCGGCCATCCGGCGAGCGAGCCACGTCGACGGTCACCCCTTCGTGAGTGAAGCTGCTGCTCTGCGTGCCGCCATGAGCCGCGCCGTGCGTGGCCAGCGCCTTGAGCAGCGCGGCACGAAACAGCAGCGGATTCTTCAGCCTGAAGATCAGGGTGACGTCACTACCTTCGTGCAGGTACGGGTCGCTGCCAGTGAGCGCAAAGTCTTGAACCACCTCGGGGCCGAGCACTCGCGACAGGTCACCGGTTTCGACGCCCAGCTCTGCCAAATAGCGGGCGCGCGAGCCGCGCTCGCTGGACGAGCCGTCGAACAGATCAGCGGCGGGTGCGCCCAGCTCTTCGACGAAGGACAAGATATCGGTGAAGGCGCTGAAGCTCCGAGCGCGCACGAAGTAAAAGTCAGCCGGTACGGCCTTGGCTAGCGCTTCCTCGCTGGGCTCGACGTTCAGGCGCTTGAAGAGCTCGGCCCAAGGATGCCGCGAAAGCTCCGGCCCTTTCAGGAGCGCGACCGGCAAGCTGCGCTGCTGCTTGCCGGCGGACAACACCGCACCGCGATGGATGGCGAGCGCGGCCTGCACCGCCGAGCGACCCGCGAACGTGTCCATCAAGTCGACGAGCTCGCCCGGGCCTGAGTGATCGCTCCAGGTGCGTGAAAGCTCGCTCGTGAGCTTGTAGCGGGTGTGCAGTCGCCGGGCGGCTGACATACCGAAGGCGCCGCCCCGACTGGCCAGGTACTCGGCGGTGGCGCCGGCCCAAAGGCTCGCAAGCTCGGGCGAGACACCGCCGCTCGGCGCAGCAGCGCGAAAGCGAAAGTGATGGCCGGGCTGCGCGCCCACAGCCGGCGTGTAAGCGTCGCCCATGATTTCGGCCGCCGTTTCGGCTTTCGGCCGCCTGAGCCAGAGCAGCATTTCGGAGCCCTTGCCGCGGCTGACCAGTTGTAAGGGCGCAATGCTACCGGTGATGCGAGCCTCGGTTCCGAGCCAAAACAAGTCGCCGGGCGCTTCCGCTGCGAATTCGGGCAGAACCAGCTCGAGTAGCTGCTCGTCGCCGTCGATGGCGTGGCGGCGAACCTTGAGCTGCAATAGCTCAGCATGCTCGACGGGTTGAATGCGTCCCGTGCGAAGCTCGGGCGGGTTCGGTTCCGACTCCTCCGCCAGTTGGGCCGGCTCGTGCAAGCTGGGCTTGGCGCTGACGAGCGGCGCGGGCGCCGGCTTCGGCGGCGCCGCTTCGCGCGGCGTGCAGCTGGCCAAGGCCACGGCGCAAACGGCCAAGGTCGACGGCACTAAGCGTGAACGCGACATCAAACCCGCCACGCTAGCACGCCAAAATCTCTCAGGGAATGAGCGCGAGCTTGCCTACCGTGGTTCCGCTTTGTAACGCGCGATGAGCTTCGGCGGCGTCTGCGAGCGGAAACTCGCTGACGGGCAGCGCACGCAGCGCGCCGGTTTCGACCTCGGCCAGCATGCGAGACATGGCCTCGGCGAGGAGCCATTGTTCTTCGAACAAGTACGACAGATTGAAGCCGACGACGCCCTTGTTCGCGTCGACCAACTGCAACGGATGGAAGCGCGGCGTGCGCAGGTAATCCCAGGCAAGCTTCAACCAATTGGGGCGACCGCTGCCACGCGAGAGCATGCCGGTGAAGCCATACACTACGAGACGCCCCGTCGGTCTCAAGTGTGCGTAGCTCTGCTTGAGCGTCTCGGCGCCGTTGGACTCGAGCACGTAGTGCAGGCCGCCTGGCGCGAGCCGCTCGATTTCGGGCCAGAGCGCCTGCTGGCTTTTGTCGATGACTTCGCTGGCCCCGTACTCGAGCGCTATCCGGCGCTTGCTCGAAGAGCCGACCACGGCGATCGGCAAGAGCCCATCTGCGCGCGCCATCTGCAGCGCAGCGAGCCCCACTCCGCCGGCTCCGGAGTGAACCAGCACCTGGTCTCCGGCGCGAGTGCGCAGCACCTGGCGCAGCGCGTAATAAGCGGTCAGATGCACCGTCGGAAACGTGGCCGCCTGGGCGTGAGAGAACGCCGTCGGCACGCGAAAAAGCTGACCTCGGGGCAGACAGATCTGACTCGTGTAGCCGCCAAAGCGCGTTAGCCCGAATACGCGGTCGCCGAGCTTCAAGTCCTCCACGCCGGCGCCCAGCTCGGCCACTTCGCCCGAAACCTCGAAGCCGGGCGTGATCGGCCAACCCACGTACTTTTTTGCGGATGCGTACAGCCCGAGCCGCACCACGACGTCGGCGAAATTCACGCCGGCCGCTCGCACCGCCACGCGCACTTCACCCGCCTGAAGCTTGGGCTCGGGCACGTCGACCACGCGTAGACTGTCGAAGCTACCCGGCTTGGCGATGGCGATTTGCTTCACGCGCGGCTCCTCGACTCACAGTCCGCTTTGCTCGATCCAGCGCTGCGGCACCGTACCGAACGACAGCAACCAATCGTTGTAGCGCTTCAAAGACCAGCCGCCTTCGTCGACCTTGCGACGCTTGAGGCGCATCACTTCCATTTTGCCGATCAAGTAACTCATCGGCACGGTCGGCGCGGCCGTGTACCAATTCACGTCACCCTCGGCCCGCCCGCGGGTGAAGCCGACGTGCTTCATCAAGTGCTTTACGGCGGCTTCGTAATCGAGCTCGCCGGCGTGCAGGCCACAGTCGACCAAGATGCGATGCGCCCGCCAAAGCGCGTCGTGCAGCAGGTTCAGGCGCGCCGTCGGGTCGCGATTGACGCCGTGGTCCACCGCCATTTGCTCGCACCAAAGCGTCCAACCTTCGTAGAATACCGAATGCGCGAACCAGCGCCGAACGGGGCTCGGGTGACGGTTGGCGATGCAAAACTGCAGGTGATGCCCAGGATACGCCTCGTGGGCGCAGGTCGCCGGCAGGCCGAAATGTTGGCTGATCTCGGCGGCTCGCTCTTTGGGCGTGGCGCGCGTCAAGCTCAAGTCGTTGACCCAGAACACGCCGATCTGTTTCTTGTCGTAGCAACCCGGCGACGAGTAAGCAGCGGTCGGAAATTGGTGGCGAAAGAAATCTGGCACCGGCTTGACCAAGAGCTCGTCGCCGACCGGAAAGCTGACGATGTCTGCGCGACGGAAGTCGTCGGCCACGCGCTGCGTCTCGTACTGGTATTCGCTGAGCAAGTCGCCGCGCGCCGGCGCCCAATCGGCGGCAGCACGTTCTAGAATGTCGCGCGGGCGCTTGCGCGGTGACAGGCGCGCCGCCTCTACTTCCATCTCTTGCTCGATGCGCGCCACCAGCGTGTGGCCGTAGGCCAGCGCTTCACGGGCGGTGAGATCCCAGCCCAGACGTTCGCGCATCAACGCTTCGAAGCGCTCACGGCCGAGCGAGAAGTCTCGCGGCTTGCCCGCCGCGACGCGCGACACGCGCTTGCCGTATTGCTTGAACGCGTCGGCAGCCGCGTTGAGCAAAGTTTCGAGGCGTTTCGGCTTGATTTTGCCGGTGGCGGCGAGCGGCTCGCGGATGGCCTCGAACAGCGCCGGCGCACCGGTCACGGAGCTTTGCGCCGTCTCGCGCCACAGCGGCACCGGCCGACTCACGAGCTCGGCCGCGCCTGCCAGGTAGTCGGGCAATTTGGCCAGCCGCGAGGCGATGGCTTCGGCGACCGGGGTGAGGTCGTCGGCGTTACGCACTACCAGTTGATGCACACTACCGAGTGCGCCCGAGACCCAGCTTTCGGGGTTTCGCCGAAACGTCTCGCGCTCGTACGACCAGGCTTCGGTGCGCAGCTCTGCGAGCAGCGCCCGCCTATCGAGCCAGTCGTCACCTTGCAGGTCGTGCTCGGCGATGCCTTCGACCTCTGCGAGCGTCTTTTGCACGAGCTTCTGCTGCGCGCGGATCAATTTCTCCGAAGGTAGCTCGAGCTCGCCGTCGAATTCGTGGCGTCCCATGCTGCTGCCCACGCTCGGGAAGCGCTCCATGGTGCTTTCGATGTAGCGCTCGCCCAGCGCGCGCAGCGAGCGCGCTTCGGTGCTTTGCGGCTGCGAACGCTTTTCGCTTTTGGGCTTGCTCATGCCAGGGCAAGCTCTGCTTCCACGACTTTTTGTGTGCTGCGCAAGCTCGCGGTGTCGAGCGGGCTCGCGCTGCCGGCCAGCAGCTCGACGCGCACCGCTTTGTGCGGAAAACCTGGCCCGAACAAGGCCTCGACGACCTCGGCGGCCTTGGCCGAGCCGGTCGGCCCCAGCGCCACGATGGCGTAGACCGGTAGCAAGTCGCCGAGCAGACCGGCGCGCGACAAGGCGGCTCGGTCTGCGTCGTCGCCGATGCGCGCGCTCTGCAAGAAGCGACGAACGTCGACCTTCTTGCCTAGGCCGTCAATGTTACGGCGGATGATCAGCTCTGGCTTGGCCATCAGCTCGGCGATGGCCTGTTCGACGAAGCTGACGCCGCCGCGCTCGGCGACGACGCTTTCGGGCAACGCCAGCACGTAGCGCGCGGCGGTGATCACCGTGCAAACGCCCTTGTCTTGCTGCTCCAACTGGCGCGCGCCCAGGAAGCGTAGCCCGCCCGAGGCATGCGCATCGAGTAGCGCCACCAGCTCGTCAGCGGGGGGTGCGTCGATCAGCTTCACGTCGGCGTACTCGTCGAGACTCGCGACGCCGAGCGAGAGCGCTGGGCCAAACGACATGTCCGGCTTGGGGTGAAAGCCCTCGGTGTACGCGGTCTTGATGCCCGCGCGTCGAATCACACGTGGCAGCTCGCGGATCAAATCCAAGTGACCGAGCAGCGCCACGGCGCCGGTTTTCGCGAAACGTAATCGGTAACGCACGGGGTTACCGACGCGCACGGGTCTGTACAGCTCGGGCCGCACGCGCTTTCTCTGGGCGGGCGGCTTGGCCAGCTCTTCTGGAGGCAAGTCCGTGCCGAAAACCAGCGGTTCTCGCGTCTTTTTGGGCTGGTCGAGCGAATCTGCGACGAGCGGCAAACTGACGCGCTGGTTTGGCTCGAGCGCCCCGAGGCGCCCCAGAAAGTCTTTGCGATCGGTCCTCATCTTGGTGAGGTCGCAGGCGATGCCGCAGTCGTAGCAAACCAACCTGCGCTGCTCGGCGTCGGCATCTGCCAGGTTCGTCGCGTGAATGAACTGGCCGACGACCTTGCCGCACGGCGGGCTGGGCCGACTGGCGAGTGCCTTGCGGTATTCGCGCGCCAGAAATCCTTCTTCGAGCCCGATGTCGAAGTGGTCCCAGGGCAGCCGCGCGGTGACCGGAATCGTGCCCAGGTACTGCGCCGGATCGATCTGAAAGTGCTCGAGCGCCTCGCGCCAAACGCTGAGCTTCACGTGCTCTTCCCAAGAATCCATGCGCGCGCCTTCGTGATACGCGCGCTCGATCACGTCGCCGAGCCGGCGATCGCCGCGGGCCAAGATGCCTTCGAGAATGCTGGTCTCGCAGTCGTGCGTCTTCAGCTCCAAACCGCGCACCTGGCGCGAGGCGTGGCGTAACATTTGCTGTTTGCGCTGCGTTTCCGGCAAGGAATCCTGGGCGCACCACTGAAACGGCGTATGCGGCTTGGGCACGTGCGTTGAAACGCTGACCGTCACCTTCGGGCGCCCGCCGACGCGCTTGCCCACCTGCAGTGCGTTCTTGCCGACCGACGCGATGCCCAAGACGTCTTCGTCTTCTTCGGTGGGCAGGCCGATCATGAAGTAGAGCTTCATGCGATCGAAGCCGCGCGAGAAGGTGCGCTCGGCAGTCTCGAGTAGCTGCTCTTCGGTGACGTTCTTGTTGATGACGTCGCGCATGCGCTGGGTGCCGGCTTCGGGCGCAAACGTCAGCCCCGAGGCGCGCACCTTGCGCATGTCGTCGAGCAAGTCTTCCGCCAAACCGTACGCTCGCAGCGATGCAACGCTCAAGCTGACCCGGTCCGGCGCGGTCTTCTCGACCAATTTCTTGATCAGAGGCGAGATGCAACTGACATCCGCCGTCGACAGCGCCGTGAGGCTGACTTCGTCTTGCCCCGACTTTTCGAGGGCGCGCACCACGGTGTCGATCACTTCTTCGGGATTTCGTTCCCGGACCGGGCGATAGATCATACCCGCCTGGCAGAAGCGGCAGCCCTCGGTGCAGCCGCGCGCCACCTCGATGCTCATGCGGTCGAAAATCGCTTCGGGGCCGCCCACCGGACCGTCGTCCGGAAACGGAAATTGCGAGATATCTTCGAGCAAACGCCGCTCGATTGGAAACGGCAATCCCGGCTCTTTGGGGCCGGTCACGACCATGAAGCCGTCGACAGGATCGAGCGCGGTCTCGTAGAGCGAGGGCACGTACACGCCGCGCAGCATCGCCAGGCGCATCAGCCGCTCGCGGCGCGAAAGCCCGAGCCGTTTGCCCTCGACCCAGCACAGCGCAATCTCGGTCGCGGCTTCTTCGCCGTCGCCGATCAAGATGGCGTCGATGAAATCCGCAATCGGCTCGGAGTGAGTCGCGACCGGGCCGCCCGCCACGATCAGCGGATCGGCGTCGCTGCGCGCCGCGCTGCGTAGCGGAATGCCCGACAGCTCGAGCATGGTGAGCACGTTGGTGTAAGTCAGCTCGTACTGCAGCGAGAAGCCGACCATGTCGAAGTCGCACAGCGGGCGTGAGCTTTCGAGCGACACCAGCAGCTTGCCGTTCGCCTGCAGCTGCCGCTGCATGTCGCTCCAAGGCAAGTAGGCGCGCTCGGCCAGGGTGCGCGTGTCGTCGTTGAGAATCTTGTAGAGGATGCGATAGCCGAGGTGGCTCATCCCGATGTCGTAGATCTCGGGAAACGCCAGGCAGACCCGCGCCTGCACGCTAGCCCAAGACTTGCGCCGCGTGCCGTGCTCGGCGCCGGTGTAGCGGTTGGGCTTCTCGACCTTGTCGAGAAACTTGGCGTAAGGATGGTCGAGCAGCTGCATGGCTAGTTGGCAGTCCGGGGTTGGCGGTTGGCAGTTGTGCCACGAAGCGAACGGAGGGCGCGAACCATAGCGCAAGCCCGCGCAGGCGGTAATTTGCCGCCAAATCGCGGCCTTTCGGCGGGATGTCAAAGCTGTCGCCTCCCCGGATTACGCCGAGCCGGCTATAGCCAAGGTGTGAACGTCAGGCTGCTGATCGACGCCGTCGTGCGCCAGACCATGGTGCTGGTCGCGGAGCTTGCGACCTCGGGCGGCTTGCGCGCGCCGCTCTCGCACGTGGCCGGGCAGGCGTTTTTGGAGCTGGCGCGTGAGCTCGAAAATCAAGGCGTCGGCAAGAAGGTCACGGCCGACATGTTCGGCATGGCGCTGCGCACCTACCAGCGCCGCACCCAGCGGCTCAGTCAGAGCCGCACCGATCGCGGGCGCTCCCTGTGGGAAGCCACGCTCGAGTTCATCGAACAGAACGGCGTCGTGCGGCGCGACGACATCCTCAAGCGTTTTCGACATGACGACGAGCCTTCAGTGCGCGGCGTGCTGCGCGATTTGACCGACAGCGGACTCGTCTTCAGCTCCGGCTCGGCCAGCAATCTCTCGTTTCGAGTGGCAACCAAAGACGAGGTCAGCACGCTGCGCCGCGGCGGCGACCACCTGGGGCTCGAAGCCTTCGTGTGGAGCCAAATCTACCGCGAGCCGAACATCAGCCTCGAAGCGCTGAGCGAGCGGACGGCGCTGGCGGCGGCAGAGCTTCTACCCGTGGTGGAAAGCTTGGTCGCTTCGGGCAAGGTGGAGCGCAGCGGCAGCGGCGAGGGTGAACGGCTGCGCTCGTCGCAGCTGGTGCTTGGTTTCGACGATCCGGCGGGCTGGGAAAGCTCCGTGCTCGATCACTTCACGGCGCTCGTGCAAACCGTGATTCGCAAGCTGGCTTTGGATCAGCGCGCCAAGCGCCACGACGAAATCGGCGGCAGCACGTACCATTTCGAGCTCTGGCGCGGGCATCCGTTCGAAAGCGAAGTCTTGGGCGAGCTGGGACGCTTTCGCGAACGCATGAGCGCGCTCAGACAAAAGCTCGATGACTACAACCGGGCGCAGCCGACTACGGAGTCGAAGCTAAAAGTCGTGGCTTACTACGGGCAGAGCACGCTGGAGGAAGACGATGACGACGAAGGGACGAGCAGCGATGTGGGCTAACTCGAAGCGCTGCCTTGCGGCAGTCGCGGCGCTCTGGCTGGCCGCGGCGTGCGGCAAGACCAACACCACCGAGAGCGGAGAAACGCATTTCGTGATCTGCGATACGGACGCTGACTGCACGGGCGTGAGCGGCGCTCACACGTGTCAGGGCGGCTTGTGTCGCGCGCCGAACGGCAGCTCGACACCGCCCGCGACGCCCGCCTGTGACGGCGGTTGTGGCGACTCCGAATGCGCGGCGCCCGGCACTTGCACGCTCGCTGCGGCTTGTAAGGTCGTCGACTGCGGTAGCGCGGTCGTCGACGACAACGCCTGCGTCCGCCCCAGCTGCCAAAGCGACGCTGATTGCCCGGACGACGAGCGCTGCGCTTCGATTTTCTTGGGCCGGCAATATCAATGCGCGCAAAGCGGCGCTAGCTGCGACTGCCAGGCTGGCCTCGGCCTATTTCCGCTCACCATCTGCAGCCCGGTCGAGCAGGCCGGGGCGCGCGGGCAGTGGCAGAGCCTGGTCATCGACGAGAGCGTGATCGGCGACATGACCGAGCACGCCTTCGCTACGGACGGCAGCGTCACCGTGAAGCTCGGTGCCCAAACTGCAGGCGGCCCCTCCACCACGACCAAGCAGCTCAGCACGGACGACCTCGATCAGCTGCTCATGCTGATCAACGGCACCACTCTGCGTCACGACCTAGCCGACCCTCAAGACTGCCCGCTGACCAAAGAGTACGACGCCGTCGTCGACCTGCAGCTCGATGGCACGCTACTCGCCAAGAACATCGCGGGCTGCGACGTGGCTTCATTCAAGGCGCTCATGGATTTGGTCAGAAGGTACTGAAATCGGTATAGGCTGTGCATTGATGCGCAGCCTTCCGTCGCTCTTCGCCGCCGCGGCCGTCACGCTCTGCATCGCCGCCTGCTCGTCTTCTCCCAAGAGTCAGAACGCCGGCAGCATGCCGCCCGTGCAAGAGCCGAGCGTCTTCGACAAGTGCGTCGACTTCGCGAAGCGGCTGTGCGCAGACGCCGAAGGCTGCTGCCGGCAAGCGTACGGCGGCTTCGATGCCGACGGCTGCCTTTTGAGCTTCGAGCGCGAAGTCTGCAACCCCGGCGCCAGCGCCGTGATGGCCGGCAAAGCCACCTACAACGAGGACGCGGTCGAAGCCTGCTTGGCCGCGCACGCGGCAGCTCACCAGATCTGCATCCCCACCTGGCAGCAAACGCTCGAGCTGCGCAAGGAAATCTACGCGGCCTGCCGCGTGATCGACGGCACCAGCAAGCCGGGCCTCGGCTGCTCCATCGCCTCCACTTGCAAACGCCCCGACGGCGTCGCCACTGTGGATTGCATCGAGAACGTCTGCCAAGTCAGCGAAATTTTGCCCGAAGGCGCAGAGTGCCCGTTTCCGTCCGGCTCCGTTTCGGTGTGCGACGACGGCCTCGCCTGCGACGCGCCCGGTCTCGACAGCAGCGGCCATTGCATCAAGGCCATCGGCACCGGCGAAGCGTGCGACGGCAGCGTGCTCGAAGGCACCGATTGCGGCCTCGGCAGCTTCTGCGACCCGGCGACGGCCCAGTGCCAAGTCGCCCAAAACCTCGGCGGCGCCGGCTGCTCTCAAAGCAACGAATGCGTGTCGTTCGACTGCGATCGACTCGGAAACGCTTGCGCTGCCGCACCCGCCGTGGTCTCGCGTGATACTTGCTTGGGTATGGCGGTCGCCCCTTAGGTTCTTGTTTGCCTGCCGGTGGCCCGAACGTCTGGCGTTCTCGCGTATTTTACCAAGGGTTTTTCGCCCGGCCTCGCCGGGTTTTGTTCACTCCGGGCTTCTTTGGATGATCGTGATCTGATCGTGCCAAGGTCGGGCAGCGTGGTTCCAGCTCGCGCTCACGCGCTCGCGCTCGACGTTCAGCAGCCTGACGGGTGAAGACGCTGTGCGAGCGACGACATCGAGCGAGTGAAGAGCGGGCGCGGGAAGGGTCTTGGGGTTGGCCCAGCATCAGGCTGCCCAGCTGGGCAGCCCGACACCAACTGGGCCTACACGCGATGGTCGTGAGCCACGCTCACTGATTGACGCAAGCAATGTAGGCTGCCTGTTCCGCCGTGCAGATGCCCGGTTTGGCGGAGACGGTGCCCGCGACGCACTGAAAGTCCGTGTCCGGACGATCTTTCGCGCAGCCGAAGTACGCGGCGGCTTCGTCGACGCAGGTGCTGGTCGCGTAGCCTTGCAGGCAGGTGCTCTTAACGCCGGCGGAGACGTCGACGCAGGTCGTCGCCTGCGCGACCTTCTTGTAGAACGCTGCGTAGTCGGCGCAGATCTTTTGCACCTGTTTGGCGCTGGGGCCGCCGCCCGCGCCGGCGTCGCCGCCTGCGCCGCCCACGCCACCCGCCGCTGCGCCAGCGCCGCCGAGCGCCGTGTTTCCGTTGCCGGCGGCGCCGCCTTGCGACTGGCCCGCCATGCTCGGATTCGAGCCCGCCTGGCCGGCTTCACTGATTGAGCCGCCGTTGCCCTGAGTGCCGGCGTGCCCGCCCGAGCTCGTGCCACCCGGGCTCGTGCCCGCTTGGCTATTCTCTCCCGCAGCTCCTGCTTGGCTGCCGGCGGTGCCGGCGCTGCCGTTGTTAGGCGCGCTGTCGTCGTCGTCGCCGCAGCCGTACGCAATGGCGCACGCCAAACCCACCGCCACGAGTTGCCAAGCTTTAGTCAAGTTGCCTCCGATCGGCGGAGCCCTGCGCCCCGTGCCGAGCAGGTTTACACACTGAGCAAGGCATCGCAACCTCGTGAAAACGCGGGGCTTACGCTAGCGTCGTTCCCACTCGCGGTATTCGGGCAGCACGGATTTGAAGCGCAGCTTGCGTTCGTGCTCGGGCGGCAGGTTGAGCGGCCCGGGCTTGATGGCGAGCAGCTTTTGCTCGTCGACGGCGTCGATGAGCTCGGGCGGCAGATTCTTTTCTGCATACTGACGATAGATGCCCGACGTGATGAATAGATCGAACACTTCGGGATCGAGGTGCTGCTGTTCTTTCATCTTGCCCATGATGAACATCACTTCGCTCAGCTTTTTCGGCTGTTTGTAGGGGCGATCGATGGCGGTGAGCGCTTCGTACACGTCGGCCACGGCCATGATGCGCGCGGGCACGGACATGTCGCCTGCGAAGACTCCGCGCGGGTAGCCGGTGCCGTCCATCTTTTCGTGGTGACCGGTCGCGTACTCGGGCACGCGGCGTAGCTGCGGCGGAAACGGCAGCGCGTTCAAAATGTTGACGGTGTGCACCATGTGCGCGTTGATGATCAGGCGCTCTTTTTCCGTTAGCGTGCCGCGCGAAATCGACAGGTTTTGCACCTCTTCGGCGCTGAGCAAAGGCACGCGCTGGCCGCCCATGTCGAGTGTTCGTTCCGCGATACGCTTGATGCGCTCTTGGCCTTCGCGCGGCAAGAATTCGCCACCGAAGTTCGTCTTTTCGAGAAAGGCCAAGTCGTCACGCAGCGTGGCGAGCTCTTTTTCGAGCTCGCCGGCCACCGTCGCCGCATCTGCGCCGGCCTTCTCGCGATCGTAGGCTGCGAGGCGCGCGTCACGGATCATCACCTCGAAGCGCGCGCGCACGGTCTCGATGCGATCGTGAATGGTCTCGAGCTTCTTCGACTTGTCCATCACGTGAACAGGCGTCACGACCTTGCCGCAATCGTGAAGCCAGGCGGCGATGTGCAGCTCGTACCACTCGAGCTCACTCAGGCTGAACTCGGCAAAAGGCCCGGTTTTGGCGTCGCAGGCCGCGCGCGCCAGCATTTCGGCGATCAAGGGCACGCGCTCGCAGTGCCCGCCGGTGTAGTCGCTCTTGGCGTCGATGGCCGACGCGATCATCTTGATGAAGCTCTCGAGCAGGTCGCGCTGCGCGTCGCGTAGCAGCTTGTTTTGAAGACTCACGCCGGCTTGCGAGGCCAAGACTTCGACCGTCTGCTGATCGAGATCGTCGAACGGCACGGCCTCGTTCGTGAGCGGGTCGCGCGAGTTGATCAGTTGCAGCACGCCCACCACGCGACCTTCGGCGTCAAGCATCGGAATCGTCAAGAACGAGACCGAGCGGTAGCCGCTCCGCGCGTCGAAGGCTTTGGTGCCACTAAAGTCGAAGCGCGTGGTGTCGTAGGCGTTCGGAATGTTGATCGACTGCTTGCGGAGCGCCGCGTAGCTGGCAATGTGCCGGTGATTGGGCGCGCCGGTTTCCGGATCGCGCAGCGGAATGGGCGGCAAGGTGGCCGGGCGACCCGTGGTGCCGCCAATTGCGATACCGAGCGAGTCTGTGCGCATGATCGCGAAGTGCAGGCTGTCTTCGTCTTGGCGGATGTACAGCGTGCCGCCGTCGGCGCGCGTCAGGTCCTTGGCCTCGAGCAAAATCGTCTCGAGCAAGCGGTTGGTGTCGGTCTCTGCAGAGAGTGCGACCCCGACCCTGAGTAGAAGCTCCAAGCGCCGGAGCTTGTCGTCCGAAGCAGACATAAACTCGCCTATGCTCCTACTGCTTCGTTCATAAGTCGAGCGGTGCTAAGCCTCCTCCGCATGTTTCCTTCTGTCGCGTGGGTCGGCGGGTCCCATCCCGCCTCCGGCTCTGTTGACAGCATATGCTAAAGGGATGCGCCGATGTTCCCAGCTGGTCCGTTTGCCATTCCCAAACTTCCGGCCCCCGTCGACCGGGTGTGGCGGATTCCGGGGTCGAAGAGCATCACCAATCGCGCGCTCGTACTCGCAGCGTTGGCCGAAGGCACGACCCGGCTCGAAGGCGTGCTGGAGAGCGACGACACGCGCTACATGCAGGAGGCGCTGCTCGAGCTCGGCGTCGCCGTGCGGAAGCTCTCGCCAACCACGCTGGAAATCGAGGGCGGGCGGCGTCGCCTTCGAGCCCCCAAGAAACCACTATTCGTCGGCAATAGCGGCACGACCGTGCGCTTTCTGACCGCGCTCGCCTGTCTGGTAGACGGCCCGGTCACGCTGGTCGGCGACGAAGCGATGGCCAAGCGACCCATCGCAGACCTGGTCGCGGGGCTCACGCAGTTGGGGGTCAAAATCGAGTGCCCGAGCGGCTGCCCTCCGCTGACAGTGTACGGCGGCAAGCTGCCCGGCGGACGGCTGTCGATGCGTGGCGATCGCTCCAGCCAATACTTCTCGGCCTTGCTGTTGGCCGGCGCCCTGTCTGAGGGAGAAACCGAGCTTACGATCGAAGGCAACCTGGTCAGCCGTCCATACGTCGAGATCACTCGGCGCATGGTCGAAGATTTCGGCGGCAAAATCGAGGTCACGAACAGCGGTTTTTGGTGGCGCGGCGGCGGCACTTACGCCGCGCGTGGCTACAGCATCGAGCCGGACGCATCGAGCGCCAGCTACGCTTTCGCCTTCGCCGCGGCGACCGGCAGTCGCATTCGAGTGCCAGGCCTGGGTCCGGGTGCCTTGCAAGGCGACTACGCGTTCGTCGACCTACTCGAGCAGATGGGCGCAACGGTCGAGCGCTCGGCGGAGCAGACGACCGTGCAAGGTGGTGCCCCGCTCTCCGGCGTCGACGCCGACATGTTTCACATCTCGGACACGGTCATGACCTTAGCGGCCATCGCGCCGCTGGCCCGTGGCACTACATCCATTCGCAACGTGGCCAACATTCGCATCAAAGAGACCGATCGACTGGCGGCGACGGTCGCGGAGCTCCAGCGCCTCGGCCAAGAAGTAACAGCAGGCGCCGATTTCCTGCGCATCGAGCCGCGAGCGCTCCGCCCCGCCATCGTGCAAAGCTACAAAGACCACCGCATGGCCATGAGCTTCGCGATTCTCGGCACGGCGCGTGCCGGCGTCTCGATCGAAGATCCGGCCTGCGTCGCCAAGACTTATCCAGACTTTTGGGCCGATCTCGCCGATATCTGTGGCACGGCCGGTGACGCGCCGGCCGCCTAGACGGACTAACCAAAAAATGACGGGGGCCGCCGTGACGACCCCGAAAAACTCGGGTAAGACGCCATTTCTCCGAGCGCTTGCTCCTTTTGACCATGCCAGGCATCCGCATCGTCGGCACCGGCCACTATGTCCCGGGCCGGCCTTATACCAACCACGACCTCGCGCGGGTGCTCGACACCAACGACGAGTGGATCCGCCAGCGCACCGGTATCGCGCAGCGCTATTTCTGCCCGCCCGAGCTCGGCGTCTCCGATCTAGCCTTACCGGCCGCCGAGCGCGCGCTCGAGGCCGCCGGCAAGCGGGCCGAGGACCTGGACTACATTCTGTTCAGCACGATGACGCCTGACCACCTGTTTCCCGGGTCA
>Ga0307516_10003979_pt1 | contig 18556 bp, 25 predicted proteins | sample 19_EM_MG_FD_203310 | JGI IMG/M metagenome (GOLD analysis project Ga0307516, IMG submission 203310) | Populus trichocarpa ectomycorrhiza microbial communities from riparian zone in the Pacific Northwest, United States - 19_EM | ecosystem: Host-associated > Plants > Roots > Unclassified | place... | reverse complement strand
GGTTAGCCTAGTAGTTAACTGTGTCCGTGATCGATCGCGATCGAGAGTGATCTCGATGGACGACATGAACACATACACCGTTTTCCAGCCCCCTCAGTTAAGCTTGAGATTTGGAAGGCCAACCGAGATGGGACTGCAAGCGCGGTGTAGTTCGGGCCATGGGGCTCTCCCGGCTGGCTATGATGGAGGCGGCGAGTGCGGGAGGGAGGTACGGGGCGCGAGGCTGCGGATGACGAGTGATGACTTGTGTCCACGGCGGGAGGGAAAGACGGGAGCCAAGGCTGTATGGGGCGAGGATGAGTTATCTGTGCATATGGCTGCCAGCTTTCGCGCCGAGCTGCGACGACGATGCGGGCAGTGGCGGTATCGGATGGGGACGGAGATGTGTCTTGCTGGGACGCAGTGTCTGAAGACACCTGTGGGGACGTTTCGGGGGCGAAAGGTCGGTTTAATGAATGTCACAGCACCTCTCTTATTGGACACTAGCCTGTTCCGCTCACAGACCGCTATAGGAACCCAGCTACTCCTCAGTTCACCCCCCCCTCTGAACTGTCACGGTCGATATGCACACCAGTTCTTACGCTCTACCCCTTCGGTGCTCACTTCTAGCTGGACACGACCAGTGATTCGGCACAGAGCATTCCCTTCGGAGGTGGTGCAGCCGCAAGGAACGGAGCGATGCGATAGACGCTGGGCTTGTATTAGCCGCGTGAGGAGCGAGCGTGGGTTGTCCACGGTGGCCGAGCACGCACCTTTCACGGATAGAGACCCCTCTTGAAGGGACTGTAGGGCTGACTGATCGCACGTCTCCTATCTGCCTGGCAGGTGAGCTGTCGTTCTCGGTGCATGTGCAGAAGTAAGTAGGCATGGGAGGTGTCCACAGGGTCGCGGGGGCGTGCTTGCGCGTGACCACGGGTCTGGAGACTTCCGCGGATAGGAAACGAGATGTAACTACATGAAGAAAAGAAAAGTTCGTTCGGTACAGACCTGTGATGGTCATCGACTCCCACGTGTATTCCCGTCCGTCCAGTGATGCCATCAGTTCGTCCCATTCCCAGGCGCTTTGGAATACAGTTGGGGATAACTGTAGCCGTCTGTCGCTAACCACCAGTAATCATAGAACTGCATTGTATAATCATGTAGGGTATGATACAGGCTGAGGCATCGTTTGCTACGCTGAATATTCAGGGCGGGTGGGGAAGGGGGGCCATCCCTGCATGTTGGGCTGGCCCGAGGCTGCGACCCTCGCCTCACCTGAGCGCGGGGTTGAGTGTATACCTCCCATCACTCATCGCCAGCCTCTCCGCTCCTCAGAACTCTCCGTTGTTTCATTGCGTCGACACTACGTCCACGACGACAAAGACAAAGGCGGTAAACGACGAGACGAAAGGAAAAACCAAGCGAACTCCATTCGTACCCGCCGGTAACCATCGCCCCGCCGGCCGAACCCCTCTATGCCCACACAGCTGACGGCCAGTTCCTCCCAGCTCAGCGACGACGATAACGATGGATCTACCTCCTCCCCCTCCGAAGCCGCAGGTTCAGCCCTGCCGCTACAAAACGGGCAAGACGCTCGGCAGCGGCTCTTACAGCACCGTGCGCGAGTGTATACACATCGATACCGGCAGGTATTACGCTGCGAAGGTCATCACCAAGAGTCTCATGGTTGGCCGGGAACACATGGTGAGTAGTGGGTGGTCCTACTCCAGGAGAGAGAGAGAGAGAGAGAGAGGAATGGATGGACGGACGGGAACTGACGAAGGGGAAACATACAGGTTCGGAATGAAATCGCTGTACTGAAGAGGGTGTCCATGGGGCACCAGAACATTCTCACTCTGGTGGACTATTTTGAGACAATGAATAACCGTATTTGTCCTTGTGCGAGAGAAGGAGTAGGGGCAGGGGAAGAAGCAGCTGGCTGATGTCTGAGAATGGTGGACAGTTTATCTTGTTACGGATTTAGCTCTCGGCGGTGAGCTCTTCGATCGGATATGTCGTAAAGGAAGCTACTACGAATCCGACACGAGCGAACTGATCCGCGCGACGCTGAGCGCCGTCGCCTATCTCCACGACAACGGGATCGTCCACCGCGGTACTTCCCCCCCGCGTCACGTGCGCCGAAGTCCGTACAGCTGATCCGAGGATGTACATACAGATCTAAAGCCGGAGAATCTCCTCTTCCGCACATCCGATGAAAATTCGGATCTGCTGATTGCGGACTTTGGGCTTTCGAGAATCATAGACGAGGATCAGTTCCACGTGCTGACCACCACCTGCGGAACACCTGGATACATGGCGCCAGAAATCTTCAAGAAGACGGGCCACGGAAAGCCGGTGTACTTCCCCCTCCCTCCCCATCCCCCGCGCGCGCCTAACTGACGTTGGGGGAAAAAAAAACCGGCAGCGATATCTGGGCCACCGGCGTGATAACCTACTTTCTCCTCTGCGGCATGACGCCGTTCGACCGCGACAATGCCGTAGAAGAGATGCAGGCGATCCTGAACGCGGACTACAAGTTCGATCCGGACTACTGGTCGTCGGTGTCGGAGACAGCGAAGGACTTCATCCGCAAGTGTCTCACGGTCGATCCCGCGGCGCGAATGACGGCCCATGAAGCGCTCGAGCACCCCTTCCTGGCCGAGAGTCACCGCGGCCTCAAGGAGGACCTTCTGCCCACCGTCAGGAAGAACTTCAACGCCAGACGGAACCTCATCGCCGCGATCGACGCCGTCAGGGCCGTCAGGAAACTGCGCGAGGGCGGCGCCATGGACGGCGCTCTCAGCATCGTCCCCGAAACACAGAAGGATAATGATGAACAGAAGGTTAGTGTGGGACTGTGGAAGAGGCCGGCTGGAGGACTCATGATGCCATAAGCTTGCCGCCCGGCTTGCTAGCTAGAGAATCATTTCATTGAGATCTTTCTTTCCTTCATTCTTTTTTTTTTCTCTTGCTCGATCTTATTGTGAGGGGAGTTTTTTTTCCCCTTCTTTTCATTCTTTTTTTTTTCTGGGGGGTTTTCCACAATAATATATTCCCCTTTTGAACGACGTGATTGTGCCCGGAATTTGGGGGGATTAATATCTCGAGAGTGAGAGGGGAGGGGGACTGTTTCTTTTTCTTTTTTTTTGTTTCTGTTTCCGTGGAATGCCCCCCGAATCAAACGAGTCGTCTGTACTGGGGTTTCTTTCTTTTCTCTCTCTCTGCTCGTCATCTTCACCATCTCCTACATAAATCTCCGAGCTTTTTTTGTCACATCTATTTACTCCATCTCCTGGGGCTATTCAGTCCCTAGTTAGTCGCCTAGTAAGTTGCGCACCACACTCGTGTGAATCATGAGCCCGGAGTCATGACTGTTGACGCCGAATACATACCCAAGTACCTATATTATCTGTGCTTATCTCTGGAGATGGAGAACCCAGAATACTACAGAGCAGATAATGCAGTTATCTGACGGGAAATGGATGGATAGATAAATAATTTCGAGTGACATGGGAGGGAGGTATGTACATACTTGAGAAGTATTATAAGTTGTTCAAGGAGTGGGTGGTAGGTAGCGCTATTAGGAAACGTTTTTTTACCACCACCCCCGGAACTATACAGTGTCCACCGCCGCCGTGTGCTCCTATGTGTCTACCTCATCCGTTAACATGCACTACACACAGGCGGATGGCTTGCGGAACGCTAAATATTCATTCCATTTCTCTACACAACTTCGCCCTGGCACTGTCTTAACTATGCACCTACACCTTCTCGGGCCTCATATGCTGGGCAGCGCTTCACTTACGCCATCTAGATTATTTAGCATATCTGTAACCACACGACAGATCACAGTAAAAGAGCACGTTTTACGGGGTTTTATTTTCTCCGAAAGTAGTCGTGTTCGTCCACCAGTCACAGTAAAACAGACCCTCTCCCCGTACGGCCACGTCCCATCGTTTTCAAGCGGCAAAACACAAGATACGGCAAACATCGAGCCCAAATGGCGGTTAAAGAAACGTTCAAAACAAGGAGGAAAGTGAAGAAAAACGAAAGAGACAGGCCAGGCAGACATGGAAACAAGAAGAGAAAAATGAGCCCGAAGATATCCCCCCCTCCCGATTCCCTTCATCCACCATTCACTGCTCCCATATTAACCTTTTCCCCTTCGCTATGACGATTAGATATACCACATCTTGAAGGTCAAGTCCGTGTGGATAGACCGGAGTGGCGCAGCCTTGCCCATGCTCCAGGCGAGCCTCCTCATCGACTGAACAGGATCCTCCTCCGAAGAGGGCCCCGAGGGCAGATGATCCTCCGTCTCGTTCTCGTGAACGCGGGCACGAGCCGAAGCAACGTGGGCGTAGTAGGTGACGGGAATCAAGGACACCGAACACGTGGCACGGATGTACGTGTAGCACGTATTGTAGATGAGCGCTTGGAGGACGTCGACCGGAATCTTGTTCTCATCAAAGATCACCTGGTAGTGGACCGGACGCGCGGTTCCTTGGATCGCCTGGTGAGAGTTCAAATAGAAATCGTACTGGTCATAGTGCGTGATATCCCGCTCAATGATAGTACCCGGGACGGGGTTGCTGTTCCTGTCCGCGGCGTGTCTGTCGATCGGGAAAAAGCGGAAGTGGTGACGCTTCGAGCAGATGACGACCGTGAAATTGGGGTCGAAGGTCGGGTCCATCTTCCTGCAAGCCGCCTTGATACACTCCAGCTCCGTGTAAACGACCTTCTCGTACTGGCCTTCGGAGACTCCGTCACGGAAGTACAGGATACGCTCGGGCTTTCTGCGAGTGGTGCTGTGGAAGGCCCTCAGCAGAGTGGTGATGAACCTGAAGATGTTCTGCGGCGAAATCATCTCATTTTGCATCCCGTTCGTATTCGCGATCGCCGCAAATCGGGTGCCTTGCAAATTGGTCGAGCCAACCATGGAGGCGTATGAAGCATTCGGATTGGCTGGTGACGAATGCGACACATCCGCTCCAAGCAGCATGGTCGCAGGACCGCCAGCGAGGGGATGGCAGCTCGTGACCAGGTCGCATGAGTATCCGCCCATCTTTCCGTTGATCTTCATGCACACGTTCGAGCAATACTGCCCCTTTGCCTGCTCAACATGCTTCGACTGCAAGCACTGCGAAGGGACACCGAGCTGGATGTCACAGTACGCCTTGATGTCGCCGTATGGCTGGGGTGACTTGGAGGTCAACACGAAAAACAGTATCTGCGGCTTCATGTTGAATCTGTTTCCAGCCTTCTTGTACAGCTCAAACACATTGTTGCTGGCCGCCTTCGAAGCATCAGCGTACATGACGGTAGGTTCCTTGTTGACCACGTGTCCGCCGTGGGTGTTGATCGACTTGATCAATTCACGGAAGAATGCCCTAACGCCGCTCTCGGGAACGAAGCGTGGATTGCCAAATATCATGACTCCCCAGCCCTTCAAGCCTCCACCATTGGCAGAAGAGATGGGACCCCAATCCGCGAAGCGCTTTCCCCGTAGGTCCCAACGGCCGTCCCTCGGAACGAATTTGGCATCCTGGGAACCAGCTCCATACTGGATCTGAGGCGCAGGGAGGATGCGAGCCTGAGTCTTGCACATGTTGGGATCCACCTCCAGACCGTAGCCACGAAGGACGGGATCCTTGGCCCAATCGAGCGCAATGACGTTGCTCTTGATCGAATTGATACGGTCGGTGGGGCGCTGAACCGTGAACTTGATCATGTCTGCGGTTTGCTTCTCGTTCAATTTGAACGGATAGCGCTGGGCGGGAGCAACGAAGCAGAGCTCCATGGGGTAGAACTCGCTCTTCTTCTTGGTGCGAACCAAGGGGAGTCCGGGATGCTTGAGAACTATGTTGTACCTCGTGGCGTAGTACTCCTGGACTGATATCTTCTGTACAGACGGGTTGCCATCGGCGTCTCGGCGATTCAGTTCGAAGGTGTAGTTCGAAGCAGATTTCTCCTCGTACCCCTCAATGGTGTAGATTTTTCGGGTATTCCTCTCCCCATCATTCTTACGGTGACGGCAGAAGAATTGGACCTTCTTCAGGCGCCGAAGAGCCTTCATGATAGGCCCCTTGAAGCCCTGGTGAGTCAGTGCATTCGCCAGCTGGTCGATAGTCGCTGTAATTACCGTGTCAGTAGACCATCAATTAAACGAGGGTCAATCGGTGACGACTTACGAACTCTGGATACGAGCAGGGCGAGTTCCATGAGAGTGCCCTCCTTCCAGAAGCATGAGGTAGCAACATCGACGTTCATGATCATCCGACCTCCCTGGGCACAACGGATGCTCTGGAAAATTCCCTTCCAAGCCTCCACACCTCCTTCCAACTCACGGTTTCCCGTGCGCGCGAAGAACGAACGCTTGATGGCAACGTACTTCTTGGCAGGAGTTTCACGGACGAGATGATCCAAGAAGTTGACGCAGGCAAGGATCGAGGGATCGTAATCGGTCTTTCCCTGAAGGTACGCATCCAAGATCTGCATCGGCACAACACCGGCCTTGCGAATGACGATTCGGTGCGTGTTGTCTCGTGGAGGCCTGCCGCTCATCGAAGGCCTCCTGGGTTGATCTTTAAGGATGTTAGCGCATTCACAGTCAGGAGGGAAACATCAATTAACTTACCATCATCCAGATCGATGACCATTGTGAGCTGTTCCTGGATGGGCAATTCGGTGATCGACCAGGCCAGTTTGCTTCCATCAAAGATAATATGGCCCTTCGCATTGCCAAACTTCTCTTGGAGCTTTGGGTGGTTCCATAGCTTGTTTATCAGAGCCCTCTTGGATCCATCGGCACCAAGAGTCAACTGCAGCCAGCCAACGAGTCAGTACACAATAGCAAGTGAAACGAAGCACGAAGGACAACCCACATCGTACTGATGGATCTTGGCGGACGGGAATCGGATCACCGGGTAGGCGTTGACAGCCACCTTGGCAGCGGCGCCCTTGGTTCCGAAGCTAGGACGCTTCGGAATGACCCAATTCTTGATGATAGGGTCCATCGGAGGGATGAAGTCCTCGTCGGGATGCAGTCTACCGGGAGCTGTAAGAAACGTCAGCGGGGGGGGTGTGCCCATGGATAGCAGCAGCTTGAGACGAAAGGATAACGATAAGAACGATAAGCGACAACCAATGGCGCTGGTGTTCGTCATATCCTCAGTCGAGAGTGAAGCGAGAGCATGCAAATTGGCGATACATGTTCGACCCTGTATGGAGGAAACTCCAAGGGTCGAAAACATGCATCGCCAAGCAGCAAAATAGACAGGATACCATATAGATATCTTGCCAAAGGGAAGAAAGGAGAGGGTAGACAAGCAGCAGGGATATGGGGGAGGGAACTTACGGAGTTTGGACGCCATCTTTGATGAGGGAGAGGTTGGAAGTTGGGGTAGAAGGGTAGGTAGAGGAGAGGAAGTAGGGAAAGAGGTAGGGAAGGAGAAGGTAGGGAAGGTGGAGGTAGAGAAGGAGGAGGTAGAGAAGGAGGTAGGGTTAGTAGTTAGAAGCAGAGGACGAGGGCGGGGACGAGAGGATGGATGATGAGGATGATGAGGATAAGAAAAAAGAAGGGAGAGGGGGGTGTGGGCGGGGGCTTTTTATCTGGCGTCGTGGAGTCAAAAGAGTACCGGGTGACAGCTGCAAAAGAGCAACGGTGGAACGCGGTGGTATGCAGGGTTAAGTTGTGTGTGGTGTTTGGGGGTCGTTTTTTTTTGTCGTGAAGCCGTCGACGACGACGTCGATGCTGCTTCACCGGTGGACGCGATTGGTATTTCTCGCCCCTGCTATATCTCTCTCCTTCCGTCACGTTGTGTCTCTGTTCGCTGCTCTCGACGCAACGCGGCGAAAGACGCGTTCCCCGATGGACGATACGGTATATATGAAGTGGGAATGATATCAGATAGCGGTTTCTTTTTTTCCTCTTTTCCAGAAGGTTTCAAGACGGGATGTCCAGACTAGATATCGGCGTTCTCCCGTACCACCACTTCCCTGCTCGCGGCCTACTAACGGGCAAGGAGTCGGTCAGCCTTCCGTCTCACGCGTTTAAGAAGACGTACATATATACACGCAGCGATCGATTGGGCGTGGAGAAGTGGATACATAGATACATGCACACATTGCATACGAAGAGGATAGATAGAAGGGGAATGCAAAACGAAGACCCGTACCCAGCAGCACTCACCTAAGACCCTATTGCGAAGGCGAATAGACGTGATGGACGATGGGTGTTATGTTCATGTATATAATGTATGTGTATGGGGTACCACGGATGAGGAGCAGGGGGATTGGTGGGTATGAAGGGATCCCGCTTCCCTGGGAGGGGGCCGTCCTTATATAAAGCTAGGGGGAAGGGGGGGGGGTGTGCTCGGACGTCACAACAACAGTCGCGGACCTGCAATCCCACATCATGGTTCCAATTTCCTGAGGACTATATAGGTGGATGGATGGATGGATGGATCACAGGTAGGCCCGCCGTCGAGCCAAGGGTCACGGACACGGGGATCTCGCGATGGGGGGGGAGGTTGCCGCCCGGGGCCACAACCCCGCACCGCTAGAGCGGGGGCGAGGGGAATCAACGCGCATTCCGTACGAAACACCCCCCGTGTGGACAGACTGTCGTGAGCCAGAAAGAAACCGCCGTCGGAATATTCTATCCGTGGTTCTTTGTTTCCCTCGCTCCCAGCCCCCGCCATCCCCCATTCTTTGTTTCAACAGCACTTCGCGGGTGCAGGACGGATGGACCGAGATATCTTCGGCCGGTATGTAGGCGGGATACCCACCCCATATGCGGGCTTGCCGTTGTGAATTCGGCGTTGCTGCAGTCCTCCAGCGCTTGAGTGGCGGACGAGGAAAGGAGAGAGGAAGAGGAGGAGGAGGAGGAGGAGGAGGAGGAGGAGGAGGAGGAGGAGGAGGAGGAGGAGGAGGAGGGTAGGCTGAGCGGAAGGGCAAGTGGCAAACAGCCCGGACCGGTGATATACGCATCCAAGTACATACATAAATGAACACTCATGCAGAGCAAACAAATCGGACACGCAAGCAAAGCAAACAGACAGGACGCATCGCGATGTCCGTGGCCGCTGATTCGCGGGAAATCCGGTTCTGCTCGCATTTGCATAGAGTGCATCCATTCGATTCGACCGCCGGCATGGAGAGAGTCTGCCGGCTCCGGATCGAGCAAACCGAGAGGCAGGCCTCATATGAAGCACCTCCGGGCGTCTGTATCTGGCACAAATCAACACCATATCTCCCCGACGGCTGGGTGGAATGGATACACCGCTCGCAATGTCCGTCCTGCACGGCCAGTCCACACAATCGAACCATCTCCACCCTCCTTCCCCGCCCTCCCTTGGAGTCGACGTCGATCGAGCGGGCCGTCGGTCCCGACGAGTCGAAGCTGTGCGCCGTTTTCCGCAATGGCGTGGCGCCAGTCACACGCAGCGTTTCGGATTTCCGCAATGAATCGCACGATCCGCGGGAGGGCGAGAGCAAAAAGAAAGCATGCACGCCTGGCCTGCCTTTCCAGCCACACGCAGTGGAAGGATGTATGTATTCGGACCGCCGGAGCCGGAGACGAATGCGTCGAGTTCTGTTCTGTTCTGCTGCGTTTGCACGTAGTTAGACGTAGCCAAGGAGTGCTGTGGTGGTGGTGGTGGTGTGGTGAGCCGTCCTCTCCGATTGTCTGCCTGCACAGCTGCGAGTGGCAGTGAGTGTCGAGACGCAGCGGGCACGTTGAGCAGAGCAGAGTAGGTAAACACTTACGTAAGCACAGTGCTTGCATACATGCATTGTACATGTGAGGTATCTTGCTGGCCGGCATGTCCATCCGCGGCCGCTGCACGGCGTCTCCCATGCACCATCTACATACATACATGTGTCTCGCGGACCCACCGGCGGCTGCGCTGCGGCGGCGCATTGGAAGACAACCCGCGCCTCGGCTATCGACTGCGGGCGGCTAGGTTTCGTGTCTTCGCTCCCACAGTGCTTCGAGCTTGCACCAACTCCAATGAGCGGTGGTGGCGAGCGGCGATTAACTGCGCCGAGTCTCCTGGTGTGTTTCTCCCCCTCCCCCCACCGCAAACGAGCAACCGTGCTGCTCGCCAGCCGCGGCGGCGGCCATTCTGTCTCGTTTTCGGGCGCTGGGAACAACGGATGGTGGCCAACACTGGGGGGCCGCTGGGTTCGAAATGTGCGTATTAGTGCTTAGAGTGCCTGCCTATGGGCAGGCGGAGGCTTCTTACGCTGGGACGAGACCTCCGCTTGGTGAGCCCATCGTCCGGTTATTGGTGGGTACAGCCGTGAGCTGCAGGCTTCGACAGCTGCCGATTCCCCGTGGTGTACCTATCGCATCACAAAACTCTCCGGACTTCGTGTGCACAGATAACCCGTGTACCACGGTAAACTCTAGACCATGCTGCATGTTTGTGTTGCCCGCATGCAGCGCAATCGGCCGTTTTTGGATCGCTGGCCTACATACCAACCGATCACGAACCCGTTCGCCGCCGCCACTGTCCTGGTACATACATAACTAGCTGCGCACGTGATCCACCTTGTCTCTCATCCTTTCCCCGCTGCTACGGCGGCGAACTTACTACTATTACCACTATGTAGTCTCCATATGGCTTCAACACGCGAAATCGGCCGGCCCGCAACGGCGCGCGTTCCCGTGACCGTCTTGGAGGGAAGCGAGCGCTGCGACAAAAATAGCCGCTGCCGCTGGCATTGAAAATTTGTCGAATTGCGCCATCGGTGGCCACGGATAGCTATCTACATGGAGAGCAATGGAGAGGGACACTCTGCTACCTACTCTACATATCTATCGCGCACGCATCGACGGGGACGGGGAAACACAAGCAAGCCACCACCGTAACTCTACACCCCCAGACGTCCCTAAGCTCAAACTCTCCGCATATCGCCCCCCCTCTGCGGGCGAATCCGACCTTTTTTCCTCCTCCTCCTCCTCCTCCTCCTCCTCCTCCGCCTCTTCCGCCTCTTCCATCGAGCTCTCGGCCAAGCCAGCAAGAGGGAAAAAAACAATTCTTCGCTCCTCGCTGTCCGTGTGATTTGCTCTCGAACACTCGCCATCTGATCAAGCACATTGATCGAACTATGGGCGGCGACAACTACGACGGCTTATCTCGGACGCTGAAGGACGTCTTCGCTGGTGCAGCTGGGGGAGTCGCACAAGTTTTAATTGGTGAGTTCCCTCCCCCCCCCCCAAAACATCCCACATGCTCTCTCGCTCTCCCCTACCAGTATCTGGCAGCAACTAACCGTGTTCCCGCACAGGCCAACCATTCGGCAAGTCCCCTTGCCCTTTCCTGCTCCCCCGCACAGACCCCCCCTAACCCCTAACCCCCTTCGCCATCCAGACATAATCAAGGTCCGGCTGCAGACGACGAGCGCGTACGGCGGCGCGCTCGATGCGGCGCGCAAGATCTACGTGCACGAGGGGCCGCTGGCCTTCTACAAGGGCTCGCTGACGCCGCTGGTCGGAATCGGCGCGTGCGTGGCGGTGCAGTTCGGCGCGTTCCACGAGGCGCGCCGCCGGCTCGAGGCGTGGAATAGGCAGCACCATCCGGCGAGGCGGGATCTGACCTACTCGCAGTACTACCTTGCGGGAGCGACGGCCGGTGTCGCGAACAGTAGGTACTCTCGATCGGACGGATGGGTGGCTGGGCTGGGCTGGGCTGGGCTGGGCTGGGCGCTGACGAGAGGTGGGGGGGGGGCGGAAACAAAAAAACAGCCGTGCTCTCGGCCCCGATCGAACATGTCCGTATCCGATTGCAGACGCAGCCGCACGGAGCGGCGAAGCTGTACGGCGGCCCGCTGGACTGCATCCGGAAGCTGGTCGCGCACGGCGGCGGCGTCGGCCGCGGGCTCTACCGCGGCACCGGCGTCACGCTGCTGCGAGAGGCACAGGCGTACGGCGTCTGGTTCCTGGCGTTCGAGTACCTCATGAAGCGGACGATGCTGCACACAAAGCGCGAGGATATCCCCGGGTGGAAGATCACGCTCTACGGAGGCCTCGCCGGCGAGGCGCTGTGGCTCGCGAGCTACCCCCTCGACGTCGTCAAGAGCAAGCTGCAGACCGACGGCCTCCGCACGGGCGAGCAGCAGTACAGCGGCGCCATCGATTGCGCGAGGAAGGTCTGGGCCAAGGAGGGGGTCGTGGGCTTCTGGAGGGGATTGGCTCCGACTCTGATGAGGGCCATGCCGGTTTCGGCGGGCACTTTCTTCGTGTACGGCTCTCCTCCCCAATCAACGGACGGCAGTGACTGACCGTGGGACAGCGTCGAGATGACGATGAGGTTGATCTACTAGTGGGCACATGACGATGCAGCGAATTGGGGGGGGCTTTTACGTTTTATTTATTTATTTAGTTAGTCATCAATCGCATGCGACCTATCTAAATCATGGTGATGCACACCCACCAGTTGCCGTCCACTGTCCAACCCCGACCTCGGCCAGTCAGCGGGCGGCCCCATCCTCCGCCCCCCCCCGAGCTGTCCCCAGCGATAGGATCTACTGCATCAACGCCTCCCTCTCCCTCCTAACCTCATCCCTGTCCTGCTGTGATTTTCTCCAACTTCTGTCCGCCCTCCCCTTCCCGTTCCCGGATCTCCCCCCCTCCGACACCTCGCTCCGAGTTTGTTCTCCAGCCGGGGGGGGGTCCAGAGCTCGCCTGGCTGCAGCAAGTTCGGAGCAAGAACACGAAAAACTAGAGTGATATACTGTGATTGCGGGACCACCGACGGTATGTAGATTAGAAGCGATGGGGCCATGTACACATGGAGCGTGTGACTCGGTGAATGTCATGTTACGAGAGCACGTTTTCCCAACCCTCGCCTCTCTTTTTTTTGTCTATCCTTTTTTATTTTTATTTTTAGTTTTATTTATTTATTTATTTATTTGTCCTTCCTAAGTATGTACCGCCATGATATCACCCGGACTCCAATTCCAGTTCCGTAACCGTGGCCATGCGAGCCGCCCTTTCCTCGTCGTCGCGGGTCTTCCGGATCCTCTGGTTCTTTCCGCTCTCGCCGGCCCTTCCGAGGACGCCTGCGATCAGCTGGATGCACCGCAAGCTGCGCCAACCCCCCCTGGTTAGCCCTACCGACTGGGAAAGGGAGAAGAAAAGAGAAAAAAAGGGATCCGGCAAACCTGTCGTCGTTCGCGGGGATGGGATACGTGACCCAGGTGGGATTCGCATCCGTGTCGATGACGCCGATGGTCGGGATGCCGTAGAGGCCGCACTCGTGCAGCATGGTGTAGTTCTCGAGCGGGTTCAGGCAGACGACGAGGTCGGGTCTGAGCGGGTCCTGGCCGACGAGGGGGCCGTCGGGGCTGATCCTGTCGGCGAAGTCCTTCTCGACGACGGCGCCGTGGCCGACGATGCGGGTGCCGTTGGTGATGGTGCCGGGGACCCACTTGCCGAAGAGATGGCAGCCGGCGGCCATGCGCGCGGCCCCGACGACGCAGCGGTCGTGGCCTTGGCGGCTGCCGACGAAGAGCACGAGCCCGCCGTTGCGCGCGACGCCCTCGACCACCCGGGCGGCGCGCCGCAAGTGCGCCGCCGTCTGCTCGAGCGAGATGATGTGGATCCCCTGGCGCACGCCGAAGATGTAGCGCTGGTTGCCCGGGTGCCACAGCGCCGTCGAGTGGCCCAGGTGCGCGCCCGACGCCAGCAGCAGCTCCAGCGTGATGTCCTTCGGCCGCGGCGGCGACGTCACCGCCCGGTGCGGCTTGTACTGCGGCGAGATGCTGGTGCCGAACATGCCGCTCGTCGAGCCTGCGCGCGCCGCGGGTCAGTCGGGAGGAGAGAGGAGAGAGGAAAGAGGGGGAGCGGGGGGCTCCGCCGGTCGGATGCACGCACGGAACCGCTGCAGCAGGTCGAAGTCGTCCTTGAGACCCATGGGCGATTCCCAGTCCAGCGGCCGCTTCTTGTAGCCGTTGGCGGGCGCCTGCTGCGGGTGCTCGGGGGGGTGCTGGCCCTGCGAGAGGTCGGTTTTGGGGTGGGTTGAGACGTGGCGGCGGCGGCCCGTGGCGGGGGAGGACGACAGCGACGCCAATCGGCCTGCAGGTTCGAAGCCGGCATTGTCAATATCTGTAGTTTCCGGATTTGCGGTGCAGGGGGGGAATAGTCGCGTACTCCCTCTGAGAAGCGCTCTCCTGATGATCATGGCGTATGGTGTGCGTGGCGGGGGGGTTGGAGGTTGATTGCCAATGCTCCGCCTATGGCGGGTCACGACGTTTTGATGTTGCACCAGGATTTCTCGGCAAACCTTTAAAACACCGAGTTTCTGCACAGTCCGATGCTCTCGGACAAGATATATGTACTTATGATATAGTTTTTGTTTTCTTGTTTCACCACGCGCAATTCGATCACATCCACGCCCTACTTCGATAGAGAATTAAAAAAAAAAAGGAAAAAAAAAACCCCTGATCGTGTTCCACAGAAAAGGAGAGAAAGCAACGGAAATGGGCACAACCATTGAAACCGACCATAGCAAAGTATGTAGAATTACAAAGGGATAACAAGCCCGGCAATTACCCCTAACGTGAATTGTTCGTCATTCCAACCACAAAACGTTCGTCCGGACCTAGCCATCATCTGCGGATCTCAAAGGATCCACGGTGCTCACGGAGCTCGCGCAAATCGATCGATCCCCTGCCCTGATCGAAACTAGCCCTCATGGAACTGGACGAGCTGCGGCGTCTCTGGCGTCTAGCCTGGTTAGGGTCGTCAGGCGCGAGGCCCGCACTCTTTGCGATAAGATGGAGAATGTCAGTGAGGGAAACAACCCCGGTCAGTCTGCCGCTCAACCTCATGCCCGGGAGGCCAGAAGCTCCAGGAGCCGCGAACGACGAGGGCGGAAAGGCGTGCGTGGGTATGGCTGCAGGGGGTGGTATGGCAATGGCCGGTGTGATGGTGGGCGTTGGAGGTGCACTCGATGCCGGGCTCGGAGTCTCGACGACCCACATCCTACATCCAGATCAGTAAACGAGAGATCGATGGCGCGATTCCGCCGCTTCCTTACCTGTGTGCCTGGGTAGCCACAATCTTCGCGACGGTGTGGGCCAGAGAGGATTGGGGGTTGACGTGGAAAACGGGGTATGAATCCTTGCCGTCGTTCAATCCCCTGTCGGTCAAGATCACGGTGAGGAAGTGAAAGCACGAGGCTTTCAGCAGAGGGATCGAGCTGGATCTTGTGAGGTACTAGAGCGCGACATCCGGTCAGTGCGTGAACGGGGGCGGTCCGGAGAGTGGCAGCGCACCTTGACATCGGCCGTCGAAATGTTTCCCATGACATTGCACTGGTTGTCGACGACAGCCAGCGACGAGACTCCTTCCGAATTCATGAGCTCGAGGGCGTCCAGGGCCATCTTGTCGCCACTGCGACGGTCAGCCATTGTACAGGCCCGAGATCTCGTGGGGATTGTTACTTTATGGATATGACGGTGGAGGACCCGATTCCAAGCTCGCGCAGACTGCACGGATACAGAGCTTCTATGCTGGAGAAGCACCTGCCGTAGTCCCAGAAGTATCGGATCAGACGGAGCTGGCTTATGATCCCGATGACCTGATTGGTGCCTTCCCGAACCACGGCGATGCGGTGCACGCCGCTTCCGAGGACCTCGACGACCTTGGTCAGCGGTGCCGATTCCGGCACCGTGATGAAGGGATCCTTCTTTCCCAGGTCCTTTACGAGCTTGACGGGGATCGATCCTCCGGCGCGGGCTTTCCTGGCCAGCTCCTCGAACGAGGAGAGGTCTTCGTCTTCTTCCGGCTGGTAGAGTCCCATGATCAGCAGCAGGAAAGCGTTCAGATCGGTGTAATCGAACGTTCCGCACACGCTCTCGTCGTCCGGAGAGGTACGAATGGGTAGGGATGACAACCCATGGTCGATGAGCATCTGCACGGTCGGTAAGCCTTGCGCGGTCGATGCGGGGCGCCGCTGGGGGAGCGCGCCACTGGTTTCCCAAGCAACCGCGGGGGCGGCGTCTTACCTGGCATGCAGTTTCTACGGGGGTGTCGAGCTCTACGAACCGAAGCACCTGGCGATCAATCAACTCCCCGGCCGACACGGTCCGCCAGTCTCTCGGAAGGGCTCCTTCACCCTCCTGCTTCGGTAGCGGCGGGGTCGAGAGGAGGTCGGCCATCGAGTGTTGCACGATCGAGAGGTGGCGCGTGGGCAGGCGCGGAGAGGGCGGCGGTGGAGCTCCGCGCAGGCTTCCCGTGCTTGGGCGCGACGTCAAGCTCGGCGGCGACCCGTAGGCGGCTGGCGACGGTTGGCGGGGGGCGTCCGACGGCGACATTGCGGGCTGCAGGTAGGGCTTGTCTGCGGGTGGTGGTGGTGGTGGTGGTGGTGGTGGTGGTGGTGGTGGTGGTGGTAGGGTGGGGGGGGAGGGGAGGGGGATTGAAACCCGGAGAGAGAGCGAGTTCGGGGGTGTTTGAGATACCGATTACCCCGCTTCCCGGACCCGCCTCGCAACGATAAGGTATCTAGCAGACGTGTGGCTAGGCGCGGGAGGACGGGCGTGTATTACGATGACGAGTGCGAGTGCGAGTGCGAGTGCGAGTGGGCCGTTGGTAAATAAGTGCTTGGGTACCTACTTCGCAGCGTATTATTTGTTTTTGCTCGGTGGTGGGCGGTGTGAGAAAGTAACTTATGCAAGTACTTAGATATGACGGGTGTAGGTGCAGTGCAGGTGCAGGTTATGGAGGAGCAGCAGCAGCTTGAGTGGGAGCTCCAGTTTGGAGCGGGGGGTTGAGTCAAGAAGGGCGAAGATATCAAGTATGTAAGTATCTGCCTATACGTCGAGTACATTTAGTTATCTCTCCACAGAGCGCGGAGCAATGTTGGTGTCACAAGGGGCTTGCCGAATGGGTGTCTCGCGATCGAGATCTTCAGCGAGCAGCAGACGCAGCGATTGGGGAGAGTTCCCCACTCGCCCAAGCTTCCTTTCGCTCTTTCCGCTCAGCAGTTGACCGCAATGGCAGACAGACGGGCTCACCTGTCATCATGATCGTCATGATCGTCATCTCCACGAACCAGGAAAAACAAACACCTAACCCGATTGGATCTCGACGCGCAGCTTCACTGTCGAGCACCCTCGGCCCACAAATACTCACCGCCCGGATCCACGATTTGGGGGCCGCAACGAGCTGCCTGCGGACGGATCGGGGCTGGGATTGGGTAGTGGGCGGGAACTGGAACTGTGTGTATATTGCCATGATCTAAATAACGGGTTGCACGCAATCAATGATTAACTAAGCAAAAAAAAAAAGCAAGAGAGAGAGACGGAACAAACGCGACCCCGCGGACGGGCCGCACACGCACACAGCTTCGGTCATCTCGTGCGGTCCTACGGTCGGGTGGACGGTGCGGATGAGCACGCAGGAACGGGCGAGCTGGTTGGACGGACACACACGCCCCCCATCCAGAGAATTCGGTGAAGTCTTGACCGTCCCACGTCTCGTCCCTGCCCGTCGACAGGCCGCTGGAGGCGTTGGCAGACCGGCCGAGCGCGGGCGAGCATATCGTCGCGCCAACGACGGATCGAGCAGGGTGATATCCCATGAAGGGCAGTAAGCCAAGTGATCGCCTCCCCTCACAGTCTCCGCATATCTATTTGCGGAGACGCGGAGAGAAACCAGTCAGCCGGCCAGCCGGCCAGCCAGCCAGCCGAGAGCGTTACCAGCCCGAACGCAGCCTGGTACTGGGTCCAGTCACCGCGCCTCCCCCCTACAGGCGACATAAGGGACATCTATACTCACTCGAAACGAGCTCGACAGGTGGGCAGTCCTCGCCAGCAGCAGCAATGGAACGGAAGATAATGCGTCCGCACGAAAAGCCAGGATCACTGCAGCAGCCGCAAATCCTCTTCTCAGCTTTCTCGGGTCAGCCGCCCACATCCGATGGCTTCCGCGAGCGCTTCGGAGCGCCACGAGTTTGGGGGCCGGTCACTCAGAAACTCGGTACATGCATGCCACCAGTCGTTAGGAGTAGCAGTCAACTACCGGACCGCCACTCGTTCCCCCTCTCGCTGCGTGAGCAAGTGCGAGTGGGTGGCGAGTGAGATTGGGCAGGAGGGGGCGGATCGCAGAAACGGGGAAAAGGGAGCAAATCCGGCCCCGGCCACGCCAGTTCCGTCGCCGTTGGGGAGCCATCGGACATGCTCCGCGGGCGAGATATAGCGAGATCGACGGCTGGGTGGTTGGCCCGCACTGTATCCGACACGCGGCACTCTCCATCCCCATCCTCCATCTCCAGACAGGCAGGCAGGCAGGCAGGCAGGCAGGCAGGCAGGCAGGCAGGCAGGTAGCCAGCCAGCGCTCCAGCCACCGATGGCCGCGGGCCTGCTCCCTGCACGAGAGCGAGCAGCCGAACACCCACCTGCTGCCGACGGCAAGAGAGAACGGGACAGGGACCCCGCACTGGTGAAACGACGGCCGGCCAGCAGCGGACTGGCGGAGGGAGGGGAACGGAGTGCTCGTGCTGGAGGACGGTGGGCGACGGTGGAGGGGAGGGGAGGGATGGAGACATACGAACAGATATTTAAGCCG
>Ga0307516_10003977_pt1 | contig 18560 bp, 23 predicted proteins | sample 19_EM_MG_FD_203310 | JGI IMG/M metagenome (GOLD analysis project Ga0307516, IMG submission 203310) | Populus trichocarpa ectomycorrhiza microbial communities from riparian zone in the Pacific Northwest, United States - 19_EM | ecosystem: Host-associated > Plants > Roots > Unclassified | place... | reverse complement strand
TTCCGACTCAACCCAGCTGATGCAGAGGTTCCGCAGTATGAAACATTCAGCCCTGCAAACTACAATTTCCTCGTGTGGCTAAGGACACGTTGTGACTCTGTCTTTCGTGCCTACCTTTCGAAAATTGTGGATACTGCTGAGAAAAGAAATTATCTCCATGCTTTATATACCGCGGTCATCACATTACGACTGCCAGTGGACTCTAGCTCTCTTGGAAAGTTCCTTGATGACATGACCCAAATTCTCGAGCTTTATCCCCCTACTTTCGAACCATGCGGGAACCCCCATGTCCTCTTCGAAGCAGCAAATCACTTGAAGGTTCTGCACCGGGTGAACTACCTTAGGGACTTTCTGTCGAATCCGGAGCGAAGCAGATTGTTCCACTGTGATCCAGGACTGTGGAGTGCTGTTGTCGCGGCTCGCTACATCAGGCATTTGAGAACACCCAAGCGTGATTCATGGTGAGATATTCCGATTCGAGGGAGGTCGGACCGCGCTTTAACGATTAATTTAGGTCAAGGGCTGCACGTTCGCTATGGCCGAATATGCACCGACTCTTCATCAGGGCGAAACCCGATGATGCAGAGCTGCTGCCCGAGATACAAAGCCTTGACCCAGCGATTCTTGTGACAATAAGGGCTGGTGGATCTAGATTCGCACTCCCGATGCTCGCGCACAAGGTGGTAAATTGGCTTCAGGTCAGTCCAGTCTTCATGTCGACTACGAACACAAATAATTCAATCAAACGTCACGGCGACTTTATAACCTGTCTCCAGAAATGTCGTGATCCACCGCACAGAACAGTGTCACTTTGGAACCGTTATGTTGATAAATATTTCTCGGACGAAGATGAATCAGATGAAGATGATTCGGATGATGACTCGACCTCGGATGAAGATGACTCGAACTCACGGTGATCACGATACATGTCATTCCACGCTAATGCGACATCACAGGACTCGGAGTAGGCAATACGGATATGACAGCCTTGGAGATTCCCACTGCATCATATAAATATAATCCCATGTCTACGCCTTTCTATCGAGCATTCCACGTTTCACGAGAATCGTATAAAGGTGAGATTTAAAGAGGGTACTAGAGCGGGGGCGTCACTCCCTTCACCCGACCGACACCAGTAAGTCGTGGTCAACACTTTCCAGGGGCACCACATTCCTCCGGTATTGATCGTGATCTCTACTGGGAGGGCGGTATGCACCTTCTCGTCTAGATTCAACGGCAGCGGGACGAGGAGGACGAGCAGCCTTGTGCATAGCGGGGATGATCCCGATGGGGAGGTGGAGCCTGACAGAAAACGGCGAAAATTGAGATGAGATTGGAGCATTTACGGGAAAGTTACCACTGGCAAAGGTATTCCAGACCCTCGAGGGTCCTAATATAGTGATAATGTTGCCGAGAGAACTGAGTCTCGACGAAGCCTTGGTCGGTGTGCAGTCCTGGGAGATAGGCATAGATAAAAGGCTTTGTCAGGGCAGTGTAAGAACCTGAACAATCGGCCCGGAGCCGATCCCAAGCCCATGGCTAGAGCGAGCACAGCGCTGAAAAGTTACATTGACGCGAGTCCTGCATAGTTAATCTCCGCCTGTTCCTAGTACGGGTGCGGTTGCTGAGGAGCCGATGGTAGAAAGGTCGACCTGGTTTGGCCACGGGCGGGAGCGTCGTCCCCCAAAAAAGAGTGGGTGCGGGGACGGAGTGGGCAGGGCTATCATGCCGCTGTGGCGGTGTGGCCTTGGGGGTAAAAGTGTGGTGGAATGGTTATTCATAACTGTTCTCGACGATGGCAAAGCTGGGGAACCAGGACGGTGAGCTGTACGTCGAGCGCTCGGAGAACATTTGTTTCAATGTTTGTTTCCAAAGCCTTTTGAAAAATTCACCGTCTCGTCCACCATGGTCGTCTCGACCCAGCCCCAAGCAGGCCCTTCAAACCCGAATCGAAAACGGAAGCAGAACAAACCTGGTCAAAAACCACTAAAAACCGGGAAACTCAAAAAAACCACTGAACAACAAAAACTAGACGCTTTGGAACGGGATGCAACGAACTTCGTAAGTGAAATTGCATTTCTGCCGTTCCTACCATCGAGTTGACTCAGTAATCATGAGGTGCCCCAAGAGGGTCTGAAACTCTTCTCAGATCTACCCATATCAGAGCAGACGAGACGAGGTATGCATTACAAGTCTCAGCCGTGCAGCCGAAGAATGAACGTTTAGATGACCAGGACTGAAAAAAGCATTCTTCATCAACATGACCGACATCCAGGCCCAGTCTATCCCAGTATCTCTCAAAGGAAAAGACGTGCTAGCCGCAGCGCGAACGGGCAGCGGGAAAACTCTCGCTTTTCTCGTTCCCGTCCTCGAAATACTCTACCGGAGGAAATGGGGCCCTTCGGATGGTCTCGGCGCCTTGATCATATCACCTACTCGTGAACTCGTAAGCTATCTTCTTATTGTAAAACTAAAGCCGACATCTAGCAACTAGGCCGTCCAAATATTCGAAGTCTTACGTTCCATTGGCGGTCTTCACTCTTTTTCAGCAGGATTAGTGATAGGCGGAAAGAACCTCAAAGACGAGAGCGAGCGTCTGTCACGGATGAACATCCTCGTAGCTACACCAGGTCGGTTGCTACAACACATGGACCAAACCGTAGGATTCGCCGCTGACAACCTCCAAATCCTCGGTGAGTCCCCCTCATCCCTTCCTCTCACTTCCCACAAACTCATCCCTCCTAAGTCCTCGACGAAGCCGACCGTATCCTCGACATGGGCTTCTCCCGCACCCTCTCCGCCCTCCTCTCCCACCTCCCCCAATCCCGCCAAACCCTCCTCTTCTCCGCCACCCAAACCCAATCCATCACCTCCCTAGCCCGCCTCAGCCTCTCCAACCCCGTCCCCATCGGCCTCAACGACCCCTCCCTCTCCACCATCCCCCCCTCCCTCTCCCAACACTACATCCAAACCCTCCTCGACCGCAAACTCGACATCCTCTGGTCCTTCATCAAAACCCACCTCCAATCCAAAATCCTCATCTTCCTCTCGAGCTGTAAACAGGTCCGTTTCGTGTTCGAGACGTTCTGCAAGATGCACCCCGGTATGCCGCTCCTTCTGTTGCATGGGAAACAGAAGCAGATGGCGAGGTTGGGGATGTATAACAAGTTTACGGCGCATAAGCATGCGGTGCTGTTCGCGACGGACGTGGCGGCGCGTGGGTTGGATTTCCCGGCTGTGGATTGGGTCGTGCAGGTGGATGCGCCCGAGGATGCGGAGACGTATATACATAGAGTGGGGCGGACGGCGAGGTACGAGAGTAAAGGCAAAGCCCTCCTTTTTCTTTTGCCGAGCGAGGAAGAGGGGATGAAGGCGGCGTTGAAGAAGAAGGGTATCGAGATGGAGCTGATCAAGATCCGCGCGAGCAAGACGCAGAGTATCGAGAACCATCTACAGAATCTTGCTTTTCAGGATCCGGAGATCAAGTATCTCGGGCAGAGGGTCCGTGTCTCCATTTCTTTTTTGGGAGGTTGACTGATATTGGGGATGATGGTAGGCTTTCGTGTCGTACCTCCGTTCGGTCCAGTTGCACAAGGACAAGTCGATATTCAAGCTTGAGGAGCTCCCTACGCAGAGATTTGCAGAGTCGCTCGGGCTTCCTGGGACGCCCAAGATCAAGTTTCTGAGCAGGGAAGTTGCCAAGGCAAAGAAGAACGTTTCGAGGACTGTGGAAGCCGCACAACTGGAGGCTTTGAAAGAAAGGGAAGAAGAAGACGACGACGACAGTGAGCAAGATGGCGACTCTTCCGAGGCCGGAAATGACCAGGAGAGCGATGATGATGGAGAGCAGAAAGACAAGGTAGCTACAGTCACAAAGGTATGCGATCACTTTTCGTCCTTTTCAGCATTCTGACAGAAGGGGTTTATCCAGGGCAATGGCGTTCGGACGAGATACGACCGGATGTTTGAGCGCAAAAATCAAAACATCCTCTCGGAGCACTATTCCAAGCTCATTTCTCATGACGAATCTGGAAACTCGTCCGGGTCTGATGAGGATTTCATCACTCTGAAACGGGCTGATCATGAGCTGTCTGATGATGATGTGGACGAGGATGAGGATGAAGGTCTTGTGGTGAAGGAAGTTCCCAAATCGATACCCCAGACCACTCTGGACGACGATTACGATGACGACAAGGAAAACCTATCCAAACGCAAGCTCAAACTTGGCAGGGCCAAACGGACCATAGCTAAAGGGGGCATCGCGACGAAGCTCGTGTTTGACGATGACGGCGAGGCGCACGAGATGTATGAGCTTGGGGATGCGGATCAATGGTATGAGAGCCGCGGGGGGCTGTCGGGTGCGAAGGAGGAAGGGAAGAAGTTTGCGGAGGGGGAGAGGGGGAAGATGACGGTTACGGATGTGGTGGATAGGGAGGAAGCGAGGGAGAAGAAGCGGGAGAAGAAGCGGAAGAGGAAGGAGAGAGAGAAAGAGAGGGAGACGCAGAAGGAGGGTAAAGGGGTCAGTTTTTCCCCCGCTCTTTGGGGGTTTTGTGGCGCTGAGCTCTTTGTATAGGACGGGGGTGGCCTTTCGGGTCTGATTGTCATGGCGGCTTCGGATTTGGATGATGATGGATATATTTCGCCAGAGTTTGATCTGCCGGATGTTGGCTCGTCAGAGGACGAGGAGGAGCCGCCACCTCCATCCAAGAGAAGCAGAACGGTGGCTTCGCAGTCTGAGAGGAACACACTCGAAGACGATGAAGAGTTGGCATTGCAGCTGTTGCGTGGTAGTCGGAGATAATGTTCTAAGTCTGTACATTGTAGAGGTAGTCCTGGCGTTACCTGATGGGGTAAACCCCAACAGCTTTGGTGCAGACCACGACCACGACCACGACTCGTATCCAGATTATCATCATTGTCTGCCCATCATGAGTGGGAAGGGTACGAGTTCCATGCCAATGCAGCCTCCCAAGTAAGCGAGGTTTGTTTATGCTGCACCATCTATGTGGCACCATCATCTCATCTTACCACCTCTTTTTTTTTGAAAACGAAAAGATACCTCAACGATTTCACAAAAGCTTTAGCGGGAGAAGTGAGAGTTCTTTTGGAAGAGGTTGGGAAGCTGAGAGATGAGCGTAGGGCTCTGCAATAGTCAGTCCCATCCACATCCTTGTTTCTTCTCCTTGGTGACCGTGAGGACTTCTCTTTTTCAGCGAGATCGCGGAGCTCATGAATCTAAAATCCAAACACGGCGCTGGAGGAGAGTACGCACCCGACTGGCACCCAAAAGTACGTCTCCCCACCATCTCAAATCTCAGTCAATCATCAGGTTCTAAAAAATCACCACACAAACAGATCGAAGCTCCCCCTCCTGAAGCCCCGCCTCCACAAGCTCTCGAACCAGCTCCACCCGTGCAGGCCCGTCCGGGATGGCGCGTGGTCCACAAGCGCCCAGAACGTAGACAGGGGTTGTTGAAAGGCGCCGCAGCCCCCGCTAGCCCTCCCCCTCCTACCCTCGTCCCCGCGGAGCCTCCCCGTCCTGAACTCCCCGCGTGGCAGAATTGGAGACGTCAGCTAGATTCCAATTCATCTTGGGATGGCGTTCTGATGTGTTGTCGTCTTTTTACAGCTAATCCGCTACTGGCGCCAACACCCGGACCGTCGGCTGCCGTGCCGAACTCACCAGCGGCGCCGAACCATGGTCTATTCGGTGTGGTGTTATTCTCTGTCACAGAGGCTGTTCACGAGTTTCTGACCTTTCTTTCTTTAGGTCCGCCAACACCTCCACCCAAATAAAGGACATGTTCCCCTCTTATCAAACAATCTTTCTTCTTGCACAGTTGTCGAGAGCACTCCATCATCCAATTATACCTGTATACTCCTTTTGAACCTTCTTTCTTGACGTCCCTATAGCTGTACATCTTATACCATTTTTGTCCGCAAACGCACAAAACAGTCGGTGTCCTTATTCACCTGGCGCATGTTCTTTCAAGCACAAACGTTCTGGCCTCAGGCTGCTGCCATTGGCTTTCATCTCCTCAATCTTGACCTACATGGATTTGCAGTAAATTCAACCAGACCCATGCCTGACATTGTACACAATAAATTCGTCTGGCCCTTGGACAGTCGGGCTGCACCTTGCATTCATACCCAGCCCAGTCATCCGACAGGCCTGCCCAACTAGATTTCGATGAACAAGATATAGATCGTCCGACCACATCACAAGGGCCGACCCGAGTATGGACAGCTGCGTCATGTATTGTCGATGTCTTCACGTCGAGGATTTTCCAGTGTCACCACTCACAAATACTCCTCACGCTTGGCCTGACTTGACAATCCTGGAGACGCATCGTCGTGGGTCTGACCTTATAGACGCTTCCCGTTTACCATTACCTACACTGACTCGGAAAAAGTGTTGCACCACGAAGACAATGAAAACTCTGGACTTCCCATCGAGCTGGCGGTCGCCAACGTGCGCTATTTGAGGCTGATAAGTCACAGGAATATGATATTCTAAATTGTCGATGAATTCTTTCCGTACCTGAAGAGACAAACCTCTGAAAAGACAACACCACTCTGGAGAGCTTACGATTAAGCACGTTTACCGTCGATGCTTTGAAGCAGCTCTCCTCGCGCGCAGTCGGAAGCTCGCGCTACAAGCTTGAAGTCGACGAGAACGCAAGTAGCCGTAAATGTCCCTTCCTCGGTACGCCACATCATTTACTGAGAGTCTACTGACCCTTTTCATAATTTTTTGTCCGGTCGAATCGCCTACCGTGGAAGGTATATCGGACACAAGATGAGGTTATTTGATCGATAAAATAGGGTAAGTACTCACAGCGGGTTGGCGTACCTGCTACCCATGGAGGTCGCTCTGTACGTGTACTCCTCCCTAACTTCTTCCTCTGGATTCGTGACTGAAAGAAATACCCGATCTTTTCGCCAACCTTCTTCTTTGGGCTCTTCAATTCGGTCTCGTCGGATGCGCTCAGCATCCTCTATTCCGCGTTCCATCCATACCTCAATAAGTTCGCTATCTCCTGTAGAGGGAAATCAATGTCCCTGTCCCTGGTTCTATAAGCGATGAACCTACGCATTTCTCATCAGCACAAGGACGTCCGGAAAAACCAAGGCGAACCTGAATAGAGCGGAAATAAGCACTAACGCCATTCCATGACACCATGCGGTCCTTGGCCCGCTCCAAACGGATAGATGACCAAGGATGACCACCACAAGTACAAACATTCCTCCGGCAATATAACAAGTTGCAGACAAGTCCCCGGTTTACCCGGCCTTCCTTCGAAATCCGGTCTTCAATCTCTTGCTCGCATCATAATGTCCAAAGTTCACCATGGATCCTGTCTCTGCCGCTCGATAAAATACGAGGCTACAGGCGAGCCATTTTTCTCTGCAGTCTGCCACTGCATCAACTGCCGCAAGTTCTCGGGATCGGCGTTTCTCTCCAATGCGTTTTACAAACCAGAGGTTAGTTCATGATCTGCGAAAAGAGATAAAATACTGACGAGTGGTTCTTTGCTCTTCAAGCAAGTCGTCACAACCGATGGAAGCGAAATTATCAAGAACTACCGTGACACCAAAACGCAGACAGGCCGGGCACTCATCCGATGGTTCTGCCCAAAATGTGGCTCGTCGCTATTCATGTCGGGAGATGACAAGAAATTCAAGGTCGTGAATGTAGGCTCATTCGACGAGGAACATGTCTGGTGTACGTGGCTCATTTCCCAGCGTCTGCGCACATAGTTGAAGTCTGTTCAACGCCAGTGCCGAAGAAAGAGATGTTCCCGGAGTGCAAGAGGGACTGGGTTGTGGGGATAAAAACAGCGCCGAAGCCCAAGGCCAAGTTGTGACCCGGAAAATATACCTTCGGTAGTTTGAATACTTATCTGAATCAATGATGATCGTAAATGTTCAACTGTGTATTTCTGCATCCTCTAGCTGAGTATGCGGTGCTGTAGAACGAAGGGTGGGTACAGCAAAAAATCGTATCGTATGTATCCGCCAAAGCTCACCAAAAATAGGTACGCGACAGCAGGCTTCACGCTCCTAATCGTAATATGGACCCCAAAAGTTCATTGAACATTTCTTCGTGATCTACGCAAATAATCCATCTCTGTCTTCCTTCCTCTACGGCCGCAGGTCAGCTTCCATCGTTGGCTCTGCAGAGAAAAACTAACCAATCTAGCCATATGATTGGCTGCGAGACAAAGAGCAAATAGTCTCTTGCATTCCGCATTATCTCGGAAAGGGTACCTAAAAATTATTCAGAGCGTACTGAGAGTGGAAAGCAAAAATAAGAGGATCTACGACAGGACGCTTACTCTGCGCCAAGCCGATACGCAACCGCAAAACCAGATACAACAGCGATCTCGTGCATGTCTGTTCAATATAAAGGATTCATTTTAGGCTGACCAGAATAGCAGAGCGCGTACTAAGGATGGTCCAAGCGCCTGCAAAATAGGTATGATTCTATATTTCAAGAGAAGCCTCGTGAAGCCCCATAATCCAGTCGGATAAACGGAAGGCGTGTGCTCACCTTGCCATTGATCAATCCCATCCAAGGTACAGTTCCGGCATAATGTTGCCACCTATGACTCTGCTGCTTCCACCACTTTTCCATGATGACCTGTTCCCGCGTGAATGTTACGCGACGCGTTTAGTAAGAGAGAGCTTGCCTTGCCAGGAGCGATCTCTCCCTTGGACCACAATGTTGAGCTTTCCGCCTTGTCGAGAAAGATCGTCTGAAAGACATGATTCTCAAGCGGGATCTTCGTATTAACCGCCGGATCGTCTTTGCCCCCGTTACCTTCCTCAATAGAGGATGCGTTATTTCCGGTCTCGCCCTTTGCAAACGATGCAGACGCGGGTGGAGCTCCCGAATCAGAAGGCATAACCTCGCTCCCCGGACCATAAGGTGAGACTCCGTCGAACTATACCGACCTCTATATGAGTAAACGTCCAAAATGAGCAGAAATACGTACTTGTGGCTGGTATACCGTCAGGTCGAAGCTCATCTCCACCTTCTTCCTATCATCAGGATAGCTTCTGATGAAGTACAACGGCTCAAAATGCTTCGCCGCGTACTTGAACTTCTTCTGAGCACCAGGGTCGTCCTGTCGAATATGCGACTGGAGTGAAGGGTCATATTTGACACGGTAAAACTAAAGAGATGAATAGACGCGTAGATCAAGACGATATGAAAGGGTACCTTTTCCATGTAAGTGAGATCGTTGTGGGTAACCGTCAAGTCCCACAGGTACTGGATGTATGCGTCAATATATGCGCAACCCGGAGCGAATCCGCTATGAATACCAACTTTTACGTTCCCCAGAGTCGATCTCTCCATCCACCCAGCATCCTGGCCTAGAATACTCAGTGCAGCATCTGCGTCTGTACAAAACACAACCTCATCAAATTCTTCCTCTATTTCTTCCCCTGGCTCGACCACATCCTGGTTGTTATCCGTACCACGCGTTGGGCGGCTCCACACATTGATATTGCCTTTTTTCGTTCTAGATGCAAGGGAGAAAAACGAAGGTCGAGTTCGTAACACTCGCGTGACCTCCTGGCACGTCACGATCTGCACAGCGCCGCCACTCCTTGTCTCGACGTGAGACTTCCACGCGTCGTAAAGCAGCGAGAGCTGAGGGAAGGCACGCATTTCAGGGATGGATGCGAGAAAGGTATCGGGAGAGTATTCAAACTGCCCCAAAAAACATGGATTCAATGTCTTCCTTGATACGCTTCAAACACATACCAAACGCATATTCGGATCCATGAAAACGCGCTCGAGTATAGCAGCAGAGATGAAGGGGGTCTGGTTTCCTGTACCGAAGAAAAGAGCGACGAGGGGAAAGACTATAACTTCACCGAATTCCTGGATATATGCGCAGCCTTGAGTCAGAAACCGAAAGCTAGACACTTGAAAGCTGGGAGACCTTCGAAAATCCGAATATGCGCAGCATGGCACTGACGGAAATCATGGCGAAAAGTGGCTCAAGAGCTTTAATCACGTAGAGGACCTTTCCGAATTTCCTGATTTCCCCCCTGAATCTAGAGAACGGATACACGGAGTAAGGTGAAATCTCGCGTTACGATACGTAGCAAAGAACGGGACCTACTTATCAATAATCCTACTGGGGAAGACATTGCTCCAAAACTCGCTCTCCTCATCCTTTCCGAAACTGACCTGCATCCCGACCTTGCTTGCTCCAAACCTGAGCTGTTCAAACATCTTGTACGTATTATGAAAGACAGGACTCCCGCCTTGCACGCCATCGTTTATGTACTCGGCTCCATATTTGTGTTGATCGATTGGGGATGAAGTAGCCATGCCTCCTGGATGGGAAGAACGTTCATATAGCTTGACAATGAAACGATCGGGGTGCTGAGCGAAGGCATAGGCGGCAGACATCCCTGCTGCGCCACCGCCTATGATGAGGACGCGGATGGGGGAGGACATGGCGGTTTGTAAAGAGTTGCGACCATTGTGACGTGTGAAGTGGCAGGAGAGGAGGGGATCGATATCGTCATCGAGAAAAGAGAGGTGTCAACAAGTCCAAGCAACACGCCATCCCAATGTGGAGTACTGCCAGAACACGTTCAAGGATGCCCCTATCGTCCAAACCACTCATGGGTGGCCATCTTGGGCGTTTCACCTTTATCGTTCGTCCACCTAAATCCTGAACAAAAACCCTCTTCCGCAATACCACGGGCTTTCCAAGCATTAGAGGCCCGGGATCAAGTCATTTATCCAAGAGTTTGCACCACAAGATATTAGTAAATTTCTGTAATCGCGGATAACAGTGAAGCTAGAAGGGGCATGGTCATAGTGACAAGTCCTTTCCTGGGAGACACGTCGACACGAGCATCCACACATACGGCTCCACTAAATCTCGCGCCAATCGACTACGCCTGTTGTTGCAGACCTCCTTGCATTCAAGGAGCTGTCCTGCCATCGTGTCCCCGACTATGTCATGCAACCCGCTTTCGCCATGGGGTTCCTGGAGGCATGGATCCGAGCCCGGCGAGCTGCGCCGATGTTGAGCCAAGTGTGCAGTAGGTGCAGTCGAACCCGGACAATGCATGAGGTCGAAGTCACAAAGCACACCTCGCCCAACCACAGGGTTCCATGCCATGTCCCGAAGCGTGAGGCGTCGTGCGAGTGGCAGGGTCAACCTGGACTTGGCGAGATGGTGAGCTGCGTACAAAAAAAACAATGATCAGTCCCCAACAAGGCGCGACGCTTGTTGAAATTATCGCACTACGCACCGCGAAAACAGTCGTTCCATGCGGACAGGAAAGTTAGGTCACTCAGGCGGACGATCGACGCGAGTTGGTAGAAAATGAGGCGGCGAGAAACAGCTTGATCCCTGTGGCCTTGGAAAACGGTCCAACTGAAGTTGTCGACTTCAAACAAAGAGAACTCGGGATCGGCCTCTTCGCAGGGGAACTCCCTGGGTTCGAGCGGATCTTTGAGTAACTATAATAATGGTTCAGATCTGGTTTGGCTGGTTTTCTCGAAGAGCGAAAATTTTAGTACACTTGACGGTTGCCGCAAGGTCATCGATAGTCCCCCGATCCAAATGTCGGCGTCCCACCCTTCCAGACGAGAGATACGGAGTCGATGACTGTGTCCTTGACGACGACAGCTGCTACCATACACAGCTGTTTTAAACAATTACTATCGTTGATGCGGTATTGCGGTGGGTAAATGGTCTGTCACAATGTCACCAGGGGAAATTTTCATTTTCTAGTGCTCCATTGGGTCCATCATTGCCTTTTCTGGCACCAAGCCGGTCCAAGCCAGCGATGGGACGCCTTTTTTGGTAAGAGTTTTTGTAGTCCGAAGCGGCAGGCCAAGGCGGGCGAGATGAGATGTGACAACATCGAAAAATACGGGAAAGCTCAAATAATGCGTTTTTCGCTGTCAAAAAAAGACAATAGGTATTAGAAGAGTATAAAACGAACCCGTGAATAGGTCTCTAAGGTGCAGGGGATGAGGAAGTGGGTGAATCACGGTCTGACCGTTTGCCAGTCACTGACCGCAACACCATCGACGATCGTATACTTAACTCCGGCACATAACCCCACGACGAGGCACCATTCAGCTTGTTTTTCAATAGTCGCTTCTATTTATGTGGTGATTTTGGTCCAACTACAAGATGTAGCTTAAACGCGCTACTCAACATGCCTGGAATCTTCGACAGCTTGCCAGCGACGAACTTCCAAGATCTGAGTGCAGTGCTCTCCCTTCTTGCTGCTGACACGGTCGAAAAGAAGTTGGGCAGCGAGACAAGGTGTGTGTGTCAACTAAGAACTTCCGTCCTGGAACGTTCTTCGTGAATGGAGCTTAACGAATTCCTAGCTTCGACTGGGAACGAATGTCAGGTGTTTGGTCGACTTTCGGACTGATTGGTGCTCTCCGTGCTAATCTGAAAGTTGCCGTTGGGCTTGCCAATTCGGAGCGAGCAGGGGTCAGCCTTGTCGGTGCAGGAGGCTATACATCAGAGAAAACCGAATTTGCCTCATGTTACTGGCGAGTTGGCCGGACGAACTCACCGATCGCCTGGCGTGACCCCACCAACCAACTATTGTCACTCATGCGTTCTTCCAGTTCAGCGTGGATACGCCCGCATTTCATCGTCATAGGTTACTCTCAATGTCCTTGGAAATGGCGACGATGGGGTGCATGAAGGAAATTCTGGTTCCATGCCTCTGGGCATTGTCCTCTATCGCCATTACATCCCTCCCGACCATAACCCTATTACCATCGATTCGGAAGTTTGGAACAATCGAAATGGTTACGCTAACTCTTCAAATCGCAACAAGCGTCTTGGCTGGATCCATAGTACCCATTCTGATACACCGACTCAACTCCCCAGGCGTCCCGCACCTTCGTCAGATAGACGTCGATCGGCTGAACCCCAAGTCTTTGTCTGTTATTCGCGAGGGTGATCACATCATGGCATCGTATAAGCAACAGGAAACACACATCGTGTGGCAAACCGCAGAAAGCGAGGCTGAACCGCGCAGTGGGGATCTTTGGTGGATACGTATCCTATCCGCGCTGAACAGCGTCGCTATCCTCGCGGCCTATCTTTTCAATTATGTTTGCCTCGGCAATGCTTCTAGCCGGCGACAGTATCTTTGGCTTGGATCCCAAACTCTAATCCTGGCATGTAGATATGTCCTATGGGCGAAAAGACCAGTTCTGTTCCCGCAACGACCCCTATGTCTACTCTACATCACAGCAGGTTCTCTCTACGACCCTCTTTCCGCGGAACCACCTGCCAGCCCTCTCGCAGCGTCGACAGAACCAAAGCTCCAGCTTTCAATCATCGACTTCGCAGTGGCATCGGCATATAGCAAAGGTAAGAATCGGGGCTCGTCTTCGGTCACTGTTCGGTTTGAGTTTCTTGTCAAATTGGCCAACACAATACCTTCAGATATGATATCCGCCGAATACGTATCGCTAGCTCCGTTTTTCAGCACGACAAATACTAGCGAGATCACTATTGTGCGGCTTCCTTGGAGTTTTGTTGAGGAAGTATATGTTGCTCAAGGTGTGATTTTGGGCCATAATCCGTGGGCATTTGGAGGGATGTATCTTGGTGCTGTCCTTCTGGAGGACCAGTTCATTGGTTTGACAACGGTACATCCATTCCAAGCCCACGTCGCTGAATGTGCGGATAAGCGGTGTGCCGCTTCACATACGGACTACTCTTCAGGTGGCATGACGCTAGATGGTTACTTTGTGGACAATCTGGTCGGCGGTCGGGTTATCCAGTGGTTCTGCGAGACGAGTCCGAGCTTGCAGGTGTGGCAAGACAGATTTCGGTCCAACATTGCATTGTGCCGGTCAACCGCGCGGTCGAATGGACCTTCGTATATTGAGGTTCATACGAGCACTTTTGGACCCCTACGTCAGCATAACCTCGACATCTCGCGCGTTGAGCCCACATTCAACTTTGACTTTGTGCGAACGGCAGTCCTCGAGGCACGTACCAAGACCCACGATCAGTGCGATCCCAGCGTCTGTGAAATTGAACCTTTCAACGGAACAACCGAATTTCGTGTGGCCACTTGTTGAAATTCAATTGGACTAATTTCACCGATTTCTCATTACTGGGTGCCAAAATCATCGAACTGCAAGTTGGTCGTGACACATTCCCATTCCTCCACAATACCCACCACCTTCTTCGTCTGGTCATTAACGGCCTGACGTTCATCTCCTCCCAACATCATATACATCGGCGAGTCCCTGCCTACCGCCACCACCTCCTCTTGTACTACATCCGCCTCAACTTGGTTCGCTTCAACTTGCATCGCTTCCGCTGGATCGCTAGTCTTGTTCTACCGTTTGGTTGGAATCGCTCGGAGACACTCGCGCGCAAGGCATCGTAGTCGTGGATGGGGGTGGGAGACGAGGGCGGGGGTGCGGGTGGAGGCGGGCTCGACGACTCGGACCTGAATGGAGTTGACGGTTCGTACTATGTTATTATGGACAAATAGTTGAGCCGGTGAGGAAGTGATCGGGGACGACGCTTGTTATGGTTGGCGCTGTGACGGGCATTCGCCGCACTACCGGCCATAGTGATCACACGTTCATAATTCGTATGATACCGTGTACAAGGAAGGAACACTAGTACGAATGGAATAGCCAGAATGACTCGCATTTGGTAGGTTACTGGTAGGGGCAATGTAGGGGTGTTGGCAATCGGGCATGTCCAGGTTTCTTTATTATGCGCTACACTGGTGAGGGAATCAGTGATAGGTTACTATATGCGAGAGCGATTGGACCTACTCACCGTTGGAAAAGATACAGACGTCAAAGTGTCGACAGCTGGGTCACATCAAGTGAGATCGATCACCTCGCCCGGGGTGAAAGGAGTCGGCTCGTTCTTGATCTTGGGAACAGACTTCGAACTTGAAGCTTTCTTCACGAGTCGTTGCTCCAATAAAATCATTTGCGCCTGTAGAGGTGCTGCATTATTCCATCCACATGATATGCAGACAAGAGAGAACACACCCGAAGGGCCTTCAAATTTTTCTCAATATCAAGTTCGTCTTCGTCGCTGATCATGAGACCATCTGCGTCATTTTCCTCCTTGACATCGTCGTCCGTTCTTTTGCCTAAGATAGATTCTTTGATAAGGTCCAGTGGCGCAGGCGGCACAATTCCGTCAGCTCGCAATATATCTACCAAGAACAAAACTTGTATGAGCATCTGGTTGGAAAATGGCGAAATCCAGCAAGTACCCATCGACCGGTATTTGAAGATAAAGGTCACTATTCTCCGAACCCTTCTAGTCTGTGGCCTTGTTCTTCTTCTTCGGTGCTTTGCCATCTTCTCCTCGCCAAGCCTAGAGGTATATGGGGTCAACAGATCAAGATGGATAGATCAATGCCTACGTTGTACAATGGGCCATGGCTTTCTTAGAACGCTCATGGACTTCCACTCCAGCATATTCAGTGGTAGAATATTTCCAGACAACCGTTTTCCCAGTGGTTTCAGTTTGGTATATCTTGATAACGATGTCACCTAACCCTTCGGCTACATCAGAGTTTGATAGGCTATCGTTGTCTGGAGCATTTCCTTCAGTAAATGGGGTGGGGAAACAAAAGCTCAGCTGGATGCCAAACCTGTGACCCTCAAAGTTGTAAACATGAAGGGTCTTTTTGTCTCTTGAGACGTGCGTTTTCCCGCCGTTAAACAAGGCTGGCAGCTGTTTGGAGGAAGGAAAGCCCCCGACATAGACCGACCATCAATGGAGTAATAGCCTGAGACGCGATAAGGGTTCGGTGCGGAAGGCTTCCAATGCAAGACGAAGCACTAGATGGTAAAACATGGCATTGTTATACATGGTAGCCTTCAACATCGGGAAGACGTACCTTTCCTGCTTCTGAAGGAATCCAACATGATACGCGTTTTTCTCCTCCATCCATAGTGACATTGTACTCTGGAAGGTGCACGCCATCAACAGAGATACTAGCTTCGAAGCCGCCAAAGTACGGCATTCTCGAGGGACGAGGGTTGTGTCCCTAACAGTGAGAAACGACACCTGTTCAACCCGAGTTTTGAAACCGAATCGATGATTTGAAAGAAAGGGCGGGTCGGTTGTCGCGAAATGACCAGCCCTGATGAGATCACGGCTGGAACACGTGTTTGAACTTCAAGCCATCGTTACCCCACAGTCACTGCAAGGTCAGTTGTGAACGTACAAGGTACTCAGGTCAGACACGTTGATGTGGATGACAACTATATTGATAGTACCTGTGAACGTACAAGGTACTGTACATACAAAGTAAGTAGGAGTAACAACTGTGGTAGGTAAAGGTCTCACCTCAGGTCAGACACGTTGATGTGGATGACAACTGAGGTGAAGAGAATAAGGTTTACGGTATAAGTAAGTGATCGAAAGAACTGTACAGTAGGTAGACACAGCACACAGTGCCGTGTCGATGAAACGAGACAAACGAATATGAAATAGAGGTATCGCGTCGAAAGTGTCCATAAAAGGAAATCAATGATGCGCACCTTTGGTGACCGACACCTTCAACACTCCCCCAGGTGTCGTCGTACCAAACAAGCTCAAAATCCATATAGGCCCTTCATGTTGTTGATGTGTAAGGCTTTTGTAAGGGCCTTCGTGAAGACATCTGCAATGTTGGAGGGTGATCTGCCCATCACTCATGCATTCACGGATGTAGTGGTGCCGTATGTCGATATGCTTGGCTCGCTGATGCCCCTTGGTCGAGAGAGCGAGTGCGATAGCAGAGGCATTGTCGCAGTAGAGGATGGTGGAGAGAGGTTGGTCGAGTCCGATCTCCCCCAGAAACGAGTGCATCCATAAAGCCTGTTGCGTGGCTCGGGTTATAGCCACGTACTCTGATTCAGCAGTCAAGAGTGCAACAGTGGCCTGAAGCTTGGAGCTCCAGGACACTGCTCCCCCAGCCATCCTAAAAATGTGGCCAGACGTCGACCGTCGTGTTCCACTGTCTCCCCTGTAGTTTGCATCGACATATCCAACCGGCTTGAGGCTCTCATCACTTCCTCTGTGGTACATGACGGCGTAATCCAAGGTACCACATATGTAGGCATAAGTGTGCATGAGAGCCTTCCAATGCCCTGGACTGGGGTTTGTCTGGAAACACATGAGTGTGTTGATAGCATAGGATAGGTCAGGGCGCGTTGCAACTTGGGGCCCACATAAGGCCCCCAAGTGTGGAGTGGTAAGGTTTATCGGTCATGAATGACTGATCTTCCTCGATCTTCGGGGACAAGTTGTCGCTGATATCAATGCCCAGAGGTAATGGGGTCAATTTGGGGTTGCAGTCAGCCATTCCAAAGCATTCGAGCGTTCGCTCAAGGTATGCCTTTTGTGCTAGTGAGATCGACCCAGTAATGGGGTCCTGGGATATCTTCATGCCGAGGATAATAGACAGGGTTCCCAGGTCCTTGATTTCGAAGCATCAGTTGAGCTCTGCCTTGGCCTCTGTGGCGCCATCGTCAGTAGTTGAAACTCCAAAGACATCATCTGTATGTGTGCTCGTGAGGGTGTACTCGCTGTTGATCAGGAGTGAGCGGACACACGAGTCGGCCTTGGATTGGTAGTACCCAAATGCGGCGAATGCATTGTCGAGTAGATAGAACCAATCATATGTGCTCTGCATCATCCCATAGACAGTTTTGAGCAGCAGCAAGGCGTATTCTTCATTGTCATGTTCTCCTCCATCCTCTTTTCCTCCCTCAACACCATCACCTTGCTCCCCTTTGCCCTTCTCCACCTGCAGTGCGACACCATCTTCATCGTCCTTCCTCTGGAGCGCAAAGCCAGGTGGCAGCTCTATATAGATGTTGTACTGGCAGTCACTGTTCAGGTAAGCTGAGACAAAGTCAACTTGCCATATTTTCATCCCCTTTTGTGCAGCGACGGCCATAGCAATGTGGAAGGATTCGAGCCGAGCTACCGCGGCATATGTCTCGTCGAAGTCCTCCCCCTGTATCTGAGAGAAACCCTTTGCAACAAGCCTTGCCTTCCACTTGATGACATTCCCACCCGCATCGTACTTGTTGGTGAAGACCCAGTGGCAGCCGATGACCTTCTTCCCTGCAGGTAAGGAAGATTTCTTCACGATGCGAAAGACGCCACGGGAGTGTAAGTTTTCCAGCTCTTCCTGCATAGATCCATCCCAGAGATCAGGGCATCGCATCACCTCTGCATAGTGCAAGGGGATATGGAGGTCGCCATCAGCAATAAAGGCTCGTGGAATGGTACTGTCAGTCGCTCAATCCTCGCCACGTTTACGGGCCAGGCATTCAGTGTTGAGTGTTTTCTCAGCAGCCCTACTGGTGGCTGTGGAGATCACAGTCTGAGGAGATCAGCATAGGATGGGTGTCTAGGTAGGAGGAATACTGTACTATTACGACCGTAGGTTCAGCAGGTGTGACCTGTGACCCCGGATGTTCACTGCCAATAGGGTTCAGAATTGGACGTGACCTGTGACCAAAGTTCATTAATGCGACGCGCCTCGAGAAG
>Ga0307516_10003976_pt1 | contig 18565 bp, 24 predicted proteins | sample 19_EM_MG_FD_203310 | JGI IMG/M metagenome (GOLD analysis project Ga0307516, IMG submission 203310) | Populus trichocarpa ectomycorrhiza microbial communities from riparian zone in the Pacific Northwest, United States - 19_EM | ecosystem: Host-associated > Plants > Roots > Unclassified | place... | reverse complement strand
AGCACGTGCAGGACGAAAAAACGAAAAAAGCCTCCCCCCCGTGAAAAGTCACATGTCAACACGTGCAATCTGACAAGTCGCTGAGTGTCCAAAACCGTAAAAACCTACTGCTAAAGCAGCAGGAATTGACAACACACCAATAGTCACTTTCACTGGCACTAGTACTGTCGGGGTTCAAGGTCATGACGGGTATGTTTTGTGCGTCTTTCTCCCCATCCCAGCGCTCTCGAAAGTTCAGAAGATGTTTACCCACATATAGTATTTTGATGCACGAACTGGACTAGGTCGTGACGGCAAAACGAGTTGTGGTACACAACCATTTTAACTGGCCAACGCTGACGGGGAAGAAGCTCATCGTCGTTGTATCGGTGAACATGATGGACTTTGGAACGTGTCATGGCTGGGCGACGGGCTAGTAGGGAGTCAGCTAGGTGAGGTGACATGCGAATTTTCCTGTGCCCTACAGTAAGTACATACGTATGTAGGATGCACGTAAGAAAATCGACCAAGACGTGCCTTTCCTAGTCCTCCGCACCAATAGCCTGAGGAACGGGACGGTGATTATGTTCTCGTGGAAAAACTCCCCATTATTTTCCCCCGCGTCACGACTCTAGATCTCCTGGATTCTTTTAGAACGTTCCGCGAAACATTCCAATTCAAGTGTTCCTTTCCTGAACTTGAAACGTTGACAGTCGACTTCAGGACATGGCACGACATCGAGAACGTCGGACGCTTCTGTCTCTCTGTCGGCTTGAAGACCGTCCGATGTGCCGGTCGTTCGTCAGAGGTAATGCACTTCATAGAGTGGTTGTCTATAACGAAGCCCACACCCTGACTTGTTGCTTTTACATTTATAGGCTCATTCCCAGCCCTGGTTCGTCTAATTCCGATCTCCCTTCTGCTGGTACATTGACGCCATATTTAGGTCATTGGTTCTGTTTCCCTCAGGATGATCCAGAACGACACATGCTTTATACGCATGTCAATTCTGAAGCAAATACCGCACTCCGTTACCTCGACCTACGATTTGAAAATCCATTTTATATCCACCATCTTCCGGCATATATAGATCGTCGAATCCCTCGACGCAGCCCCTGGCGAAAACTTTTCCCTTTGCCCGACATCTCACCGCACCCATGAGCACGGAAGATTGTGCGTGGTCCGTCTTCCCCAGATGTAGCGCACTCTGTTTGCTCAGTTTCGTGTACTACGACGATCTGGAGCGTGCAAGTCAGACGACGAGGAGGCGGCTGGTGATAGGTGAGTTCATAGATCTCAGGAGGGTATGTGGTGAGTCACGACTCACCAGTTCTGCCAGTGTGCAACCCCGATGTACATGTACGTTTGCTTAGGGTTGATCCGATCTTGCACCGTTTTCTGATATGGGATCATCGTTGCCCATGAAAGTGGCAGACGGACATGGGAGGTGCTCGCGACTTGAAGGGTGGAGACAGCGGGACAGGGGGAGGGTGAGTAATTTTTATGGGTAAGTATGGAAAGTTTGAAGTCCTACACTAAGTTCATATAGATACGTGCAGGCAACGTGCACCGGCAGGAGGAAACCCCGAATTTCGAGCAAGACCCTGCTTAATATTCCTCTTCGCTGACTTACATACTCCGCACCGCATTTCAACTTGTGTAGTTTACTATGTATGATCATTTGTGCATTCAATGTTGCAGATGGGGGTAAGGTCAAGATTTTCAAGACGCTCGACAACCTTTTGGCGGGTTTGGCGGCGGAGTTTGAACCGTCACCCACGTACGTCTCTCCCCCTCCTCTCCTATAACCAACGACTGCGTGGCCTCCAACCCTCCGTCACCGGCCTTTCCAAATGACCTGCATTTACGACTACCCCTCCAATCTCGTCGCGCGTCGGACGGACGGCAGGCGTTGTGTGTCGGGATCAATGACCATGCCGCCCTCAATCGATATTGTCAGTTCCGCAGCTAAGATGAGATACAAGGCATTCCCCAGTCCCTGAGCCAAACGCTCCGGCCCACCTCATCATGACCTCACCGCCAGCCCTATCTCCCGCCCCACCCGGAAGCCTGCCTCACGCACCTCTTCTCATCCATCGTCCTCACCCTCCACCCCTCCTCCAAAACCCGCAACGAGAAGCCTGCTCACATCCCACACATGGACCCCCCACATCCCCTTCACCGGTACCCCTCCTCTCACGGGCATAACAGACCTCACTCTTTTCCACGACCACACGTCTCGCTTCCGCTGGGAGCTCCTCCCACCCCCCTCGCCACCAATCTCAACATCCGCAACGTCGCCGCCTTCCCCGTCGTATTCCTAGCAGGGGTGACTCGCTCCAACACCTCAAGTGCCGTTCCGTCAGGCGCGTTCCCTTCTCCCTCATCAAACCTCCTCCGGGCGACGAAAGCCACCTCAAGGCCATCTCCACACAACTTATACCTCTCCCTCTCCTGTCTCCAAACCATCTAATACTTGATCCTCCAACTATCGACCTCGCGCAGAACCTCGAGTGGCTGCTTGTCCTCTTATCAAGCGCTAGCACTAGCACTCGGAACAGGAGGATAGATCTCTTTATAAACCTCGACAATTAAGCTCACAAGGACTTCTGAGTCCCTATATACGCACAGGCCGGGTAACGGGCTTTCGACCGGGTTTTGGAGGGGTGCTGCGCGGAGAGTCCTCCCCATACCCCTCTTCTCAGGGGCAGCATTGGCAGAACTACAAGTCAGGGATGGAAGAAGCGGAAGAAGGCGGGGTGTCACTGTCTGGTCCTCATCGACCTTGAACAACGAATCGTCATGGTGACCGAGATGGAGACAGAGAAGGTGCCGCGCGATGCCAGGGGTGGTGGCGAGGCGGGGGTTGGTGGTGCCCCTTGCCGGGGTGGAGGTTTGGCCTGACCGTCGTGGGTTCGTCCCGTTTCTTCAACCCCAAATACTTGAGCCGCGTGTGCTGACGTACGACGGCCATACATATGGGATGTTTGTATGTAGAATCTCCTCGAGAGCACGTCTTCTCTCCATGTCTTCGCAGGTCAATCCCCCGCCCTTTTGTAACCACACCGGTAACGTGGAGACACTGGACCACGAAGTTTGTAAGAGATAGTTACCTGCCTTTCAAATCCCATACTCAGATACACGGCTCGCCTGCTCATACAAGGATGGTGAGAAAGATGTACACGTTTTGCCCCGTTCGAAGGATTGTCGCGCGTCGCGCTCACCGCAAGTAAGCTCGAACTTCTTTCTCTCGAACACCTGGCAGAGTACTCATAACCGGGGTCTTCAAAATTCGCTCCGGATCTGATACTTATACACAATACAACTGTGATGAATATCAACTCTGCCACCGGTCTCGAGGTTAACCGTCCTTGCGATGCTAACTAGAGTGGAATGTAGATGGGTGGCCTGACACAATTTTAGAATATATTGCTGCCATCCATCCTCATGACGACGGGAAACGAAGCCTGCGATGTCCTGCTGATCCTCTAACCACATGAATGACAGTCACCGGCTCGAGGCTCAGACGGCTCGGAGCGTTTTCCTGAGGCTTTAAAAATAAATTATTATGTAATATAGAGTTGAATAAAATGTTTTTTTGCGTTCTGACCACTGGTCGAACCGATAAATAATATAGAGTTGAATACAATGTTGAGTCTTTGCGTTCTCACCAGTGGTCGAACCGTATAACCTGTCAACCTGGCGTCTCCAGCTGTTTTCGATGTCGACAAATACTTACGGAGGCCGAAATCATTCGGCTACAACTCACCGTAACTTACGTTGGTTCCTCAGGAGGCATGGTCAGCTGTTCCCAACATCCCCACGCAAAGGGTTCCGCCGATATTGAGATGCGTTCTATAGGCACCGGACGACAAGAGTCCGCCGTTTTCTATGAAGGTGTTCTAATAACCTATAGGTGCCGGACGGCAAGACTCTAGCGTGCACCTCTATAATTATAAAGAGAGATCGGAGCCGTGTATGCAACAACCCCACGTCACCCTGCTTTCCTTCATTATCCTGACCGACAACCAAGCCCACGACGCATTTCCGATTAGCCGATAAAACAAGACTTATTAACCAAAACGATGTCCAACCCAGAGGTTTTCTTCCAACACTTGTCAGCCTCCTCGTAAACCGTAAATTGCACCCTACTCACGTGAATACAGGGTGGCCACGAAATATTTCCAACTTGCGGCGGCTGTCATGCTGGTCTATGATCATGGTATGTCGAAGCATGCATGGATCTGGTTGCGATCTGACTACGAACTCCCCAGCCTTGACGCTGGATCAAGAGGTGCGAGGAGAAGCGCGTCGACTTCCATGGCTCACTCACATCTATATTACCTGAAAGATCGAGCGGATATGGAAACAAAGATTTTCTGGACCTTCACTTCTGTTCTACATAAACCGATACGTCAGTATGTCCCACTGCATCATCGGTACTTTCGGTAAGGGCCAGGTTACTCTCCATGTTAAAGTTGATGGAAAGGAAGTTTCTCCAGGCTTCCATTACCCCTGGACGAAGGCCGTAAGAGATAACTGCCTGATTTTAGACTCCCATCCTGATACATTTGCAGGCGTGAGTCGAATCTTCCCTTGGATACACGGCTTGTCTGCTCATACAAGGATGGTGATAAAGATGTGCACGTTTCGCGCCGTTCGAGGGATCGTCGTGCGTCGCGCTCACCGCAAGTAAGCTCAATTTTATTTCCCTGGTAGAGTACTCCTAACCGGCGTCCACCCCAAGTTTGCGAACGTGCGTCTCTGTCGCGATAGTTTAGGTCTCGAGAATATTGATCTATAACCTGAAGTCGTCATGATACTCCGCGTTTACGCACTCTACAACCGCAGCATCAGAATCGTGACACTCTTGATAACGTTGTGGACGATACAGGTTACCGTCTCTTCCATCGGCGTTACAACTGGATTCGGTGAGTGCGAGTCACTGAATATCCTATAGAGCACTGACTGGTTGGTATGCTTCAGCTTTGCAACTGCCTCCTGGGGCTGCCGGTAAGCACCAAGTTTCCTGACTGAACCTCGGGGATGGGGATGTTGAAACTCAACCAAAGGGTGTATTCTCATCGGACATAGCCCCCTCTTGGGTGAGTCCAGGTTAAAAAGATCGATGCATTTGGGATCTGGTTAATCTCGTCCCAGCTGCACTTTGGATCTTCCCTCTAATGACCAACTCGATTATCTTCCTGCTAACCTTGAATCGTTCACGACGATACTGGAAGAACTCGGGATTCGCACCGTGCGTTCTCCATCCCATGACATTAATCCCCTGGCGTGTTTACCATGGGTTACATCACAGAACCCTCCATCTCTTCGTTAGAGATGGTACGACGTACTTTCTCATCATCTTTATGTCAAATTTGTTGAATACACTTATCTTCTTGGTAAGTGTCCGACAAAGGTTTACGATGCCCTGTCATTGAAAGATGTTTCAGCTAGCCGAAGAGGACCTCAAAGTGGTTGCAGCGGAGTTCACCCAGCTGATCACGTCGATCATGATTTCACGCCTGGTGTTGAATCTTCGATCTGTAAGAGACACAATCAGGTATGGTGACTCGACCGGTGCTGTGAGATTTATGTTGGGAGCAGTTGGAAACTTGGGCGAAGAACTCGATGCGTTTGTTGATACATCCTCCGCCTCTTCGCATCGTCCTTCTTGGTATGTCGACGACATCCGCCATTTATAGCTCTTGAAATCAATATATACGGTAATGAACCATCGGCTCGCCTTTGCTGTGGACGCGAACATAAATCCAGTCTTCCATACGAAAGCTGGGGCTCAGGGCTTTCAGAAAGGAGAAGCCAGGCCGAGACATCACTAATCTCAATTATACGGTTCATACCCAACAAATCAACGCAAATACCCCCAACTGTGTGCTGGTCATAAACCCCATCGGTGCATGAAAAGTCGAGGGAGACTCTATACACACACCGCGAAATTGCCCCTCCAAACTCGTGGCACCCAAGTACGGCGTAATCGGCATTCGATACTTTGTCGCGATCTTGATGATTTTGATGACATCCCCGGTCGGATGAAGGTAGACTACTAGGCTCGGCCACGAAGCTGGTTTCCACCAGCTTGAGATGCGAATCACGTTATCGCCTGAGCTGTTGACATGCAGGGTATCAGCGGTGGACCGGTGAGGTGGCAGGTGAGACTCGGAGGATGAACGAGCGTTCCGTGGCAAACGAGAGGGCTATGGAGGGTGAGCTCGGTGGTGGGGGTTGCTGTTGCTTCCGTCATTTCGTTGCTAGCTCCTGTGCATCGCCGTGATGTAGTAAACGGTGGTGGGTATCAATGGCAGATTAGGGTTTTCGTAGTGTACGTAGAAAGGTGAAGCAGTGGTGGGGAACGAGGCTCGGAGGGGACATAATCCGCGGTGAGTGCACGAACGCACCCACCGGTGTCATGTGAAGGGGAACAAACAAGATACAATAAACGGCAATCAAACCGGTAAATATCCATGATAGATGGCGCACGAAAGATTTGGCGGGGGCTGTCTGGAATAACCAATTTCTCGTAAACTCGAACTCGGAAACAACTCATACTCGCACCGGAGCACTGGAATGTCTTACACCATTCAGATATTCTCCACCTCTACACGCGTGCTGTGAAGCTGACTTGTCGTCACCTCCCTAAGGAGTGGGACGCCATCAAAAAGCTCGAGGAGATTCTGCATCCTTTACTCAGTTTCTTCTTAATTAAACTACCGCGATTCGTTCGACATCTGCTCTTGGGGCCACCAGAGATCCAAATCCCTACAACCGAGTTCAACGCCGAGCTGATGCAGTTCACATTTCCCCGGGTCACCCTTCTCGTCGTCAATTTACTGTTCATATGGGAGTTGCGATGGCACAAGCCTGAGGAACCACACGGTGATTACGCTCTCGCGGAAAAACTGCCCATTATTTGCCCCCGTGTCACGACTCTCGATCTCCTAGGTTCTTTTGGAAGGTTCCACGAAACATTCCAATTCATTTGTTCCTTTCCTGAACTGGGAACGTTGATCATCGAATTTTGGACATGCCACGACATCAAGAACGTCGGATGCTTCCGTCTCCCTGCCTGGCAGAGGTCGGGCACTTCATAGATTTTCTGTTTGTCACGGAGCCCACACCCCGCCTTGTCGCTCTTACATTTATCCTATTTCATTGGGTGAACATGAGATCGCTTTCCAGGCTGCTTTCAAAGATCGGAATCACTCTTCAACATCTAAGGCTCATTCCTGGCTCTTGTTCGTTGAGTTCCGATCTCCTTTTTTCTGCTAAGCTGACGCGCTATCCAGCTAATTGGGACCTTCACCCTTATAATATAGAACGAGAATTGCTTGCTCTCCATGTTGTTTCCAAAGGAAACAAGGCACTCCGATACCTCGACCTACGATTTCTATTCCCTTCTCATTACATACAGCACCTGCCGGCATATATAGGGAGCACCCCAGTCGAAGAGGTCATGATTATGGTCGCGTTCTTAAACGGTTCAGACCAGAGAGCTGAAACCGAGGTCTTCGACTGGTTAACCCTCGACAAAATTATCGTCGAATCGCTCACCGCAGCCCCTCGCGAAAACTTCTCCCTTTGCCTGTACATCCCTTACCTCACCACACCCACGAGCGTGGAAGATTTAGAGCGGTCTGTCTTCCCCAGACGTAGCGCACTCGGGGTGCTCAGTTTCGTATACTACGACGATATGGAGCGTGCAAATCAGGCGATGGAGACGCGACTGGTGCTAACCAGAATGTGGTGAGTCACCAGTTCTGACATATATACGCACCTGATGTACATTTACGTTCTCTTAGGGTTTACCCGGTCTTTCGCCGTTTTCTGGTATGGGATCCCCGTTACCCGTGGAAGCGGCAGACGGACGCAGGAGGTGCTCGCGACTTGAAGGGGGGATGACGGGCTAATTGTACGTCGTGGAAAACTACAAGGTCGCACAGAAGGTCGTTGAAAAATGGCCACGTGGTGAAAGCACTTGCGTAATCAACTCTCGTGAATGTTCCCTCCACACATTATCGTTGAAGATCAACTCGAAGGAACCCATACAGGGGTACGTATCCTCTCTACCACCAAACCCCCATGTTTCTTTTAAACCATCATTATAACTACCCATGAAACCTAGTCTCGTGGAAGTCGAACTTGAGCTGGATGACATAACTAATATCGTGTGTTTTCCCGTTTCCCTTCTCTTCCATGCCGTACTCAACCGTCAGTTCTGCAGGTATCGGATCTACATGAAGAGTTCCTAAAACCGTAAGCCAAAGGATATAGGCCACACCATGGCCTACATCCCCTTCGAAGTCGTCCGCTCCATCGTCGATGACCTCACCGTCGACGGCAAAAAGAACGACCTCTCCACCGCCAGCCTCATTTCTCGCCTCTTCCGTGAGCCTCCCCGACATACCTCCTCTCATCCATCAACCCCTCCTCCTAAACCCGCAACGAGCAGCTCACATCCTTATGCACAACCCAGACATAGGCGAGGTCGTGCGGACCCTCCGCATCACGTTTAGCGTCCACCGACACACCCCAAAGCCACATCACCCATGTCACCATCAGCAACGCTGCCGCTTTTTCCGTCGCGTACCTCACCAGGTGTGGCTCGCTACAACAGGTAAAGAACATCTACATCTTTTCCTTGTCATATCCAACAACTCACTCCCGTAAAACAATTCCATCGGATCTAATAGCTACCTCCCTCCTCAAACTACATCACTATCGGCCTCACACGGAGCTTCGGGTGGCTACCTCCTATCGAGTCCCAGCACCAGCTCTCAAAACGGGATGAAACCCCCCCTCCTCAAACTCGACAATCACACCCAAAAAGCCCTCTTCATCCCCTTACACGCACAGGCGGGCTTTGGACCGGGTTTTGGAGGGGTAAGGCGCGGAGAGTCGTCCCCATACCCCTTCTCAGGGGTAGCGTTGGCAGAAGTAGCGATCGGGGGAGAAAGAAGTAGAGGAAGTGCAAGAAGACGGGTGTTGTGTCGTCATCGATCTCGGAAAACGAATCGTCACAGGGGACCAAGATGGAGATAGACAAGGCGGCGTGTCCATGTGTTTTTAAGAACGCGACGCTGGCACGGGGGTTGGTGGTGCGTCTTTGTGGGGGTAGATTTTTTGGTCTGATAGGATAGGCGACGGAGCTTGGCAACGGTTCGTGCGGTTTGTTCAACTTCAAATACTTGAGCAGGTTTACGGCGGCTATACTTACTTTATGTTTTGGATGACGTCAATCCATCCACGGTGAGACAGGGATCATCACCAACCCTCTCTTCCTACGTATTGTCATACCATGTCCGCTGAGCCTATCATCCCTGCGGAAATCGTTGAATCCATCATCGAACAGCTCTCCGATGACAAAAAGGCACTCTTGAACTGCAGCTTGGTTTGCAAAGCTTGGGTGCCAGCTTGTCGGTATCGTCTATTCTGTCAACAACTTATACGCGCACCGGAGCACTGGGATATCTTACGTCATTCAGATATTCTCCACGTCTACGCGCGTGCTGTGAAGCTGACCTGTCTTCGCCCACCTAAGGAGTCGAACACCCTCGATGAGCTCGAGGAGATTCTGCATCCTTTACTCGGCTTCTTCTTAATCAAACTACCGCGATCAGTGGTTCGACGTCTGCTCCCGGACATCAGGAAACACCAGTTCATCGCCGAGCTGATGCAGCTCACATTTCCCCGGATCACCTTCCTCGTCGTAAAAATGCTGTTCACGCACGCCCGGCGATGGACCAAGCCTGAGGAATCGCATCGTGATGATTATGCTCTCCTGGAAAAACTGCCCATTATTTTCCCCCGCGTCACGACTCTAGATCTCCTAGATTCCTTTCGAACGTTCCGCGAAACAATCCAATGCAATTGTTCCTTCCCAGAACTGGAAACGTTGACCATCAACTCCCATACGTGGCACGACATCGACTCGGGGAACGTCGGATGCTTCCGTCTCCCTGTCGGATTGAAAACTGTCCGATGCATCAGTGGCCTGTCAAAAGTCACGCGCTTCATAGAGTGGCTGTCTGTCACGGAGCCCACACCCCGGCTTGTCGCGCTTACATTTATCCAATTTCATTGGGCGAACATGGGATCACTTTCCAGGCTGCTTTCAAAGGTCGGCAAAACTCTTCAGCATCTAAGGCTCGTTCCTGACCCTTGTTCGTTCGCTGAACTCGGATCCCCTTTCTCGATGAGTGACACTGTGTTTAGGTTCTTGGTACTCGGGCTGGAATCGTCCAGAACGAGACCTACTTTATTTAAAGGTCGTTTCTGAAGCAAACACCGCACTCCGATACCTCGACCTGCGATTTATAATCCCATTTCATTATATACACCACCTGCCGGCGTATATAAGGAGCACCCGAGTCGAAGAGGTCACAATTATGGTCTGTTTCTTTAACGGTTCAGATCGGAGAGCCGACACCGAGATCTCCGACTGGTTAACCCTCGACAAAATGATCGTCGAATCGCTCACCGCAGCCCCTCGCGAAAAGTTCTGCCTTTATCTTTACATCCCATTCCTCACCGCGCCGACGAGCGCGGAAGATTGTGCCCGGTCCTTCTTCCCCAGATGTGACACACTCGGGGTGCTCAGTTTCGTGTACTACGACGATGTGGAGCGTGCAAATCAAGCGATGAAGAAGCGGCAGGTGGTAACTGAGTTCTTGGAGGATGTATGGTGAGTCACCGGTTCTGACATACGTACCGGCAACCCCGATGTACATGTACGTTTGCTTAGGGTTGGACCGTTCTTCCGCCGTTTTCTGGTATGGGATCACCGTTATCTGTGAAAGCAGCAGACGGACGTAGGAGGTGCTCGCGACTTGGAGGGTGGAGACAGCGGGCCAGGGAGAGGGTCCCGAGTTAACAATTGAGGAAGAAGTCAGGCACTGAGCTGAACTAATAATAATAATATCCTGCGTTTTCCCGTTTCCCGTTTCCCTTCCATGCCTCCCACACAACAACCAGTTAACGTTCCTGGCCTACATGCCGCTCGAACTCGTCCCCTCCGTCATCGCCATTGACGCGGACGGTCTACTCTCCACCGCCCCTCCCGGAAGCTTGGCTCACCCTCCACCCTTCGTCCAAAACCCACAACGAGCAGCCCGCTCACATCCTCCCGCCCAACCCACACATCGGCGAGGTCGCGCGGACCCTCCACATCACCGTCCACCGGCACGCTCCTCTCCAACATGCTCCGCGCACTCCCCGCCATAACAGACATCCTGATCACTCTCAATGGGACAAGACCGATGCAGGGTTCGTCTCCACTGGGCCTCACCTTCCATTCCGACCACAAGTCTCGCTTCCACTGGCACCTCCCCCACCCATCCTCTACCTCCTCACCTATCTCACCATCCGTCGCGTACCTAAGCAGGTGCAGCTCGCTCCAACACCTAGAATCCCGTTCCCTCAGGCACGTTCTATTCTCCTTCATCGCCCCTCCCCCGGGCGACGAAAACCCACCTCAAGGCCATCTCCGTAGCCTCAAACTTCTCGAAATATCCCCATCTATCGACTTTGCGCAGAGCTTCGAGTGGCTGCTCGTCCTCCTGTCCAGCGCCAGCGCCAGCACTCGGAACGGGATGAAGGAACTCCTCATCGAACTCGACAATCACGCCCAAAAAGACCTCTCCATCCCTATACATGCACAGGCCGAGTAGCGCGCTTTGGATGGGGTTTTCGGTGCGTTGGGAGGGGGGAGCGATTTCAAGACGGAGAAGCACCACTGGTAGGAGGGATATGGGGACGGGGATGCGTGTTGGGTTGTGCAACACACAACCTAGGTTCGATTGCGTGGCCTCCACCTTTGTCACCCCACCTTTCCAAATGACCTGCATTGACGACCACCCCTCCACTCTCGTCGCGCGTCAGACGGATGGTAAGCGTTGGGCGTCGGGATCGATGACCGTGCCGCACTCAATCGATATTGTCAGTTCCGCAGCTACAAGATGGGATACAAGGCATTCTCCAGTCCCTTGCCTCACACCTCTTCTCATCCATCGTCCTCACCCTCCACCCCTCCTCCAAAACCCGCAACGAAAAGCCCGCTCACATCCCACACACGGACCCCACATCCCCTTCACCGGTACCCCAGGCACCGACACCCTCCTATCGCGCCCTCCCGGGCATAACAGACCTCACTCTCTACCACGACCACTCGTCTCGCTTCCGCTGGGAACTCCTCCCACCCATCTCAACATCCGCAACGTCGCTGCCTTCTCCGTTGTATTCCTAGTAGGTGTGGCTGGCTCCAACACCTCGAGTGCCGTTCCGTCAGGCGTGTTCCCTTCTCCCCCATCAAACCTCCTCCGGGAGACGAAAGCCACCTCAAGGCCATCTCCACACAACTTATCCCTCACCCTCTCCTCTCTCCAAACTATCGAATGCTTGATCCTCCAACTACCGACCTCACGCAGAACCTCGAGTGGCTGTTCGTCCTCTTGTCAAGCGCTACCACGAGTACTCGGAACGGGAGGATAGATCTCTTCATAAACCTCGACAATTAAGCTCACAAGGACTTCTGAGTCCCTATATACGCACAGGCCGAGTAACGGGCTTTCGACGGGTTTTGGAGGGGTGCTGCGCGGGGAGTCCTCCCCATACCCCTTCTCAGGGGCAGCATTGGCAGAACCACAGGTCAGGGGTGGAAGAAGTGGAAGAAGACGGGGTGTCAGGTTGTCATTGAGCTTGAACAACGAATCGTCATGGTGACCGAGATGGAGATAGAAGGTGCCGCGCGATGCCGGGGGTGGTGGCGAGGCGGGGGTTGGTAGTGCCCCTTGCCATGAAGGTGTTTGGTCAGACGGTCGTGATGGGCCTTGGGGTTCGTCCCATTTCTTCAGCTTCAAATACTTGAGCTGCGTGTGCTGATGTACGACGGTCATACATATGGGATCTTCGTATGTATGTAGGATCATATCGCATTTGTTTTGTATACCACACCCTGACAGCGTTCAAAGTCTTGAAACAGCCCACGAACCCGAATCATTCCGACGCTGCAGGCTCTCCTCGAGAGCAGGTTACCTCCATGTCTTCACAGGTCAATCCCTCGCCCTTTTGTAACCACACCGGTAACGTGGAGAGACTGGACCACGAAGCCTGTAAGAGATAACTACCTGTCTTTCAGATCCCATACTGACTCCTTCGCAAGCGTGAGTTGAATCTTCTCAGAAACACGGCTCGCCTGCTCATACAAGGATGGTGAAAAAGGTGTACACGTTTTGCGCCGTTCTAAGGATCGTCGTGTGTCGCACTCACAGCAAGTAAGCTCGAATTTCTTTCTCTCCCGAACACCTGGCAGAGTACTCATAACCGGGGTCTTCGAAATTCGCTCCGGATCTGATACTTATCCCTATACAGCTGTTATGAAAGCTTATCAACTCTGTCGCTGGTATGGGTGGCGCCACACAATTTTAGAATAGTCGTCACATGGCACAACACTGCTGCCATCCATCCTCATGACGCCGGGAAACGAAGCCCGCGATGTCCTGCTGATCCTCCAGCCACATGAATGACAGTCACCGGCTCGAGGCTCGGAGCGTCTTCCTGAGGCTCTAAAAATAGATTATTATGTAATATATAGTTGAATAAAATGTCGAACCGTATAATCCGTCAACCTGGCGTCTCCAGCTGTTTTCGATGTCAACAAATACTCACGGAGGCCGGGACTCACTCGAAATCATTCGGCTACAACTCACCGTTGGTTACGTTGGTTCCTCAGGAGGCATGATCAGCTGTTCCCAACATCCCCACGCAAAGGGTTCCGGATGTGTTCTATAGGTACCGGACGACAAGAGTCCGCCGTTCTATATGAAGGTGTTCTAGCAACCTATAGGTACCGGACGGCAAGACTCTAGCGTTCTCTATAATTATAAAGAGAGATCGGAGCCGTGGATGCAACAACCCCACATCACCCTGCTTCCTTTCATCGTCCTGACCGACAACCTAGCCCACGACGCATTTCCAATTAGTTGATAAAACAAGACTAATTAACCAGAACGATGTCCAACCCAGAGGCTTTCTTCCAACACTTGTTAGCCTCCTCGTAAACCGTGATTGAAGTCTACTCACGTGAATACAGGACGGCCACAAAATATTTCCAACTTGCGGCGGCTGTGATGCTGGTCTACGATCATGGTATGTCGAAGCATGCATGGATCTGTTCGCGATATAACTACGAACTCTTCAGCTTTGACCCTGGATCAAGAGGTGCGAGGAGAAGCACGTCGACTTCCATGGCTCGCTCACATCTATATCACCTGAAAGATCGAGCGGATATGGAAACAAAGATTTTCTGGACCTTCACTTCTGTTCTACATAAACCGATACGTCAGTATGTCCCACTGCATCATCGGTACTTTCGGTAAGGGCCAGGTTACTCTCCATGTTAAAGTTGATGGAAAGGAAGTTTCTCCAGGCTTCCATTACCCCTGGACGAAGGCCGTAAGAGATAACTGCCTGATTTTAGACTCCCATCCTGATACATTTGCAGGCGTGAGTCGAATCTTCCCTTGGATACACGGCTTGTCTGCTCATACAAGGATGGTGATAAAGATGTGCACGTTTCGCGCCGTTCGAGGGATCGTCGTGCGTCGCGCTCACCGCAAGTAAGCTCAATTTTATTTCCCTGGTAGAGTACTCCTAACCGGCGTCCACCCCAAGTTTGCGAACGTGCGTCTCTGTCGCGATAGTTTAGGTCTCGAGAATATTGATCTATAACCTGAAGTCGTCATGATACTCCGCGTTTACGCACTCTACAACCGCAGCATCAGAATCGTGACACTCTTGATAACGTTGTGGACGATACAGGTTACCGTCTCTTCCATCGGCGTTACAACTGGATTCGGTGAGTGCGAGTCACTGAATATCCTATAGAGCACTGACTGGTTGGTATGCTTCAGCTTTGCAACTGCCTCCTGGGGCTGCCGGTAAGCACCAAGTTTCCTGACTGAACCTCGGGGATGGGGATGTTGAAACTCAACCAAAGGGTGTATTCTCATCGGACATAGCCCCCTCTTGGGTGAGTCCAGGTTAAAAAGATCGATGCATTTGGGATCTGGTTAATCTCGTCCCAGCTGCACTTTGGATCTTCCCTCTAATGACCAACTCGATTATCTTCCTGCTAACCTTGAATCGTTCACGACGATACTGGAAGAACTCGGGATTCGCACCGTGCGTTCTCCATCCCATGACATTAATCCCCTGGCGTGTTTACCATGGGTTACATCACAGAACCCTCCATCTCTTCGTTAGAGATGGTACGACGTACTTTCTCATCATCTTTATGTCAAATTTGTTGAATACACTTATCTTCTTGGTAAGTGTCCGACAAAGGTTTACGATGCCCTGTCATTGAAAGATGTTTCAGCTAGCCGAAGAGGACCTCAAAGTGGTTGCAGCGGAGTTCACCCAGCTGATCACGTCGATCATGATTTCACGCCTGGTGTTGAATCTTCGATCTGTAAAAGACACGGTCAGGTATGGTGACTCGACCGGTGCTGTGAGATTTATGTTGGGAGCAGTTGGAAACTTGGGCGAAGAACTCGATGCGTTCGTTGATACATCCTCCGCCTCTTCGCATCGTCCCTCTTGGCTTGTCGACGACATCCGCCATTTATAGCTCTTGAAAGCAATATATACGGTAATGAACCATCGGCTCGCCTTTGCTGTGGACACGAACATACAACATACGTACAACGCGATACACGGACCGTTCTTCCTCCCCACACTTCGTAGATTATACATACCTACAACGCCATACACCCGTAGTCCCCTTGGATGACGTCAACACGGCGAGACACAATCATCATAGAGGCAACTCCGCGCATGACACCATGTCCGCTGAGCCCATCATTCCTGCGGAAATCGTCGACTGCATTCTCGAACAGCTCTCCGATGATCAAAAGACACTCATGAACTGCAGTTTGGTTTGCAAAGCTTCAAGTTGCGTGTCAGCTTGCCGGCATCGTCTATTCTCCCAACACCTCATATACTCGCACTGGAGCACTGGAATATCATACGCCATATTCATTCAGATATTCTCCACGTCTACGCACCTGCTGTGAAGCTGACCTGTCACGGTCTTCACCCTCGTAACCAGTCGAAATTGAGTCGAAAACCCTCAAGGAGCTCGAGGAGATTCTGCATCCTTTACTCGGTTTCTTCTTAATCAAACTATCGCGATCAGTGGTTCAATGTCTGCTCTCGGAACCACCGGACATCAGAATTCCGAAACACCAGGTCATCGCCGAGCTAATGCAGCTCACATTTCCACGGATCACCCTTCTCGTCGTAAAAATGTGGTTCACACGCTACCGGCGGTGGAACAAGCCTGAGGGATCGCATCATGGTAATTATGCTCTCCTGGAAAAACTGCCCGTTATTTTTCCCCGCGTCACAACTCTAGATCTCCTGGATTGTTTCGAACGTTCCGCAAAACGGTTCAATGCATTTGTTCCTTTCCCGAACTGGAAACGTTGACCATCGACTTCCATACATGGCACGACATCGACTCGGACTCCGAACGTCGGACGCTTTCGTCTCCCTGTCGGCTTGAAGACCGTCCGATGCGTGGCCTGTCAGAGGTCACGCACTTCATAGAGTGGCTGTCTGTCACGGAGCCCACACCCCGGCTAGTCGCGCTTACATTTATCCTATCCTATATCCTATCCTATCCAATTCCATTGGGCTAACATAGTGCTAACATGGGATCACTTTTCAGGCTGCTTTCAAAGATCGGAAAAACTCTTCGGCATCTAAGGCTCTTAGGCTCGTTCCTGACCCTGGTTCGTTCGTTGAACTCCGATCCCCTTTCTCGATGAGTGACACTGTGTTTAGGTACTGGGTGCTCGGGCTGGAATCGGCCACAACGGGACCTACTTTATTTGAACGTCGTTTCTGAAGCAAACACCGCACTCCGATCCCCCGACCTACGATTTATAATCCCATTTCATTATATACACCACCTGCCAGCATATGTAAGGAGCACCCGAGTCGAAGAGGTCACGATTATGGTCGGTTTCTCAGATCAGAGAGCCGACACGGAAATCTCCGACTGGCTAACTCTCAACAAAATGATCGTCGAATCGCTCACCGCAGCCCCTCGTGAAAAGTTCCGCCTTTGTCTTTACATCCCATTCCTCACCCCCACGACCGCGGAAGATTGTGCCTGGTCCTTCTTCCCCAGATGTAACACACTCGGGGTGCTCAGTTTCGTGTACTGCGACGATGTAGAGCGTGCAAATCAAGCGATGACGAAGCGGCAGGTGCTGACTGAGTTCGTATGGTGAGTCAGTAATTCTGAGATACCCGCAACCCCGAAGGACACGCGTGTTTGGTCCGTTCTTCCGCCGTTTTCTGGTATGGCCCAAGCCGGCAATCCCGAACCCGGGGTATAGGGTGGGGCCTGGCCGGAGTGAAAAAAACGGTCTGACACCGCCAGTCAATTACAAGGTGCTCGCGACTTGGAGGGTGGAGATAGCAGGCTAGGGAGATGGTATCGGGTTAACAATTGAGGTGGAGAAAGATGAAAAAAAGAGGAAGTAGTCAGGCACTGAACTCCAGATCTGGTACGTATCGCCATCGGTGTGTTGCCACACAAGCTTATGTATCCCACGTTTCTTTCCCTAGAGGCACAGCCACCCAGACGGCTAAGTTAGTCTCGTGAACAGCAAACTTACTAAGCTGGATGACACAACTATTATCGTGCGTTTTCCCGTTTCTGCACCCAACTCCTCCTTTTCTACATCAGTTCCGCAGGTAACAGATCTACAAGAGATAACCCCAGTTAACGTTCCTATTCCGGATCTAGCCCACCACGAAATACCGCTCGAATTGGTCTCGACATTGACGGTCTACTCCACCGCCAGCCTCATCTCCCGCCCCTCCCGGAAGCTTGGCACACACCCCTTCTCATCGATCATCCATTGTCCTCACCCTCCGCTCCTCGTCCAAAACCCGCAACGAGCAGCCCGCTCACATCCTCCCGCCCAATCCACACATCGGCGAGGTCGCACAGACCCTCCACATCACCGTCCACTGGCACGCTCCTCTCCAACATGCTCCGCGCACTCCCCGCCATAACAGACATCTTGATCACTCTCAATGGGACGGGACCGATGCAGGGTTCGTCTCCACTGGGCCTCACCTTCCATTCCGACCACAAGTCTCGCTTCCACTGGCACCTCCTCCCATCCAACCTTCAACATTCCATCCTCTACCTCCTCACCTACCCTCAATGCAACATCACCCATCTTACCATCCGCACCATCCACGCTTGCCCGTCGCGGGCCTGAGCAGGTGTAGCTCGCTCGGGCGCCTTGAATGCCGTTCCCTCGGGCACGTTCTTTTCTCCTTCATCGCTCCTGCTCCAGGTGACGAAAATCCGCCTCAAGGCCATCTCCGTAACCTCAAACTTCTCGAAGTATCCCTATCCACCAACGTCGTGGAGGTCATCCTCCACTCCCCACGTCTATTCCCTCCCGCCTCCACACCATCGAATGCTGGATCCTCCAGAACCCTCACGCCACGACTCTGCAGTTTATCCTCTCCGCCGCTTCTTCCT
>Ga0307516_10003975_pt1 | contig 18565 bp, 16 predicted proteins | sample 19_EM_MG_FD_203310 | JGI IMG/M metagenome (GOLD analysis project Ga0307516, IMG submission 203310) | Populus trichocarpa ectomycorrhiza microbial communities from riparian zone in the Pacific Northwest, United States - 19_EM | ecosystem: Host-associated > Plants > Roots > Unclassified | place... | reverse complement strand
TTGGCCTGGTAGTTGATGGAACTCCGACTGCGAGACGTCGGTCTCTCGTTCCTTGCTCTCTCTCTTTCTAGCTCACCTGGCTTTATGTAGAGGGCACACAAATCTTCGTACCTTCCGAAAGGGACCCTTACCTTTTTCCGCAGGAAAAGTAACGTCTGGAATCCCGTCACCTACACTCGGCAAAAACATCGCCATGGCCTACGTGCGGTCGGGATGGCACAAGAAAGGAACAGAAGTAGAGGTGGACGTGCGGAACAAACTGCGAAGGGCAGTCGTCACCCCGATGCCATTTATGAAGCCGAATTATTGGCAGGGTTGAGCATCCGTTATACCATTCAGGTTGTTGCTGATCGTAACATCATTAACAGTCGATCGACTGATACACTCGCCACTACTCCAGGCGGACGTAACTCCGTCTTGTATCAGTACGAGGTTCATGTCGCATCGCTCTCTTTTGTCTGCTGCCTACTCAGGACGAATCGACATCTTGATGATTGGTTACGGAGGGATGACTGTTCCACCCATCGCAGGACTCTGAACGACGTCATGTTTTTGAGGCCTGCTACTTGGGCAGGCGGAATTCAAAAGGGATGCCGAAAAATGCATCTATACTGTCCAGCTGGAGTACTTAAGGTTGTAAACAAAGTGGTCTGATGGGAGAGAGCAGAGAGCAAAGGTTTGTAAGGCCTTCACGAACTCGCTGGATAGATATCCCAGCACTTGCGTGACAAAATGGGCTGAGGGTCAGGGGTGATAGTTGGCATTGAGAGCAAGTGTCATTATAACATCCCCCTGTTAGGATTCAAAGCACTAGACCTGTTCCTATGATACAGTCGCTAGGGTTTGCCTTTGTTTGTGAACTGACCATGAACATTTACGTAAGGGTCACCGAAGGAGTCAAGAACGTTCAAGCCCGTGCCATATTCCCCATTCCACGGTGGTCACGGTAGGTGCTTGACGTCGGATTACTTTGTAAATCTTCACAATTCGATTCTGATAGTAACCCTTCTACTATGGACGAATTGATCGTGACGGAAGCACGTGTCGAATTGGCGCGGTTGGAGAAACAAGAACAAGAGCTTATAGAACAACTTTACAATGTCCGCACCGCTGTTCGAGCACAGAGAACTAAATTGGACGAACTAATCAGACAAATTCGTGCTCCTATCAATCGTCTTCCCAATGAACTCCTTTTGAGGATCTTCGAGCTTGCTATCCATGCATCCGTTCTCGCGTTCCCATCTTGCGACGTACATCGTCATTGGAAGAGAGAATTGGCAGGTGTATCACGTTACTGGAGGGACATGGTACTGCAATCTCCGAGACTCTGGACCACAATCAAGCTGGCTCCAACATGGAGCGAATCGTTCGTGAAAGCACATGTGGCTAGAAGTTCTCGTTCTCCTCTTGATATTGAGATCTGCACTCAAGATGGAGTCACACAGACATTGACATTCCGCGCATCGGTGGGCATCCTCGTTGATTGCGCCCAACGTTGGCGTAGCCTTACCATCCGATCGGATGTCGATGGCTATCCCTTATCTGAATTATTGAAGCGCATGGAACATAATGTCTTTCCTTCTCTGACACATGTTACTGCGGAGCGTGTTCCCTCATTCTTAATGGGCAGATTTTCCCAGTTTTATTCTGAAAGGTGTCCTCATCTACAACATCTAGACCTTGGAAAAGGCTTTATTCCTTCTTTGGATTTCCTCATCCCACCCAGCCTTTGCCTTTTCTTTCGGCATTAGAAATGCTTCATCAACTCTTCAGCACATCTCACTCCAGAAGCTCACAATGCTCTCGCTCTCGGGTGTTTGTGGTGACCTAGAACTACATCCAAATAGTCTCCATTTACCGCTCCTCGAATGGTTCATATGCAAGGCTTCTGGTGCAAATATGCTGATACGCGCTATTGTGGCTCCCAACGTCGCCCACTTCACATATCTCCCAGCAAAGTGGGAAACCTATGATACTGAGAGTATCTTTTTGTCATTCCCTGCTGTCCATCACGTAGACCTGGACCGGAATATCTTGGTATCAGTATTCCAGCAAGGAAACATTCCAAATCTTGGTTACTGGCCGAATCTTGAAAGCTTGACAGTGCATAAAACAGACGCACGCCTTTTGGAATTTCTAGGGGGCCTGATTACTTGGCTTGAGGGGAGAAAAAACATGCAACGACCAACGTTGCTGGTCAAGCTTGTATTCTCCGATTTCTACTTGGATTGGAGCATTATTACCACGCTGTACGAAGCATTGCACAAACGTTGCATTTTGGAATGGGGGAATATCCGTCTTCATTCTGATATTGTGTTCTCCAGCACTGCAGATGGACCACCATGGTTTGTGGGTGCCTTTCGTTTGATTGTCACTCTAGTACGTCAAAGTTGACTTGTTCTTACATAGGAAATGCCGGTGGAATGCCCTGGTTTCATTGACAACATTGGCAAAGCCTTTGTGACAGGGCGTGTTCGAAGCAATGCAAAGGTTCCATGTGAATGTGGGGACATATCCTCCGATAATAGTTATGATAGTTATTCCGAAGACGGTTTCGACGAATCTGACGACGAATCTGACAACGATGATTACTGATATGTTTACTTTTTCAAAGGCATACATAGTAGGTATTCACGTTTGGATTCAGATTTACTAGCTCCTTGATGACTTGTACGAGCAGTAAGTGTTGAAATACACATATGGGTATCGTAAACGAATGATATCATCGGAAGTCGAGCACCGTTCACGCTGCCTTGACCCTGAATACTTTTTGGTCTTGGGCGATGGCGTGTCCGCGTAGTCACTAGAAGTAGACCTTTAGCAACAATCGTAGGTTGCAGACGAGGATGAAAACTTACAATGTCAGCACCTGGAACAGTTGAAATGATGTCTTTCACGACTGCTGCAAGCACTGTGACGTGTGCGGGGGTGAACATGGTGTCATGAGACTCGAGAGCCAGCGGCAATCTTCATGTCCTGGTTCTTGATACGCGCATCCCAACCATTGTGATCATCTGCACCAGCCTTGTCGAAATCGCTGGTGGCCACTGCGGCATCATGACCTATCCTTCGGCACGATAAGCGTAGTGGGCCGTCGTATGTAGAAGTCAACCTTGTAAGCGAACATTGACTCCAAGTTCTTTCGGATCTCGACGTGGAGCATGTTCCACTTCTCGCCGATGAGTCATGGAAGTTGGACACGATGCGGTCAATTGAGCGTTGTGTCCAGTCAGTCGACTTCAGACCCTGACGTTCCGAGGACAGGATGTAGATGCTAGTAGATAGGGTCGAACAAGATGAGATGTGCGACTCGCGGGAAGGAGGGTCAGGGACGTCGCAGGAAAAGCTGGAAGAATGGAACTCAAGTGAGCGTGCACTTGCCAGATCTCTATCCCTTCAGCACAGAGCGTAGAAGTGATGCAGCTTCTCTCTCAGTCGCCCAGGCAGGTACGCCACAGTCTGCGCTATGTGCCTGTACATATAGAAATGACCTGGACGAGGATAGGTCGAGATAGTCTCTAACCCGACTCTGTGACAGGCATCCCAAAAAGGGTTTGCTGTCAGCAACAGCAAACCCTTTTTGGGATGCCTGTCACAGAGTCGGGTTAGAGACTATCTCCCAGATTGGGTCCATGTTTACTACTAGTTACGAAGGTAACCCGGACTGGAGAGATTCTGGAGGTCTTATCGGTGCAGAGGGTGTTCATAGTGTTCGTAATCACGTCAAAGATGGCCCTTCAAGACGGCGTGTTGGCCTAGTAGTTGACGGAACTCCTGCGAGACGTTGGCCCCTCGTTCCGTACTCTCTTTCTTTATAGCTGACCTCGTTTTATGTAGAGCGCACAAATCTTCGCACTTTCTGAAAAGGACTCAGCGGGCATCGGTGAATCAATTGTCCACTGAGATGCGTCTGCGTGGCCTTACCAGGCCTTTTCCGCAGGAAAAAGTAACGTCCGGAATCCCGTCACCTACACTCGGCAAAAACATCGCCATGGCCTACGTGCGGAATAAACTGCGAAAAGCAGTCGTCACCCCGATGCTATTCATGAAGCCGAATTATTGGCGGGGTTGAGCATCTGTCATACCATTCGGGTGTTGCTGATCTCATTACTGTAAACAGTCGGGCCGACTCTCTACAGTCGCCACTATTCCAGGCGGACGTAACTCCGTCTTGTATCAGTACGAGGTTCATGTCGCATCGCTCTCTTTGGTCTGCTGCTTACTCAGGACGAATCAACATCTCGACGATTGGTTACGGAGGGTCGACTGTTCCACCTATCCGAGCAGGACTCTGAACGACATCACATTTTTGAGGCCGCCACTTGGGTAGACGGCACATGCGTCTTCACTTTCCACCTGGAATACTTATGTAAGCCTGTAAACAAGGTGGTCTGATGAGAGAGAGCAGAAAGCAATGGCTTGTATGGTCTGCACGAACTTGCTGGATAGCCTATATCCCAGCATCAATGGGCTGACTCTGGGTCACGTTCATTCCCCTGTGTATCATAGAGTCACTGGGGTTTGCTGTTGTTTGTGAGTTGACCCATGAACATTTAAGGGGTCCCCGCACTGTAAACCCCATTTTCCACAGTGTACACGGTAAGTGTTTTCCGTCGGATTATTTGCCGATCCTCACAATTAGATTCTGTTAGTAAACCTCCTACTATGGATGAACTGACGGAAGTGCGTGTTGAATTGGCACGGTTGGAGAAACAAGAGCAAGAGCTTATAGGACAACTTTGCAATGTCCGCATTGCTGTTCGAGCACAGAAAACTAAATTGGACGAACTAATCAGACGAATGCATGCTCCCATCGATCGTCTTCCCAATGAACTCCTTTTGAGGATCTTAGAGCTTTCTATCGATCCATACGTTCTCGCGTTCCCATCATGCGACATATATCGTCATTGGAAGAGAAAATTGGCAAGTGTATCACGCCACTGGAGGGAAATGGTACTGGGCACCCCGAGGTTCTGGTCTACAATCAGGCTGCATCCAACATGGAGCAAATCGTTCGTGAAGGCACGCGTAACTAGAAGTTGTCAATTTCCCCTTGACATTGAGATCTGCGATCAACGCATCACACAGACATTCCGCGCATCGCTGGACATCCTCGTTAATTGCGCCCAACGCTGGCGCAGCCTTATCGTCCATGGCCCCGTCTTATCTTCATTATTGAAGAGAATGGAACACCGTGTCTTTCCTTCCCTCACACATATTTCTGTCGAGTGTGTTCCTTCATGCTCAACGGGCAAATTTCTGCGGTTCTATTCTGAGAGGTGTCCTCAACTACAACATCTAGACCTTGAAAAAGGATTTATTCCTTCTTTGGATTTCCTAATTCCACCCAGCCTCACGTCCTTTGCCTTTGATCTCGGTAACAGAGATTCTTCGCCAATTCTTCAGCACGTCTCACTCCAGAAGCTCACAATGCTCTCGCTCTCCGGTTCTGGTGGTGACCTGAATCTACATCCAAATAGTCTCCATTTTCCACTCCTCAAACGGTTCATACTATGCAACGTTTCCCGTACAAAAATGCTGATACGCGCTATCGTGGCTCCCAACCTCTCCCACTTCACATATCACCCACGGGACCTAAGGGTTGGGGACTATGATGCTGAGGATATCTGTTCGTCATTTCCTGCTGTCTGTCACATGGACCTGGACTGGGATGTGATGATGTCAGTATTCCGGCCAGGAAACATTCCAAATCCCGATTACTGGCCGAATCTTAAAAAATTGACAGTACATAGACCAAGCGAATGCTCCATGAAATTTCTAAGGGGTTTGATTACATGGCTCGAGGGGAGGAAAAACATGCAACGACCGAAGTTGCTGGTCAAGTTTGCATTCCCCGATCACTATGACTTGAATTGGGGCCTTATTTCCACGCTGTATGAAGCATTGCACAAACGTTGCATTTTGGAATGGAATGTCCCTTCAAGCATTGTTTTCTATAATACACGTGTATATGATCTAGTGTCCTTACTATATAAGCCGTAAATGTTGAAATGTACATAAGTATGGGTATGGGTATCGTAGGCGAATGATATCATCGGAAGTCTAGTAGATCATTCATGCTGCCTTGACTCTTGATACTTTTTTTGTCTTGGGCGATGGCGTGTCCACCTATAGAAAGTAGACCTTGAGCGACAATCATGGGTTGCAAACGAGGACGAGAACTTACGACGTCAACACCTGGAACAGCTGAAATGATGTCTTTCACGACTGCTGCGAGCACTTTGACGTGTGCGGGAGTGAACATAGTGTCATGAGAGCCAGCGGCGATCTTCATGTCCAAGTTCTTGATACGTGCGTCCCAACCATTGTGGTCATCTGCTCCAGTGTCGAAATCGCTGGCGGCGCCACTGCGGTACCATGACCTGTCTTTTGGCACGACGAGCGTAGTGGGGCCGTCGTAGAAGTCAGCCTCATAGTCGAACATTGACTCCAAGTTCTTTCGGATCTCGACGCGGAGCTTGTTCTTCCACTTCTCGCCGATGTCAGGGAAGTTAGACGTGATGCGGTTAATTGAGCGTTGTGTCCAGTCAGTCGATTTCAGACCCTGACGCTCCGAGGACGGGATGTAAATAGGGTCGAACAAGACGAGGTGTGCGACTTCTTCTCCACGCTTGGCCAGCTTGGCGGCCATGCAGAGGGCAACCGAACCTCCGTAAGAGTAGCCACCGATGATGTAGGGGCCTTCTGACTGTACACCCTTAATGAGGCTGATGTAGTGCTCAGCCATAGCATCGATCGAACCGAAGCCAGTTTCCGAGCCGAAGTGCTTGTCACCGATAGCGTACATCTCATTGGGCATGAATGCACCGAGACGCATGAATGGAGTAGCCATGCCAGTAATATCGTGGACGATGAAGAATCGAGGCTTAACGCCCTTCTTCTTGATAGGCAGAAACTCGATGAGGAAGTCTGCGTCTGCGTCCTCGGCCTCCATGATGGCACGCGAGTCTTTACCCATAGCATCGACGATGAGGGTACCCAACTCGCGGATGGTTGGCCTGGAAGTAGATTAGAATACGAATAGGGCAAACAGGAGGGACGCATACCTGAGATAGACGTTGTTGAGACCAATGTGGACACTGAAAGTCTTGGAGATAATGCCAGCTGCTTGAACCGCCATGAGGGAGTTGAGACCAACGGCGAACAAGTCGTGGTTGACACCAAAGGTGCCGTTATCGACCTTGAGAACTTTGCTGAAGATGTTCATCAGCTCGACTTCGACGTCGCCAGAGGGTGTGCCCATATCGGTGTTCAAGTCTGGTGAAAATGCCTTGAGGATCATCAGTTTGAGTGCATTGCGGTCAATCTTGCCACTACGCGAAGATGGCAGTTGAGGGAGGACAGCGATGAGCGACGGGTACATGAACCGCGGAAGGCGCTCCGAAACGAAGACCTTCAATGCTTCTTTCTCCTCCTCAAGATGCCCTTCAGCCACATTATTGAACTCGACGAAGGCGACAATAGCAGGCGCATCCTGGACAGTGCGAATGACAACGGCGGCACGTTTGACTGCGGAATATTTGGCGATGGTGTCTTCGATTTCACCAAGCTCGATGCGTTGCCCACGGAGCTTGATCTGACGGTCAGCACGTCCACAGTATTCGATGTTACCATCAGGACGGTAGAGTGCAATATCACCCGTCTTGTAGATGCGCTCGCCAGGGATGAAGGGGCTTGGAAGGAACGCAGCTGCTGTGAGTTCTGGTTGATTCAAGTAGCCACGCGCAAGCTGAACGCCTCCGATGTACAATTCACCTTCAACACCGATGGGGGTCGGCTTGAGTTGCTTGTCGAGAATGTAGATGCGGCAGTTGGGAAGGGGACGGCCAATAACGCCAGTGAGTGCAGGACCAGTAACATGGCACGAGGTACAATCTACGGAGGCTTCCGTGGGTCCATACATGTTGCGTAGGGTGACACGGCCAGACCAATCTTGAATGAGCTTCTTGCCAAGAGCTTCACCCGCCACGACGATCGTCTCAAGTGTTGGGTAGTCATCAACGGGGACGACCGCCAGAATGGAGGGTGTAACGTGAAGAACGCTGATATGCAGAGAACGAATGGCCATAGGTATATCACCAAGTACGAGCTCTTTGAGGCCAGTGACGAGAGTTGCACCACAAGCAAGCGAACCGAAAACGTCGACAACGAAAGGGTCGAAGGTGTAGGCCAACGAAGACATCACACGAACGCCTTGTTGGAAGCCATATACACCCGAATTCTGAACAAGGTTGGAAATAGAGCGATGCTCGATCATCACACCCTTGGGCTTCCCAGTACTTCCACTTGTGAACCTATTATTGAGTCATCAGCAAGGGTGATCGCACGACATGGGGAGCTGCGCTTACATGATATAAGCGAGTGTGCTTGGAGAAAGTCCTTCAACCTCAAAGTTGTCAGCGCTGAGCCTGGTTAGGCGTTTCTGGTAGTTGGCATCGTCAATGTATGCGATCTGTGGGCCACAATGAGCATTCTTGGTGTGGCTAGAGAACCGAGACACTCACCAAGACCTTCGCAGCTAAGCTCTTTTGGAAGACACGGGAGTGATTTGAGGTAGTGAGCAGCACCTTGGCACCGCACTCCTCGACCATCAACTCTTTGCGAAGGGTGGGGTCGTCAGGGTCCAAAGGAACAAATGTCGCACCAGCCTTCAGAACGGCAAGAATACCAAGGATCTGGCTAATTCCGCGATCGAAGCAAAGGGCAATGACGTCGCCTTGGCGCACACCCTCTTGGATGAGCGATCTGGCGATTCTGTTCGCAGTAGCGTTGAGCTCAGCGTAAGTAAGGGATTGGTCTTCAAACTCGACGGCAGTGAAACGAGGGGTCTTCTTTGCCTGCTCCTCAACGAGTTTATGGAGACATGTCTCCTGCACTGCAATATCTGAAGAGGAGGAAAGTTCCTTAACGAGGCGTTCGTGCTCAGACTCGCTGACAACGGAGATGTCCTTGATCGTGACATTGGGATCACTGCCAAGAGTCTCCACCAAGGAGATATATGCATCCAAGAACTGGCGAGCTGCACCTTCGGTGTAGAGGTGATTGTCGAACCGAAGGATAACGTGACCCGATCTGGGGTGGACGGTAAGTAGGAACTCGTATTGCTCCTCGCCGTTGGGTAGAGAAAGGGTAGACTTCGTCTTCAAGTGGTTGGAGTCCAGCTGCGAGATTGTTTCCATGTTCATGCCACCTGGCGCAAATAGATGCTTGAAGTATCCCCGACCTGTCGATGATGATTTGCCCTGGGCAACAATATCTTCGTACGTTACCTCATCGTGAGCGAGGCAAGCAATCAAAGTGTTCTTGAATTCGACAAGGTACTCTGAGAAAGTCTTAGTCTCGTCAATCTCAGTCTTCACGGGAAGCATGTTGGCGAAGAAGCCGACGACATTAGCAAGCATGGGGAGGTTCCTTTGCGTGGCTGCAGTGCCGACAACGAACGACGACTGACCAGAGGAGTACTTGTGGAGGAGAATGTTATATGCGGCAAAGAACCCTGCAAAATGTGTAGCACTAGCAGCATTAATCAAGTTCGTGTAGTGCTCAAGAGCACCAACGCCGATCTTGGCTTCGATTTGGGTGATCGGCGCTAACTCACGGTCAGATGGCGTGGCAAGAGTCAAGTGAAGTGGGTGTGTCTCCTGCAGGTTCTGAGCCCAGAACTTCAGATGTTCCTCGCGAAGTTCCGCACGGCGTTCCGATGTCTTTGAGAGCCAGTCGCAGAAGTCGGAGTAGTGGATAGGAACTTCGGGTAAACTTCCGGGACCGTTCAAGTAGATGTGGAAGAGATCATAGAAAAATACCCCAAGAGATGCCTCGTCAATGATGATGTGGTGGATCACAACATTGAAGGCCCAGTCACCGCCACCGAGGTCAAACATGGTAGCAATGAGGAGCGGGAGACGATCAAGTTTGAAATTGGGCTCTTTATTCTGCGCAAGACCCATCTCGTAGGCTTTTGTCGCAGCGTCGGGTTCGTTGGAGAGGTCCACGAGAGTTGCCTTGAAGTCAACAGAGGGATAAATCGTTTGCTCGAGTTTGCCAAGTTCCTCGTTCCAGGTGAACGCAGTACGAAGAGCACCGTGGCGTTGTACAACCTCAGCGAAGGCTTCCGACATGCGGTCGATGTCGAGAGGTGTTTCAGAGTAAAGGGTGACAAAGTAGCCTTCATGGGTGTCCCACTGAGTGGCTCCATAGCGTGACATATTGGCATCGATCTTGCTAACGGCGCGCTTGCGGGCGTTATCATATTCACGCTGAAACTCTATTAGTATACAATTGCAAGTAGATAGGCCACATATACATACCTGAGCCAGCCAGATCCGGTTTTGATGAGGGGAAGCGTCGGTCGTGTATGGTTCGTCATATGCTAGGCGATCATTGAGAACGGGCACCAGAGGCTCGCCATACTTGGCTGATCCATCGTCAGTGACCGCCGCAGAGTCATCGCCGGCATCTTGTGCGCCTGCCCTAGCGTACATCTCGTTCAGCATGCCAACGGTCATCGAGCCCAGGAGCTCGATCTGGCTGACTTGAATGTTGAAGCGCGCCTTGAGTTGATTGCTGTAGCGCGTGGCTGAGAAAAAATATATATTAGGTACTACTTCACATGTTGGTAAAAATTACTCACCCCCGAGGGAGTCAAGACCGAAGCTGGTCACGAGAGCGTTGTCGGTGATCTGCTCGACATCCATGCTCAAAAGCGTAGCCAGCAAGGTTGCTGGGGACTCTGCGACATTGCCATCTTTGCCTCCCGCACTGTTGGCCACCAAGAATTTCGTTGGCAAGAGATGGCTGTATAGGAGGGGTTCGCAGACAGGGAAAGTGTCGGGAACATCACTGATTGTGAGCATCGGAACGTAGTGGGCGATGCGGCGAACAAGAGAATCACCGATGAAATTGCAGACTTGTGCCGTCGTCATACCGGTCTTCGTGAGCTGAGCAGTGTTGGCTTTGCCCTTTGTCGAAAGGACGAGTCGTTTGAAGATACCCGAATCCGTGATGGGCGGGAAGGACATCGAGATCGTGTTTGGAATGACATCAGCGATACGATCGAGATAGCTAGAAATGAGTTAGAAGTCGTTTCTAGACAGGTCCATTGCATTTGCTTACAGCTGAGATGCGCAATATGCAGCTTGGCCAGCATTACCAAAGACAGACCCAATAGTGGAGAACAGGAGTATGAAATCGATGGTAGCAGGGTCAATGCAGCTGAGAAGGGTTTTGAGAACCGTGACCTTAGACCCATATACATCGTCGAACGATTGTTGCGTAAGATTGGTAAACTTGGCGTCGCGAAGGACAACCGTCATGACGAAAAGGCCACCGATTGGGCCTGCCTTCTTCGCCTGTTCGATGACCGCAGCGGTTTTCTCCTTGCTGACTGCATCTGCAGCGATGACCTCGACTTGGACACCTTTTGAACGCAGGTAATGGATGTATAGGTTGTCAACCTTGGTGAGACCACGAGGGCCGCGGCGACTTGTCAAGAAGATGTGACGAGCACCATGGTTGGCCATCCATTCAGTGATACGCACACCGAGCTCGCTGCAGCCGCCGACAAGGATGTAACTCTTGCGAGGATCGAATAACTGGCCAGAGGGGTCTATGCGAAGAGAGAGAGATGATTCAGGAACAAGAACAACGGAGTCAGCGCCTTTCGGCGGCGGCGATGAGTATGCAGTGAACGAGAGCACGTGGGAGCGTAACTGGAATGGCTGAGATGCGTGCGCCTGAAGAAGCGCAGAGACAACTTGAGCAAGCGGGACTGTCGACACTGCAGCAAAGCGGTTAATGTCTAGGATATGCGTCGAGTAAGAGCCAGAAGGAACTTCAGGCGCCTCGTTTCCTTGAACGTGGATATATGCGCCGAAGACAGATAGGAGGTCTGCACCGCATGCGAATGCTTTCTTTCCACCGGCATTGAATACGACATCCAGTGTGGACACCGAGTTTGCACGGAGCCAGCTCAGTATGGCGGTCGCGAAATCCTCAACAACGATGATGTCAGACGCAGACACCTCCAGGCTCAACGAGATAGTAGTAGCTTCTTCCTTATTAGCAACCGTGCAGACTACTTTGCTGCCGAATCGTTTCGCCGCCTGGACTGCAGCGAAACCGGCGGCTGAAAAACGATGTCATGAGAGGTGGTTAAAGGGGACGAAAAGAAGTATCGCTACACACCTGAAGCAGCATCGTGAACAAGGACAGTGGACGCCGAGTTGATAGAACCCCGAACCACCAGGCCCACCCAGGATGCGATGAAGGATGCGGTCAAGGCAGCAGCATGTACGGGATTGACGCCAGCCGGTAATGGGACAACCGCCTCATGTGGAGCAACGACCACATCAGCAGGGGCCTGTGAAGCAACGACAACGACCTGCGCAAGTATTAGCGTGTTACAAAAGAGGCGAAAGGGAACGTACGAGGTTCTCGAGGTCATCACGGGCAACAGCTGAGCCCTTCGATTTGACGCGTCCAATGACCGTGAGGGCAGACTTTGCAGTTGCATTGCCTTCGGTACCCAAGGCCTCAACAGCAATCTCGACATCGGACGGCCCCAATGCTGGTGGGAAGTATGCAGTTACCGCGCCGGAGTCTGCAAGGGCAGCTGCAGGGATAACAACGTCCTTGATCTCGGCCCCACCATGGACGAGTCGGCGAACAAATACTTCTCCATTCTTCGAAATCTTCATATGTTGTTCGAGAAGGAGGGCATTACGACGCAAGTCGTGCACGACTTTCTCGCGAGCGGCTTCGTCCAGTAAGTGATCTTCGAATAGAACCGAGTAGACCTTGTAATCAGGGGACTCCGCAATGATGCAGGATGCGACGCCCAAAGCTCCGATACCAGCCGCATCGTCGTTACCAATGATCCATAACTCGGCCTCTGCAGAGACGTTCCTGGCAATCTCGACAAGTTCACCTTCTTGGCCATGGTTGAATGGTTGAATGATGACAGTTTTGAAAGGTCCAGCAGGGACGACAACAATGGGTTCACTGATACGAACAGAGATGAGGCCTTTCCCATCGACGAAGTCAGTTGCCTGGACAGTTGCTCCAGCAATGCCAGAGAAGGTTTCCACCAAAGCACTGAGAGTGAGTGGTTGAACAGAAGCGTCTTCGACTGTGACCTGGGAGTCTATACGGTAACGATCAGCCACACGAAGCACAGCAGACCATAAAACAACATACCAGAGACCGTCAAAAGTATAACACCATTGGGCACGAGGAAGTTGGCCAAAGAGATAATGTCAACGGGGACAGCAGAAAGATCAACGTGGTAGAGAACAATATCGTGGCTACATACGACCCACGTGAATCACAAGCTACTACAACCGCTGCAGTCGAACTCACCTCAAAAACGACGTACTTTCCGCGTTATCAGCGAGTTTCCACGACTCGATCGCCAAAGACCTAACATGGGAGTGCTTCAGTAAACCGGTCTTGGAGTCGGCGTCTTCAGGAGTGCTCGCAGCGCAAAAGTATTCAACCAAGACACCACTCTGCTTGAGGTCGCCGAGTGTCACATCGAGGCCCGCGCTGATATCAGTGGTCTGCGCCAAATCAATGGCCCTAACAATCTTGCGACCTGCAGCTCCCGCGGCATCAACGATCGCCTTGAAAACAGCACTCAGCGAGTCCTCTGAAGCGAGAGAGAAGGGCACAGCAGGGAACGCCTTCGCTTGCCAAGTGGTCGTCAGCCGCTCCTCGAGACTGTTGTCAGCAATAGCGACGGGCTCGGCATCAGGAGCACGCGCGATCTCAAAGCCCTCGATGGTGAAGAGGACACGGCCTTCCGAGTTCGCAATGATGTAGTCGGACTTGAAAGGACCGCCAGGCGCCCACGTCCTTCCTGTAAAGTACGTCCAGATACCCTTCTTGATCTCCGCATCCATATTAGGGGCATCGCGGCTATCCCAGCGACGGAGCGCATCGATCTTGACGGGGAGGAAGACACCGTTGAAGTCGAATAGCTTCGTGTCCATGTTGATGAACATGGCAAGACCGCACTGGGTGATGCTGTCGAGGATACCAGGGTGGATAACATAGCCATTTCCGAAAACATCGGGTGTCCCTTCGGGAACTTCGAGGCGAGTGAGGTAGGCCTTGCCGCCCCAGCTGTTGTCGTCATCAATCTCGTGTACAAACTTGAGGTAATCCTTAAAGTGTCTCTGGTAGCGGTAGGCCGAAGGGATGGCCTCGTAGAACTCATCGCCAGTGACGGAGCCTCGTGAGGACGCAAGCTTGGCGTTGAAATCGAACATGCGAGGAGCCGACTCATCGTATGCGGGGTTCATTCGTGAGAACTGACCACTGGCATAAACGGTGTCCAGGACAATCTGGCCCTTGACGTACTCGACGTTGGGAGAGGCTTTGAATTCCCATTTGTCGCCATCGATGACACAGCCGACGTGTGTTGGGATCGAACCAGTACCATTCAGGACAAGAGGCTTGTGGATCGAGATATTAGAAGCAACCATGGCACCGTTCTCCAGGATGCTCTCAACGTAGCTAAAAAGGAAATAGTATTAGAAGAAGCTACGACCAGTAGCAACAAACGTACCCAGATGCAGGGAAAAGAACAGCATCGAAGACCACATGTCCTGTCAAGTCGGGGTGTGTATCGACGTTAATACGGAAGTGCGACGCTGCGACGGGACGAGACTTTTCTTGAAGTCTGCAGGACTGTTCGCGCAAGGACTCAGCCCAGCAGTGCGACTTGTTGTAAGGATACTCTGGGAGCTTGGCTTTAGTGAAGTTCGCCGTGCCATCAGGCGATGCGCAGAGCTTGTTGAAGTCGATGTTCTTGAAGCCACTGCTGAGGAGGTTCCCAATACCCTCGAGGAACTGGTAGTGTTCGCCGGTGTTCTGAGCAGGGACCTTTGGATTGGGACGACGGACCAAGCTGATGGATTCACCACCGCACTGCTCGATGTAAGCCTTCAACACTGGGTGGGGAGCAATCTCGAGGAACAGGATGCCATTCGCGCCTTCGTCGGTGACCATCTTGTTAATAGCGGTGCCGAAGAGCACGGGGCAGCGGATGTTGTCCCAGCAATAGTCGATATCAAGATCGCGGTCGAGCCACTTTCCATCCGTTGTAGACATAACTCGAGCAATGGGCGTCTTAGTTCCCTGGGACAGGGGAGTAGCACCAACACGTTCCTTGAAGAGCGCCTCTTGCCCTTCCATGAGCGGCGTATGGAAGGCACAGCTAACCCGAAGCTTGGCAGCGAACACCATCACACTAGGGTCCTTTGCATGTTCTACCAACGCGTCGATGAGTTTGTGTTCACCAGCGACAGTGACAGCTTGTGGGGAGTTGATTCCAGCGATCCACAGTCCTGAAGAAACCTTAGCATCGGACATAACCCTGCGCATCAACGTCTTCGCTTTCTGCACGCCAACACCGACAGCAACCATAGCGCCATTTCCTTCGGCCTGAGTCATAGCAGCCGCACGGGCAGCAGCAATACCAACAGCCATCTCACGGTCGTAGTGACCAGAAGCATAGCCCATCACAATCTCACCGATACTGTACAGGCCATCAACAGAGTCCCCAACAATCCATGCATAATCGGACTTACCTATGACCAATAACAGAGTCATACTTGATACCCAAGCTGCGAACGAGATCGACCATCGCAATTTGCACAAATACCAAGCTGAGTACGACCTCTTGCACAGGCCAAACACCATTCGCTGCCAGCTTGCACTCGACGCCGGGAACAAAGAGACCCGTGCGCTCCAACATGGACTCCTGGCCGTACTTCTCGACCAAGATCCTGTCGTTCTCCCTGATCGAATCGAGGAATACTGGGTATACTTCTGCAAGCTGACGGCCCATGAAGATGTGCTGAGGACCCTGGCCGGAGAAGACAAGGCAAAGTTTGGGGCTCGCGTTAGAGTTGCTGAGGACGGGCTTGGAGAACTTGGTAGAGGCATCGAGAGTGGACGCTACGGCGAACGAACGTGCAGCGTAGGCACGACTCTGTCTGCCGAGATCACGAGCGAGAGAGCGGAGAGTAAGGTCGTCTGTAATGCCGTCGTATGCCTGAACGAGAGCGTCTTTCCAGCGTCCGACGGCGGGCTCCGTCAGAGACCCAATTGAGAACAAGTGCAATGGTTTCTTGTCCGAAGATGCCGTTACAGAGGCGCTCTTAATGAGGTCAGATACAGTCTCGGCAGTCTCCAGCACAACATGTGCATTGGAGCCACCAACACCATAAGACGAGACGGAGGTGACCCATTTTCCGTCCCTGGCCGCCATCTCGGGTTTGATCGCCTCAAGCTCAGTCTGAACCTGCATCTTCAAAGCAGGGAAGTCGATCTTGGGGTTCGCCTTCTGGAAGCGGATATTCGGAACGATCTCTTTCTGATGCAACATCATCGAGACCTTGACAAGACTCGCGAGGAAACTGCAACCTTCTGCGTGACCAATGTTGGCCTTGACACTGCCGACACGGAGTGTCTTGTTGACGTCCCTGCCCTTAGAAAAGACCTTGCCTGCAGCGTTAGTCTCAATCGGATCGCCGACTTTGGTGCCGGTGGCGTGCAGCTCGACGTAGAAGGCCTCAGCGGGGTCGCGACAAGCGACACGGTAGGCCTCCTTGATCGTCTCTGCTTGCATGTCACCCTCGGGCATGGTTAAACTCTTGCCTTTTCCGTTGGCGTTGATCGCGCTGCCAGTGATGACGGAGTAGATGGCATCACCATCGTGCATTGCGCGATCAACCCGTTTGATGAGAACTGCAGCGACACCCTCCGCTCTACAATACCGTAGAAATCAGCTTTCGATGAGGCGACATGAGGACGCAGATGCGTACCTAGCATAGCCATCCGCTGATGCATCGAAAGATTTGGAAGATCCTGTGGGAGACAAGACACCCAATTTGGAGAACGAGACAGTATGTTCTGGGTTGATGATCGTGTTCGCACCTATTAGTCATTTGTTAGATGATGCATAAGGTCCGCTCCGGTCTCAATTCCACTGACCCACGACAAGCGCCTGGTCGATCTCGCCAAGCTTGATGGAGCAAAGGGCGAGATGCATGGCAGTTGCAGATGCGGAGCACGCTATAGGAATATCCAATTAGACTCATCATCGATCTGAAGCGCCACAAGACTACGCACCAGTATCGACAGTGAGGGAAGGTCCACGAAGGTCGAAAGTAAAAGAGATACGGTTCGCGCGGATGGAGACACAACGTCCAACGCCATTGTAGTTGTTGATTTCAAACCTCTCATCGTCAAGTTCGTCTGTGGTAGTAAGCAAGTTGCCAAAGAAAACACCGGTATTGGAACCCCTGTAGTCGATACCAGAATCTTGAAGTGCCTAAATGGAACATGAACTGCGATGTCAATGCGGAATGTAGGACACTCACTGCATGGGCGGCTTCGAGGGTGAGCCTGATCGCGGGGTCAAAGTGTGCGGCTTCCTTGGCCGAGATACCAAACTCGAGAGGGTCGAACTGGTCGATGCCATTGATGAAACCGGCTTTTGTGCAGTGGTATTTTCCAGGTTCATCCTTGCCACCTGTAAGCACACGTTCAGATCGGACACCGCTGCAACCATGGATGCACATGCACGTACCGTACCACTCAGCATGGATCCATCGGTCGGCGGGAGGCTCGATCATTCCATCACCCTTTTGCACGGAAAACATCAGGATCAAGACATCGAAAATTGCGCGAACGACGCACCTTGTTCCTAAGGAACTCGTAATACAACTCCTTGTTATCAGAGCCTCCGGGGAATTTGCAGCCAATTCCAATGACTGCGACGGGTATTTCTGCGGACATTGTTTATAACGACTTTCGTGTGCAGCTAAAGTTGACCAGATAGTTGGAACAGAGAGATGCAAAATAATAAGTTATCGTGTCACTGTGCAGCAGTAGCTGAACTTGAGTCGTTTAGTAGGAGATTACGGTGCAATCGTTGACGAGTGTAGGCGGCAGAGACAAAGAGGTGAGCAGAAGTAGAGAGAAGTATGACGAAGAGATAGACCAGCCCCCGCAAAAAGTGTACGATGTTGGAGGGTCAGAAAGGCAGCGTTGAGAGCTTATGTATCGGCGTCGACCGATAACTTACCCACCGTAATCGATACGCATTTCTCCATGCACAGCCTGGGACCTGACCGGGATCTATCACCTCACATCATTTTCGACCTCGCGGCCTGCCAGCGCCAGATCTTATCGGCTCGAATTCTTCGGATTTTGCCTGCGCTCTCCAGAACGACTGGGCTCCATTGCACGCACACCCCGACGGCTTTCTGGCATGTCTTCACGCAGAAAGTTGATGTCAGGTCTGTGAGCTGAGTGGTGAAAGGATCAATCGATCATCGACAGTAGACATTGTGTGGCTATGCGCGCGCTCGGTTTCCGATTCCGACATGCGACTGCTGTCACCTGATCTCAATTGAACTCTCATGTACACCAACCCATGCAATCTATCATATGGCGACTATCGAAATTTGGTTTTGCACACAGTAGAGTCTACTACATGCTGGCCAGGTTTCAGACTGCAACATATTCGGCGACG
>Ga0307516_10003974_pt1 | contig 18566 bp, 12 predicted proteins | sample 19_EM_MG_FD_203310 | JGI IMG/M metagenome (GOLD analysis project Ga0307516, IMG submission 203310) | Populus trichocarpa ectomycorrhiza microbial communities from riparian zone in the Pacific Northwest, United States - 19_EM | ecosystem: Host-associated > Plants > Roots > Unclassified | place... | reverse complement strand
CCAATAAGATCCAGTTCAGGTAAGCCTGGGGTTTACCGGAAGGGCTGGGATTGTTACTGTTGATAAAGCTGGTGAGAGACCCCGCTAAAGGATTGCCACTACCCGTCAGATCGGTAAAGCTGCCATGTGCGCCACCTGTTACTGATACAATCCCGTTAGCCAGCGAGTTAATGATGTCGGAGGCCGAGAGATTGGGGCTGTTCGTATTGGTCATGTTATTGTAATAGTATTGGACGGCCAGATCCACTTTGTCGCCGCTCATGACCTTCAGCACAATACCGGCGCCTACCTTGGGGCCGCTCGTACTACCATTCACCCGGATCACCGAGTCATTGGGGTTGGTAACGCTAAGATCTGAAGGATACCCGCTGACCAGGTTACGGGCATAGGCCGTAAGAACAGGTTAAGCTCATTTCTTTTAATCAATTGCCTGCCACCGATACCGTCTACCTACGACTCAAAAATGAATTTCATGAATGGCACAGAAAAAAAGCAGATTCTATTATTTCGCTGCTAAAGTCTTTAAAAAAATAATGACTGCCCTGGCGGGGATTCAGCCTGGATCCCATTCCTTACCAGGGAAAAAGCTTCCAGTTCCTCCTGTACCCTCTTGAAGAGCAAGGAAATTCATACTGATAGATTTCTCAGTCCTTGACAGATCTAATTTTTGCCATTCTATATTCCATTTCATGCCGGATACCTTCATTAAGCGACAGCTATGATCCCTAAGCATTAAAATCAATGCTTTTTTACAATGATCCGCCATTGTAGGGGAATAACTTTGATACCTAAAAAGACAAAAAAATGACACAGGTATTAAAATGGGCCATCGCATGGAGCTTCCTGCTGACCCAATCAAATCACCATTCAGTACAAAAGGAGGAAAAAATGCCAACTACCCAAACAACCAACTCAGCCTTTCAAACATCCAACAAGGAGATCGCCAGAAAGCTTTATGAAGATTGTCTCAACACCGGCAAGCTGGAATTGCTGAAAGACCTTATTGACGACAATTATGTCGATTTCAAGGGAGACAAAGGCCCTGCCGCTTTCGCGGAGACCGCTAAAGGACTCAGGACCGGGTTTCCCGATATCCATTGGACCATTGACGACCTGATCGCAGAAGGAGATAAGGTCGTTGTCCGCTCTACCTGGCATGGGACCCATGACGGGACCTTCCGGAATTTTGCCCCGACAGGAAAAAAAATTACCGACCATGGCATATCGATCTACCAGATCCGGGGAAATAAGATCACCCAGTCCTGGCTGGAGACAGACCGCCTGGGTTTCTTACAACAACTCGGCGTGATCCCGGTAAATATCGGCGCGCCGGTGAAACCCAAGCCATAGAATTTTTTACCCGCGATGGGGAGACCCGAAAAACGCCGCAGGAGTCATTCCGGTAAAAGCCCTGAAGTCTTTGATGAAGTGGGCCTGATCAAAATACCCCGCGCGATAAGCGAGTGCTGTCAGGTTTTCATCTCCCGAATAATAATTGAGCAGATGCCTCCACCTTACCAGGGAGGCATATTGCTTGGGCGTAGTTCCGACGATCCTTCTGAACCTTTTTTCAAAAGCATCCTTGCTGATATACAGCCCGGAGAACAGATCCTTGATCCTAAGCATGCCATTGACCGACCTGATCCTGTGAATGGCCGTCTGAATGAGCAGGTCCGGCTCCGGATGGATAAGACGGGAAAGAAAAAAACCTTCTGCCAGCGCGATCCTTTCCGCATCGGACCCCGCCTCTCCCAATTGTTCCTCCATGTCCATCAGGATCCTGCGGGGGAAAAGATTGTCCAGCGATAAAGTAATACCGGAGAACAAGTGGAGCGGCTCACGAAAGAATGCGGCAGGCCCCCCTTCCCGGAAGATGACCAGGAGATTGATGGTCCCGCCGGAATAGTGCAGGAATTTGGGTGTTTTTTGTAAGCCCGAAATAACCCAGGGAGCTACCAATGAACTGAGCTTTCGGGCCTCATTACCGTCGCAATCGCCTTGGTTCAACACCTTCCCCCGGCACCGGAATGCCATGACCAGGGCAGTATCAGGCAAGACCTTGCTGTCTGTAGCGCCTTCACTTTCAATGATCATAAAAGTTTTGATAAAAGGCCTTAGTGGTTCGGCAGGTAAGAACTGAGCTGCTTTCATAAACAATTCAATTTACAAAAATTTCCCGGACAGACGGTTATTCCTGGCACTCCGATTGCCTGCATGAAATTATACATCTAATGCTACTCCCCCAGTTTCTTCAATTCCTCTGCAGTCAGCTTCTCCTTTTCCATAAGGTCGATATCCCGGTTGATCATCACCATTTCCCCGGACTGCAAGGTCTCCGGCTCATTATCCGTATCGGAATGATAGGTCTTCCTCACTTTGAGTAAACCCGAAAAAAGATCGACTTCCTCCCCCGGATTATTCTTAAAAGCATCCACTCTGAACCTTGCACCCCCCGCTTCGCCCGATCCCTCTGCTGCTTTGGTCGTCCCACCTGCTTTGGTCACTCCCCCTCCTGCTTCGATCAGCAAATGCGAAGTATGGATGACAAAAATCTTTCCCGCGTCCCCTTTGATCGTAAAGGTGGATTCTCCATCCAGTTCCAGTTCCCTGCCCCCCTTACTCCATTCCCCCATAAGCCGGATCTGCGAATGATCGCTTAAAAGGGCCTGGCTGCCATCCGGCAACAGCACCTTGCGGGGCTTTCCCGTTTCATTCCGATAGGCGGAATTCGCGCCGAGGGCCATTGCGTCCTGCTTACCCTTACAATGCCAGCCCGCCGTCAGGAAAAAAGCAAAGAACAGGATCATGATTATGGTGGAGGAGCGCGGTACCGTCATAGAACGTGAAACTACGGAACTTTTCCTTTACCGGCCAAGGGCGTTCCCGTACCTTTGGAGCATGATCCAAGTCGGCCAATACAATGTGTTGAAAGTAAAAAAAGACCTTGCCTTTGGCCTCATCCTGGACGATGGCCGGGAAGGTATCCTCCTGCCCACGCGGTTTGTACCAAAAGGAGCCAGGATAGGGGACGACCTGAAAGTATTTATCTACCATGACGGGGAAGACCGGCTCATTGCCACCACCCAGGAACCAAAAGGGATCCTCGGGGATATCGTACGATTACGCGTCGTCAGCACCACCCCGCAGGGAGCCTTCCTCGACTGGGGGCTCATGAAGGATCTCTTCGTCCCCAAATCCAAACAGTTGATCGGTATGCGCACCAATGGCGACTACCTCGTAAAGATCTATCTCGACGAACAAACAGGCAGGCTGGCCGCCACCGAAAAGATCGAACCCTTTTTAAGCAATAGGGATCTTCCCCTGAAAGAAAAAGACCTGGTCGACCTCATCGCCTTCCGAAGCACCGATCTCGGATGGGTCGTTATCATAAACAATCAATACACCGGCGTCCTTCACCGTTCCGAGATCTACCGGGAAATGCAAAAAGGGGATCGCTTCCCCGGCTTTATAAAAAAAATATACCCGGCCGAACAAACCCCCACCGGCGAGGCGCAGGTCGATGTCGTAGCCGGCAAGCCGGGCTATGAAAGGGTCGAAGACGCCAGTGAAAAAGTCCTTCGCTTATTAAAAGAGAACAAAGGTCGCCTGCCCTATCATGATAAATCCGATCCCGAAGAGATCTACAGCTTCTTTGGCATGAGCAAGAAAACGTTCAAGATGACGACGGGGCGCTTATATAAGGAGAAAAAGATCATTCTCTCCGATACGGGGATCGAACTGATCCCCACATAACATCAACTGAACAGGTACGCCACATCTTCTCCCGTGAGTTTCTTTACAAATCCTCCTTCATCGCTGATCAGGTCAGCCGCCAGGCTTTTCTTCTTTTCCTGTAATTGCAGGATCTTCTCCTCAACGGTATCCTTACAGATCATACGGTACGCAAATACTTTGTTCACCTGCCCGATCCGATGGCTGCGGTCGATCGCCTGTTGTTCTGCCGCAGGATTCCACCAGGGGTCCACGAGGTAGACATAATCCGCCGCCGTGAGCGTCAACCCGACCCCACCCGCCTTCAGGCTGATAAGGAATAGCCGGATCGATGGATCATCCTGGAACTGCTGTACAGATGCCTTCCGGGCCTCCGCCGCTGAACCCCCATCCAGGTATACATAAGAGATCCCCCGCTGATCCAGGGCCTCCCGGATCAATTGCAGCATCGAAGTGAACTGGGAGAAAACAAGCGCCTTGTGATCGCCCGTATTTTCCTCGATCTCCCGGATCAGTTCATCCAGCTTGGCGCTGGCATTGGGGTAGGCCCCCTGAGCCGCAGGTCCGCCGGACCCGGAAGACTCCTTCAGGATGGCCGGGCTATCGCAGATCTGTCTTAATTTGGTCAGTCCTTCCAGGATATAAATGCTGCTCTTCCCCACCCCCTCTTCGGCTATCCGTTCCAGTAAACTATCCCGGTAATGCTCTTTAAAACTATTATAGATCTTCCGCTGCTCCTCTCCCATCTCACACCAGAGGATCATTTCCGTTTTATCCGGGAGGTCCCGCGCCACCTGCTCCTTGGTCCTCCGCAGTAAAAAAGGATAGACGAGTTTTCTGAGGCGTGCCGCGATCTCTTTATCCCCGTTCTTGTCGATCGGGTTGGCAAATTCTGCCCTGAAGAAGTCCTGGCTGCCCAGCATACCCGGGTTGAGGAAATCCATCTGCGCATACAGATCGAACGTATTATTCTGCACCGGGGTACCGCTCAAGGCCAATCGGTTGCGCGCGTTCAGTTGCTGTACGGCCTTGCATACCTGGGAAGCTGGATTCTTGATCGCCTGGCTTTCATCCAAAATGACATAGCCGAATTTCCAACGGGAAAAATGCTGTAGATCGCTGCGCACCATCCCATAACTGGTAAGAATAATATGCGCGCGCCGGAATACTTCTTCATTGAACTCCCGGTCCGCACCGTAATGAATATGAAAAGCCAGTCCCGGCACAAATTTTTTCAATTCGCCTTCCCAATTGTAGAGCAGCGAGGTCGGACATACCACCAGGTGCGTCTCGTCGGGATATCTTTCCACCAGGTGCTGTAAAAAACTAAGCGTTTGCAGGGTCTTCCCGAGCCCCATATCATCGGCCAGGCATCCGCCCCATCCCATCGTATCCAGCAGACAAAGCCATTGAAAACCTGCCATTTGATAGTCCCGCAATTGCGCCTGTACACCCGCCGGAACAGGCCAGGTCCTTGCCTCACCGATCCCCCGGAGCCTTTCCTTCTTTTCCTGCAATTCCTTTTGCAGCGCCTCCCCTCCATCTCCCGATCCCCCGATCCCCTGCTCTTCCAACAGGCTCCAATGCACCGCCGGCAATTTCAATCCTCCTTCTTTTACCTGCCCCATCTTCATCAGCAGGCTATACTTTTCTATCCAATCCTTCGGCAAAATACCAAGGCTGCCATCTCCCAATAAAATATATTCCTGCCGGCCCAGGATCGCTTTGCGCAGATCCTGCAAGGGCACTACCTGGCCGGCATAGCTAACTTCGATACTCAGGTCAAACCAATCGATCCCCTTTCCCGCGACGATCTTCAACACGGGAATATTCGTATTGTATTTGAATTTCCGCAGCCCGTTCATCCCCAGCACCGCAATGTCCAGTTCCTGCATCTTACTGTACAGGCGGATAAACCAGCTCTTCTCCAACGCCTCTTTAAAGCTCAGGTAGAAATAACCATTGCGCTGACCGTCAAACTTTGTATGCAGGCCGCGGATCGCTTCCACCAGCACCCGCTCTTCCTCCTTTTTCCGGAGCACCGTATAGATCGCATCCTCCTCTTCTACCTTCGTTTCCGCCTCCCCCCATTCTTCTACTTCCTTGCCCGCGTAATCCCACTTTGGCTTTATCAAAAGGAAATTTTCGTTGAGCTCACTGATATAGACCCTCCCCTGCGGCAGCACATCCAATACTTCGTTGCGGATCACGGAGGTCGTATCTACCGGGTATTTTTCCGCCAGGGGCTTCACCACCTTATCCATGAAGGACCCCTGCTCTCTTTCCGGCACCGCAGTCGACAACTCCTCCCATCCTTTCAGGACTTCGTATTCATCTTTTTTCAGGAGGAAAAATTCGTTGCGGCTCTTTAGAAAAAAAGGCAGTTGCTCAAAATCTTCCAGCGGGAAGGAGCGATCGTTAAAAAGGATCCGGGCCTGAAGGCTCAAAGTTCCATGGGCCTTTTCCAGGACAAAACCAAGCATCGGCGTAAAGGAGCTGATAGCGGCCGGCCTGATGTTCTTATTGATAAAATCTTCACCGCCCGGAAGGTGAAAAAGATGGGGTATGGCCGGTAATAAAGGCTTCAACTCCTGTAAGACCTCGCAAAAATACTCGTTCAGCAAAGTAAAATGCCGGTGGTCCATATGATCGAAGGGTTTGTCCGCATCTTTCAGCCAGGCAAAACCTTTTTTCGAAAGATGGTCTACGAGCGCCTCATCCGACATTTTTTTCAACACGATGGCCAGGCCGGAAGGCAGGCCCCTCAAATAAGGGAGATAGCCGTTGCCGGCCAGGGGAATACGCTGAAAGGTCCGGCCTTCTTTCTTTTCCAGGATCAGCAGGAGTTCCAGCGAAAACCCTCCTTTCCTGACATTGTTAAAATTTAGTAAAATTCCTGTTTCAAAAGAATTTTTAGCGGCAGCGACGGGCGCCGCAGGCAGAATGATCGTCTTCTTAAGAGTATTTGTCATAGTTCTATCCACTGAACGAACCGCTAAAATACTCTTCTCCCCTTGAAATTTTTCGGGTGTTTATAAAATATTAAATTTTGAATTTCCGCGTACCTGACAGGTCCGGTTGATACCCATAAAGTACCTACCTTTACAGGATGAACGCGCTCACCTCCATTGGCAATTTTTTCATCAAGCTCCTGAAAGCCATTTTCATACGGAAAAAGGACTGCTGCAAATAAAGCAGCCCCCGGCTCCCCGGCCAGGCTCCAGGTTCTCCAACGCTGCCAGCCCTACCTGCACCTGCTACCAGAAGATCGTATACAGCGCAGCCAGCAGGCAGCAGATAATGATCGCTCCTACAGCAAATCCCGGCGTCACCTTGAACATTTTCCTATCCACTTCCAGCCCATGAGGTTGCAGTCCTTTCGCATGATCTCTTTTACTGATAAAGTACATCGCGATGATACAGATCAGGAATACAAAACCCATCCTGTCCAGGAAAGGAATTTCGAAGACCCCATTATCGTTGGCCTTTGCAAACCCATAAGGCTCCAGGAAAGAAAGGTTGGCGAACAAAGGCAGGAATTTAAAGAAGAAGGCAAAAGCCAGTCCCCCGATCGTAGCAAACAGGGCGGCGTTCGAGGTCGTCTTCTTCCAGAAGAAGCCCAGGATGAACATTGCAAAAATACCGGGAGAAAAGAAGCCCGTATATTCCTGGATGAACTGGAAGCCTCCTTTCTTATCGATCCCCAGGAAAGGAGAGATACAAATAGCAATGATGATCGCTACCACTACCGTTACCCTCCCGATCCACACCATCCTCTTTTCATCCGCCTCCGGGGCTATTTTTTTCTTATAGATATCCAGGGTAAAGATCGTAGCGATACTATTCGCCTTACCCGCCAGCGAGGCGACGACAGCCGCCGTCAGCGCCGCAAACGCCAGCCCTTTCAGACCGGCAGGCAGGAAATTCAACAACACAGGATAGGCGCGGTCTGGGTTTAATTCACCCGCCTGCAACATTTCCGTCTGGAACATCCCCTGCTTGTATAATACATAGGCCGCGATCCCCGGGATCACGACGATCACCGGCATCAGCATTTTTAAAAAAGCGGCAAACAGGATCCCGCTCCGCGCCGTCTTTAGATTGGCGCCCAATGCCCGCTGGGTGATATATTGATTGCAGCCCCAATAGTTCAGGTTCACGATCCACATCCCCCCGATGAGTACCGTCAGGCCGGGCAGATCCATATAACTGGGATTATCCTTTTTAAAGATCATATGAAAATGATCGTCCGCATGCGCACCCAATTGCTTGAGGCCATACCAGACTCCCTTACCGCCAAAATGATCCGACACGAGGTCCAACGCGATATAGGTCGTGACGAGACCGCCCAGGATCAGGAAGAATACCTGGATCACGTCCGTATACCCGATCACCTTCATACCGCCCAGCGTGATGATAATGGCGAAGATCGCCAGCCCCAGCATACATACCGTGAAATTGATGCCGGAGATACTGCTCACGGCAAGCGCCCCCAGGTATAGGATGGACGTAAGGTTCACCACTACATATAATAACAGCCAGAATACAGCCATGATCATAGCCACCGTCGAATTATACCGTTGGTTGAGAAATTGCGGCATCGTGTAGATCTTATTCTTCAGGTACACCGGGATGAAGAAGATAGCGACGATCATCAGCGTAGCCGCCGCCATCCATTCATAAGTGGCGATCGCCAGTCCCATCTTGAACCCGCTGCCGCTCATACCAATGAACTGTTCCGCTGAAATATTCGAAGCGATCAGCGAAGCCCCGATAGCCCACCAGGTCAGCGAACCCTCTGCGAGGAAATAATCATGCGTACTGGACTGCTTGCTCTTCTTGCGTTGATACACCCACCAGCCATAAAAGGCAACGATCAGGAAGTAGATCAAAAAGACGATGTAATCTTTCGTTTGTAACATTTGCATATGGCGGCTCTGTTAAGGTGTTAGATTATATAAGTCCTAAAAATAGGGTAATTTTTATTTACTTCCGTTATTCCGGATACATCCCGGGGTTATTCAGGATGGTTCTGTTTATTCCAGGCGTATCTCCTGACCATCGGATCGTCCATCTTTTATCATCTTATCATCGGATGATCCATCCTTCTCCGAATCTCAAAATCTAAAAATCCCAAAATCTCGAAATCTCAAATGTATCGGTTGATGATATTCTCCAGGTATTCCTGCCGCCCGCTGAGGGTCTTCGGTTCTCCGCCCGCGATCGCCGCTTCCCGGAGATCTTCCAGGGATAATCCCCCCTTTTCAAACGCCGCACCCTTGCCGCTGTCAAAGGATGCATAGCGGTCCGCCCTTATTTTTTTATACTCCGACTTTTGCAGGATCTTATCCGCTACCACCAGGGCTCTCGCAAACGTATCCACGCCGCCGATATGCGCATGGAACAGGTCGGCAGCATCCGTGGAATTCCTTCTCCGCTTGGCATCGAAATTGATACCCCCGCCCTGGAAGCCGCCGCCCTCCAGGATGATCAGCATGGCTTCGGCCAGTTCATACAAATTATTCGGGAACTGGTCCGTATCCCAGCCGTTCTGGTAATCGCCCCTGTTGGCGTCCATAGAACCCAGCACTCCCGCATCCACCGCCACCTGCAACTCATGGGTGAAGGTGTGGCCCGCAAGCGTAGCATGGTTCACTTCGATATTCAGTTTGAAATCCGCCAGCAGGTCATATTGACGAAGGAAGCCGATCACCGTGGCGCTGTCATAATCATATTGATGCTTGGTAGGCTCGCAAGGCTTGGGTTCGATAAAGAACGTTCCCTTGAATCCCTGTTTACGCGCATAGTCCTTGGCGGTATGAAGGAATCGGGCCAGGTGATCCTGCTCACGCTTCATATGGGTATTGAGCAGGCTCATATACCCTTCCCGGCCACCCCAGAAGACATAATTCTCTCCGCCCAGGGCGATCGTGGCATCCAGGGCCGCTTTTACCTGCGCACCCGCATGGGCCAGGACATGAAAATCCGGGTTGGTGGCCGCACCATTCATATAACGTCTGTTCGAGAACAGGTTGGCCGTGCCCCATAATAATTTCACACCGCTGGCGGCTTGTTTTTCCGCCGCATATTTCGTAAGGGTCTGCAGCCGCTTTTCATTATCGACGACATCATTGGTATAATCGACAACATCCACATCATGAAAGCAGTAATACGGCAGGTCCAGCTTTGTAATGAATTCAAAAGCCGCATCCATTTTATCTTTCGCCCGGTCCACCGCATTGGGTTTCTCGTTCCATCCGTAAATATGCGTCGGCTCGCCAAAAGGATCGGCGCCATTGCCGACAAAGGAATGCCAGTAAGCAACGGCAAAGCGCAAATGCTCTTTCATGCTCTTTCCGGCTACCGACCGGCCCACATCATACCAGCGGTACGCAAGAGGGTTATCCGTTTCAGGACCTTCATACTTGATCTGTCCTATTCCCTTGAAGTACTCTTTCTCTCCGGTGATAACTGACATAACTTATGTTTTTGATTGTTTGAATAAATCCCCAAATCTGAAATCTCAAAATCCCTAAATCTCTAAATTCCTCTGTAGCACCTCTTTCCATTTCCCGTATAGCTCATCATAGAGGGCCGCCTTTTCCGGTCCGATCCATTGCAGTGGCTTCTTGTTATGAAAAGCCTCTTTTTCCGTACGGAAGATCCCCGCCCCGATACCTGCGCCCAGCGCCGCTCCTACGCTGCCATCGACATCATATAACTCCACCGGCGTACCCGTGGCATTGACAAAGGCTTCGGAAAATACAGGGCTGAGGAACATATTCGCCCTGCCCGCCCGGATCACAGAAGGGTTCATCCCATTCCCGCGCATGATATCCAGACCATACCGGAAGGCGAAGGCGATCCCTTCCTGTCCCGCCCGGTAAACATGAGCAAGCCCATGCCTGTTCAGATCGATGCCATGAAAATGCGCCCCGATGATCCGGTCGTGAAAGATCCGCTCCGCTCCATTTCCAAAAGGCAGGACGGTCAATCCCTCACTGCCCGCCGCAATCCCAGCCGCTTCTTTGTTGAGACGGTCATAATCAAGTTTCCCGCCGGCCAGCTCCTTTATCCAGCGATTGAGGATACCGGTGCCGTTGATACACAGCAGGATGCCGATCCGCTTGCGCTCCTTCGTATAATTGACATGGGCAAAACTGTTCACTCTCGATCCCGGATCATAACCCAACTGATCGCTCACCCCATAGATCACCCCGGAAGTGCCGGCCGTAGCAGCGACCTCACCGGGCTCCAGCACATTCAGGGAAAGGGCATTATTCGGCTGGTCCCCTGCCTTATAGGTAACAGGGATCCCTGTCTTCAATTTCAAATGAGACGCCACCTCCTGCTTCAGTCCTCCATGGGGGGAAAAAACCGGCTGTATCGTGGGGATGATCTTTTTATCAAACCCAAAAGTCCTGAACACATCTTCGGACAATTGATCCTCCTTAAAATCCCAGAAGATGCCTTCTGATAAAGAAGAAATACTGGTAGTCTGTTCCCCCGTCATTTTCATGGCGATAAAATCACCGGGTAAGAGGAGCTTCGCGACCTTTTCATACAAGGCAGGCTCCTGCTCTTTGACCCAGGCCAGTTTCGCCGCGGTGAAATTCCCGGGTGAATTCAGCAGATGAGAAAGACTTTTTTCCGCACCTATTTTTTCAAAGGCGCTCTCCCCATAGGGAACAGCCCTGCTGTCACACCAGATAATACTATCCCGCAGCACCTGCTGGTCCTTGTCCACCAGCACCAGTCCATGCATCTGGTAAGCGATCCCGATCGCAGCAATGTCCCCCGGATCATAGGCCCCGGAAGCATGGGCCCTGAGAATGGCCTGTTGTACGAACTCCCACCAGCCATCGGGGGACTGCTCCGCCCAGCCAGCCTGCTTCACCAGAATACCAGCTTCTTTATCAGGATATTGTGCCGTAGCGAGGGTTTTTTGGGTCTCCGCGTCTACAACAGCTACCTTTATCGATGAAGTTCCAAGGTCTATCCCTAATAGCAACATGTCGGGGGAATGTTTTATTCGTTCTTCCTGCCCCGGTGGAAAATTTCCCGGGACGCTTCCTGACTAAAAAATGGCGGGTAAATATAGACCGTTTTTTTGAATTGTAACCGATTGCATTATTTTTTTTAAAAACCCTTATTTTTGCAGCTTATTCCCCAACCGACCATGATCCATAAAAAGGATATAACGATCTATGATATAGCGAAAGTGCTTGACCTCTCACCAGCTACCGTAAGCAGGGGGTTAAAAGACCATCCCGCCATCAATATCAAGACGCGCAAGAGAATAACGGATATGGCAAAGGAAATGGGCTACCGCTCCAACAATTTCGCCAGCAACCTCCGCAAACAAAAGACGAACACCATCGGGATCATTATCCATGAACTGAACAGCCATTTTATCAGCTCCGTACTGGCGGGTATTGAAAAAGTGACGACGGAAGGGGGATATGACCTTATCATCGGTCATTCTTCCGAGACCTATAAAAAAGAGATGGCCAACGCCCACAATCTTTTTCATAAAAGGGTGGATGGACTGATCGCATCGCTTGCTTTTGACACAAAAGATATGGCTCATTTCGATCCCTTTGTCCGTAAAGGGATCCCCATCGTATTTTTCGACCGGGTGGAAGATCATCATTACGGTACCCGGGTGGTGATCGATAATTTCAAAGCGGGGCTGGAAGCCACCTCCCACCTGGCGGAACAAGGCTGCAAAAATATCGCTCATATTACGGCCAACCTGACCCGGAATGTCTATGCGGAACGATTGAAAGGTTATCAGCAGGCCCTCACGCAATACGGTCTCCCCTATGATCCCGCCCTCGTACTCGTGAACGACCTGGGAGAAGAGGCCGCCCACCGGTCCGCACAGGAAATTATCAACATGCGGCCAAGACCCGATGGCGTCTTTATTACCAATGACTTTTTCGCTGCCGTATTTTTGCAGGATCTTAAAGAAGCCGGCCTGCGCGTGCCCGAAGACATCGCCATCGTTGGATTTAACAATGACGTGATCGCCAAGATCATCTCTCCGCAATTAACCACGATCAACTATCCCGGAGAAGAAATGGGAGAACGAGCTGCACGCAGCCTTATGGATCAACTGGAGGGTCTCATATCGGCGCGCTCGACGGATACGATCGTCATCCGTTCGGAATTGATCGTGAGAGGGTCTTCAAGGAAAGAATAAAAACCTACTCTTATCAGCGCTTTGCAACCATATGCTTAAAGATCAAAACTGTTCGTCATCATTTCCCAATACAGAAAATACTTTCCCGCATTGGACGCGGGTTTGGGAGGAATTAGTGACATAGTTACAATTCAACCGACATATTCGAAATTAGCTCCGATCTTATGGTTTCCGTCAACTGAAGACCTGCGCTGGCTGAGAAAATATGCTTAATCATTCTTCAGATTTATTCCCCTCCAACGATTTCGGGTTGTCTTTCCCTTTCAAAGCTGCTTGAGCATTCAAAGCCGTTACTACTTTTTTGCCTGTTTTTGCTTCCAATTCAAGGCGAGCCACTTTAGCTACATTGCCACCCTCTCGCGCCACTTTTTTGCTTTCCTCGAAGGTTTCCGGGTTGGTAGCCTGCGAAATATCTTTGGTGGATGCTTCGGCAAGCATATTTAAAATCAATTCGGTATTGGTCATATTATCCCGCAGGTTTTCCTTTTTCAGGCCTTTCAATATTTTATATTCCTTAGTAGTCTTTTCGGCCCAGGCTTTTGTAATAATATCTGTAAGGGAGGCAAACTGTGCACCTTCCTTCAACCCCCGCTTTTTCCATTCATCTGTCAGTTCTTTGCGGATTTCGATGCTTTTTAGCCGCTGGTTGATCCAGTTTTCGGAATACCCCAATTCTAAATATTGCTCCAAAGCCCTGTCGATGGTAATTTCAGGATCTTGCATTTCGTCCAGTCTTTCAGATGCCAACTGCGCGAGCCAAAGCTTAAAAGGTTCCGCTTTGGGTGAAGGAATGGATTGTATCAGCCGAAAAATCTGCTCCGTATCCGCCACATCAGTTTTATAATTTTTCCCATCAGATGATTGCATTTTCAGTTGTCCGATTTTTTCGGACAACTGACTTCCTTCCTTTTTAAGCTTGGTTTTCAGGTCGTTCCAGTATTTCCTGGGACGGTCGGTTCCCGTCAATACTTCAATTACATCAATAATTGAAATATACCATTTCTCCTGTTCGCTATCCCACAAGCTGCGAACTTTCTTGTCTTCAAAAATCTTTATGGCATTACTCATATCCGGTGTTTATTAACAAAGCAATTACCAAATTTAAGATTTTCCCTTCAGCCTATTTCGAAAAATAGACAATGTAACAATATGGTTATCAAATCAATAAACAACTTGAAGATTTGCTTCTGTACCACACAAGCCTTCTCAGGGCAAGTTGAGAAAATTCACTAAAAATATTTTCATCAGCAACAATTATGCAACGGCAATTGTTGGCGCTCGATAACATCCTTAGAATTAAGACCCTCAAAAGAAATAGCCCCAACTGATCAGGGCCAGCCCTCCGTCCGTCCCCTGCGCATAGGAGATCGTCACCACCGATTTCTTCAGCGGAGCGATCCAGAGGCCTCCGCCATATCCGTCATGCCATTGATCCGTATGCTCTCCCTTTACCCAGACCCGGCCGACATCGTTGAAAGCCAGCAATCCGATAGCTCCGGGAAAAAGATAGGTCTTGAATTCACCCAGCTTCAGCCGCAGGTCAAGATTGTGATAGAACATCTCATCACCCGCAAAACGATATTTGCGATAACCCCGGAGATTTTCCGTTCCATTCAAATACTGCGCCTGGAAGAACTCGTATTTCCCGAAATTCTTTCCCCAGCCGACCCGTGTACCGATCACCACCGTCCCCTGCCTGTCAAAGCTCGTGAACAGCGACAGTTCGGATTTCAACTGCGAATAATTATGCGTATAATCTCCAAGACCTTTATAGCTGTTAAACACCGTCTGCCAGTTGATGCCCCGGCTCGTCAATATCTTGTCATTCCGGTTGTCCAGCGCCAACCTTGCAGTTCCGCCCGCATAGCTCTTGGTCTTGTACAAGGTAGCCGGATCCAGGCCATTCAACCCGGTCTGGTTGATAAAGCGGCCTTTATTATCATTGCTATCGATCTTAAAATACTGGAAGGTTGGTCCGACGGAGACCGTAAGGAATTGCGCCAGCTTTATCCGGACTTGCAGATCGACATTCGCGAGGTCAAATCGGGCACGGTAATAAACGATCCCGTTGCCCTTGGTCTTATCGAATATCGTCTCGTTGCCATACCGGAAGAAATTGATCGTATGATCCGGCGCCTGGACTTCGGCATTGAACAGGAGGTCCGTCTTACCGATGGCATCGATCGCCTCAAAATTATACTTGAAATTATACGCCTTGGTCGCCAGCGCATGCGTAATGGCCAATCGGTGCAATTGACTATAGGGGTTTTTACGGAAGCCCTGCGTGGTATACTGGAAGAAAGCGCCCAGGAACAACCCGTCATCGGGGTTATACCCCACATTCAGAAAAGGGACCAGGACATTGTATTTAAAATCCCGCTTGTTAAAGGCATTGACGGCAGGGTCTTCCGATAAGAAGGATCGATAGGAGCCGGTGCCCGTGAATTGATTTTTTTCTTTGGAAAGATCATAGATCCGGGTCTTGCCGGCAGGAGCCTCTGACGCATTGTCAAAAACATCACTCCCTGCTCCGCCGATGATCCGGACGAGAATACTCCCCCCATCCTTTCCATGCTGGACGAATTTATCATCGCCTCCCAATCCAAAGAGACGGATCTCCTTCGTCTCGCCTGCCAGGAACTTCCGCTCATATAATTTCTTGCCCGCCTCCCCGTCCTTACTCAATTTGGATACGGTCACCGTTACCGAGCCATCCTCATTGCGCAGGATGTCGAAAAGATCCCGCTTATCGCTGCCATAGATCGTTACCATTTCAGCGAGGAACTTATAATAAGAGATCATTTCCTCCACGTAATATTTTCTTCTTTCCTTCAGCTTGGCGATGATGGAAGACATGGAATAGGAATGCAATTCCTTTGGCTGCAGTTTCAACGCATACTCTATCAGCGTATCGGTCATGGTATTCACCACAGTCTCCGCGGCCTTCCGCCAGTCTTCTTCGGACAGCTCGTTCATATAATTGCGGTCAAACCATTTCGCGTTGGCATTATACGTGCGGATATTCCTCGCCTTGGCACGGAAACCCTGCAACTGTGGCGCTATAAAGGCCGAGCCGGCCAGCCAGGGCAGGATTCCCTCGTTGATGAAGAAAGGCTGATCGCGATCGCGGGGCACAGGATAAAAAGTTTTCCCCTTGCCGTTACTCTCACTTGCCCAGCGCCACTGGTCCTCATGCCTGTCAAAATCCATGACGAACATATCCAGCAGCCTGGCCTGCAGCACTTTTTTCTGATCGACCGTATTATCGTTATCCTCCTGGAGCTTTTTGTCCAGGTTATCCGTATTGTCGGTCTTCTTCCCATTGCCCGGCTCTCTTTCCTCGAACAGGGAGAACCTGCCCGCAAAATCGCTCCTGAACCGTCCGAGACGCGGATCGTCCGGTACATACACGAGTTGGGGATGCGCATGCGGTACCTGCAGGGCTTCCGCAAAAGGTGGAATGGATAAGGCCGCATAGGGATAAGAGGAAGATACCCCATCCGATACGATGTCTTTTACAAAAGTTCCTTGCAGATCGGTAGGCAGGGCGGCATCCGTTACAAATTTTTCCACCCCCCGGAAGACATATTCCACGCCGTCTTTATTCATCAGTCTCAAAGATTTCGTTTGCTTCCCGCCACCACGCTGTAAAGGCGTCCAGCCTGTCATATCAAACACTTTTATCCGGATGGGGGTCGCCCATTCTTTCCGGTAATTGGCTCCCAGGATAGCTTTCTTCAGACCGCCCGCCGCAAAATAAGGAGCGGCGGTCACCGTCACGGAGTCCGGGAAGGTTTTTATCACGGCTGCCAGTTCTTTTTCTGGCGGCGGCAGGGGAGGAAAGCTTGCCGCGTAGATCGATTGTTGCAGGTCAGTGGAAGCAGGCGTATAAAATTTGACCGTCGATTTCCCGGCGGCCGTCACTTCGATCACCGCGAACCCGATCTCCTGCCGTGCAAATAAAGAATTCTTGCCCATCTTCACCTGCGTGGTCTTGGAGCCCGCCCCGCTCACGACAAAAAAGCTGCTATCGTGTTCCAGCAACTGTAACGTATGTTCATGCCCCGATACATGCACGACATTGGGATGCCCCTTCATCACGGCTTCCACTTTTTCGATCATGTCCTTATAAATGGGATGGCGGGTGTCCTGGATATTGCCGAATACGCCCCGCGCAATCGGGTAGATGCTGCCGAGTACGGGCAGGGGGATCCATAAATTTTTATTCAGTTCCGTCAATGGGAAAAGATGCTGCCGGAGTTTAAAATACCCTCCGTGTTCCCCATGCGTATAAAAAGCGTGATGCATCGCCAGTAAGATCAGTTTATCCGGGTAAGTGCTGATAATATCCTTCAGGGCATTGACGATATCGTCCTCCGTCTTGCAATCGCAGCTGGATTCCGGACCGGGGCGGGCTTCCTGGTCGAGCCACCACTGACTGTCCATGAACACCAGCACTACCTTATCCCCTGCACTGACCGCTACCGGCCCCGGGCAACCGCTCTTCGGCAGGAACTGTACATTGGGAAGGTTCAGGGAATCGATATAGTCGGATTCATTTTTCAGTTGCTCCAGGCCCCCCGGGCGGCCGCGCTTCCAGTCATGATTTCCGGGGACAAAAAAAACTTTCCCATTTTTACCCCGCACCACCGACACCTGGTATTCCAGGATCTGCCGGGCCTCTTCCACCTCCTTGCTGTTCTCCCGGGGCACCCCGAGCGGATAGACATTATCCCCGAGATACAACAGCACATTGCTGCTGTCGTTCCAATCTACATGCTGCTTCAGCCAATCGCATACGGGATGTTTGCCATCCTTTAGTTCTCCGGCATCCCCCACGAGGAAGATCCTTTGTACGACGGGATCTTTTTGAGCCAGCACGGCCTTGCCGCTTAGAAAAAGGCCCCCCATAAGGGCGGTCATTCGTAAAATGGTACTCATACTAGTTTGGTTGTCTGTACGCAAATAACAATACATTGCCGCTCCCGTCGCCCCCTTCATTGGAAATATACAAATTGCCCTTAGAGTCGAAAGCGATGCCTTCCGGCTGCTTGAATAACAAAGGATCGAGGCTATAGGTTCCTGTAACCTTCCATTTTTCGTCCAATACCAGCAATATTTTATTTACAGAGGAAATGATCCACCACTGATGGGTAAGGGGATGATGGGCCAGGCAGGAGGGGTGGAATTTTTCCTTATGGTGCTTGCCGCCGGGTGTGGATTGGGAGACATCGATCTCGAAATGGCTGGCGACGGCCCAGTTTCCGCTGGCATCCTTTTGAAGGGTATAGACTGTCACATTCTCCCGCTGGTTGTCCACCGGGCAGTTTTTACAGAGCGCGATCAATTGACCGTTCTCCGCGGCGAACAAGCCCTCGTATTCCCCTTCGGGCAGAATATGTTCATAGTCCCGGACCGTCCCTTTCATCTCGTCTTTCGACAGGCTGAGGGGAAATGCGAAAAGGGAGCCATCGCTTCTTAGTACAACGACCTCCCTGTCAGGCAGGATCGCCACATCTTCATAGTCTCCCCTTTTACCGAATTTTACGGAGGCGAATTTCCCGTCGCCGGGATGAAAATAGAAAAGCTTTCCGTTCTCGTCTTCGATGGCATACATCGTATCGCTGTT
>Ga0307516_10003973_pt1 | contig 18566 bp, 25 predicted proteins | sample 19_EM_MG_FD_203310 | JGI IMG/M metagenome (GOLD analysis project Ga0307516, IMG submission 203310) | Populus trichocarpa ectomycorrhiza microbial communities from riparian zone in the Pacific Northwest, United States - 19_EM | ecosystem: Host-associated > Plants > Roots > Unclassified | place... | reverse complement strand
GGCCCGTGGAACCGGGGGAACGGGCTGTGAATCTTCAGTAGGAAGGCTGGGAATCTCCGCGGGGTGTGTTGTTTGTGCCTTGTCCTTGCTAAACATCCTCATGAAGCCGCTCTTCTTGTGTTTCAGAGACTTGACCCCATACCCGGCAGCGCTATCCGGTGTCTCTGGAGATTCGTTCCGTTGCTTGGCCGGACGGTTGAAATCGGTAACGACACTTTGCAGGACGGTTTTCGCCTTTCCTCCACTAACAAGTGAGCGGGTGTGAGGGCGGGGTTGGGGTGGGGTGCAGTACTCCGGCTGCGGAACTGCAGAGCATAAGCCAATGGTGGGATCCAACTGTGTGAGACGCCGTTGGGCTCGAGCCTCCTCCAAAGTGATGAGTGAGAAGGCAGTTTGAGTCTGCTCTTGCCAACCGGGAATAACACTGATGTTTTCCCGTAACCTTGGATCGGAAGCAACAATCTGAGAAGGCAATGGAATGGGCCCCGATATTTCCCTGTCGCGGGTACGCGATTTGGCAGTGGAAGACGCGATCTGATGCGGTGGCGTCGCTAGCGAAGTGCTCGTTGTCGCGGAAGACGTCAAAGTGGTTATGGACGCGCTGCGAGGGAAAGACTCTTCCGATTGGGTGTCAAACGATACGAAGGACTTGGGGTAGACGGAGTCCCTTGTGCGAGTCCGGGAAAGTTCTGGGTTAGCGTAGGGGTGGGAGACAGGAGAAGGGGAGCGATTCGTGAATATAGAAGCAGCGTCTGTGGGGGGGTTCCAGTGTTCTGACAGTGGGGACGACGGGGCCTTCGACAAGGGAGAGTGCATGATGGAGCGGGGGCTGGAAGGCGAGGTGTTGGAACTCGACGCGGTGCGGGTCCTTATTTTGGGGAGGGACAGCTTCTGGCGGAGAGAGGACTGCGTCGTGGCCGACTGAGGGGGGACCAGTGATGTGGAAGAGATTGAAGCGGGAGCCAAGGTCCTGTAACGATCAGACCGGTTAGCTCAATGTGATGCGATTCATCTCATTTGGATACGCACTGCAAAGCACCACCAATGGAAAATTGGGATGCATCGAGCGACTTCTTATTTGACCTGGAAGACTCAACACTTGGCCGAACGGTGAAACCCTTGATGCTTCGCTTGGAACGCGAAGGGGGCCGATCCCCGCTGTTACGTTCCTGTTCTTCTTCTTCCCGGATATCTTCCCCGCCTGCTTCCCATGGGGCCTTGGAGTGGAAGCGCATCTTAATCCCCAACATGCTGATCCGGTGCTCGGGCTCGTCGTCGTCGGTCAAATCGTCCCTGGACCCGTGCGTGTCTTCTGTACCATAGATTGTGCGAGTGGTTGCGTAGGAAGCACGTGGGTCGTCAGAAAGGTCGAGGATGCTGGTCTCCTTGCCTTGGTCGTCAAAGGTTGGGAATGGGGTAGGTTGTTCGACCTTGTCGAAAGGACGCGGAGTGAAAGGAGAACGACTGTAAACTGAGGGGGAGTCTGAGACGTCGGAGACAGAGGGAAAACGAGAGTGGTGGACTGTAGAGTTGGAGGCGTGTCTCTGATTGAGGAGTTGCCTGATGTGGTCGTGATTCGGCGAGTTGTAGAGGCTCATGATTGGGTCGACGTCTGCAGAAAACACCCTCGAGTCGTCCAGGGTCGTCTTGTCGCCGTCGTCGTCGGTGGCAAGATCGCCGGCGAACGGAGAGGACGGCTGGTCGGAGGGGGGATAGGTTTGGGTTAGGATAGGGAAAAAGATGTGACCGCGCTGTCACCGTCCTTAGCTTCATCACCCACCCCAAATGGCGGACACGGTCCCAATCTCTCTCCCCTCCTCTGCCGCAGGCAGGACGTCCGGGAAGGGCTGGAAGGACCAAAAGACACCGACAATGTTCGTCTCGCCAAGAAAAACCATCACAACGAGCTGACCACAAGCCTCTCTACACAGCCGATCACAACAATCCGAAGGCCACAAGACGAAATGGCAAGAACGTATGAACAAGACGAAGAAGGACCTCGCAGTCAAGAAGCTTCAACAGGAACTCCGGCAGGAGAAGGAGGATGAATGTCGTCGGTAAGCTAATCACTCCACCGGCTTCCTCGCACCCCGCAACGGACATGAATTTCGTTTAACGTCGTATCAAAGGAAGCGGGAGACCACGAAAGAGAGACGGTTGGCGGCAGAGGAAAAGAAAAGGTTGGAGGAGGATAAAGCGAAGGTGAAAGAAAACGTGTTTCGCAGCTCTTCGACACCGCCCAAACCCTTTCACTCTTCATCTTAGATGGGCGCACGCAAAGCCGCACGCCTCCGACGAAAAGCCGGACGGACGAAGAAAATCAATCACTGACGATTGGGTCCCGACGCCGTTGCTGTTGCTCTGGGCTTTTTTTTATCTGTAGGGCCAGCTCTCTGTACTCCCTGGCTAAGACGCTCCCACCTCGCGTCGCCACAAAGTTTTGTACGCTGGTCGGAGGCAATAGCTGGCACCGGTGATTGCCCTCGGTGATTATGAATTATTTGTGACGAGGGCGGAGCCCACATATTGTAAGCTGCAATATATCAGATGTCACCTTCCAGTCCACCTATGGGTCCCATCAGCTTCATACACTCCGACGCACCCGAAACGGTGAACGTGGATTTCGATAGCAAGGAGCAAACATCAGACCCTCAACTCGAATCAAAGATCCCAACTCGTATCCACCTCCCCAGACTCGATGAACGGTTTGTCCAGCCCAACAACGACGCTTTCACATAGCGGGCAATTGCTCGCCAACGCGATTTCGAGCTCTGTCCTCAACTTCTCTGCCAGTTCCGGATCCGCACCATTCCGCCTCCCGCCACCAAGACCCATGCCAGGGATCCACCCAACTGGTGCCGTTACGAGAGTCACCAGAGTGTCTGGAACGATGAGCTCTCTCAGTTTGTCTCCCGCCGAGAGAATGTTCCGTCCAACAACGTTCGCCGCTCGCGCTCCGTTCGGGATTGAGTTTGCAAAGTTAGATGAGAGAAGTGTCCGTTGGCTTGTTGGCTGACGGTGAGGAGTTTTGTGGGGAGCTGGAGAGTTTGACCTGTCGATCGGACCCTGGTTGCTATTGACCATCTCGTTTTGCAGGGCGACGATTCGCCGCAGTAGATGTGAAGGCAGATACTCTTTTGCCTATTACAGGGGCAGAATAATCAATTGGTTGAAGGGAGCAGCGAACTTTGTGAACATACCAATCCAATCAAACAGTCAGCGTGGAAGGTGTGCTGACAGGGGAACACGTAGAATTGCCTCGTAAGTAAGGCATTTCCACATGACGAGCACCTCTCCCCAGCATCAATCGTGACGAAGCGGGTCTTCAAAACCGCGATGTCACTCTTTATCGCTTGGGCATTCTTCGTTGCCTCGTCCATCTCAGACTTGAGTTCGTCGATGTGAGCGGCGTAACCCTCCAACGCGTTGCATATTTCTTCCTTGAAGTCGTCGATGACGACAAAATCCGGGAAGAATGGTAGGATGTCCTCGATCTTCAACAAGTCCGTGTTCTCCAAGAAATGCATCGCGCTTGCGCCGGCCTGTTAGTCAATCCACCTTGGGTTTGAGAAAGGCTTGCTCACGTTTTGATGTCTTGCTTTTCCTGAACCACATATTTCGCAATCTTCAACCAAAGCTTCTTCCTCAACGGAATATCGTCTTCAGGCATATTCGCATTAATCTTCGCCAGCTCCAGGTCGTTCTTCTCCAACGCCAGGTCGACGCTGTTCTCGAACAGCCCCATTTTGGAATAGATGTGTACACAGGGTTGGATCCTCCCCGTCTGCTTGCACAACCTGAGCGCATAATCCAGATCATAATACGGTCTCTGTGTTAACGGGTCGACTGGAGCGGTGGAGAGGAACCGTAGGAGCTTAACATCGTCTTCAGGAGAAACTGGGGTAGGGGTGGGGGCTGAGGTGTGGAATGTAATGACAAGGTTATGTAGAGTGGAAGAAGTGTTGCCTTGTTCGAATATCACATGGTCGAGGTACCGGATGGCCTGGTTCGGAACAAGGGGGTCGCGAGGGGCGTGTTGCAGTTGTAGAAGTGAGGGAATGAGACGCAGTGGGTCCAACTCAGGTCGCCGTAACCACGAATCCACTGTTTCCTTTGACACGCTCCGCATAAGAACAGGGCCAAAACGATAGTACAGCTCCAGGTTAGACTAAAAGGGTGAAATGTTAGAACCCTGGGGTCTGCCTTCCTGGTGAACGTTTACCTGGCGGTTAATAACATCAATCGCCTTGCTCCACTCTTCTTCGAGGATCCAATGCTCGACTACTCGTTCAAAATCACCGATTGTCGTAGCATAGTACAAAAATAGGTCGGTCCTCCCGTGTCCTTGGATGAGTTCATACATGGTTGTTGGATCGAGGTTTGCCTACAGAAAGTACATCAGGCCCAGAAGCAACCAGGGCAACGTATTCCAAACCTTATACGTCGTGAAAAAGTGCCTTATCTCTTCTTCCAAGATCGTTCGTTCTGCTTGTAGATTCTCCACGTCCTGAGAAATCGACCGAGAGGCAATCATATCATCCAGCTCGTTGCATTTGCTGAGGTAGAACTCGACTAGCCACGTCGCCAGCATCATCCGCTGTGTGAGATCCTGTTCCATGTGGCTTGTGAATCCACGTATGAAGCCTGATTCGAGCCCCAACTTACCCCTTTCCGAGTGCGTTCAAGCCTCGACACAAGATATGACCTCAGCGAGTCCCGTTCTCCAACGTCCAAAAATTTGAGAGCGACGTCCTCAAACGCCACAGATGATTGAGAATAGCAATGCGCGGCCTGGAAGTATCTGCCCTGGTCAAAGTAGGCTTGAGCCTGAGCGGATATGACGATATCCCTCTGCGCAGCCGTGTGTGTGTACTCTAGAGCCGAGTCGTATTGTCGTTTTTCCAGGTAGGTCTTCCATACGTCGGTTGCCTCGTTTTCAGTCGAAAGCTCGTAGATCGATTGGTCAGTATATATCCAGTACGTCCCCCGTACCATATCCGCACTGATCCCTCGCACTTGCTCGCCAGCCTTGGGAACAACGTTCGAAAACTGTGCTGCGTCATATAGAAAAGGACTCACCAGAGGGACCTCGTATGTTGTCTTTTCGTTCAGATTACATATTCCCACGAGGCGGTCCCTGTACAGAAGCATAAAGTGGAACTTGGTCATGACCATGGATAAGGGAGTGTTTGCTTGTAGATGCGGAGGGTATGGTAGGAGTTGGGCAGAGTCAATCAAATCGTCAGTACTGGATTCAAAGTTCAGCGTTCCATGATAGACACCAGCGGCTAGAAGCCCCGGTAAGTTGGTGACGGATATACTGGGGACTTTGACATTACCATTCAACCATCCAATGAGCCTCGGAAGGGAGTGCGCCTGATCAGCGTGGTCGGTAAAGACGTGGAGCTCGGAGTTCTGGATCTGCCCGGGAAGCTCGAGGATCTCTAGGATAAGTCGGCAAACGCCATCAGATGGCGAAAAATACTGGAGAACGTACTCGGTGTCGCATCCCGGTAACTCGCAAACAGGTTTGTGAACACCTTCCCTTCATCACCCTTCCTCTCCGGTGCACCGACAAATTGATAAATCCTTGTCGGGGTAGTAGCAACCACCAGCGCCTTCTTCGGGTCCAACGGAGGAAACATATCGAACCTCAGCCCGGTGATAGGTTGTTTCTCCGGCATCGAGAAAACAGGTTGGAGGTACCGATCCGTGCTCTTGAACAAATCTTCAGCACCATCCAACAACGCCTCATAAATTGTCCCACTCCTCGCCCCAATTAAAATCTCCCGACTTGAGGTTGAATTTCCCTGAGATGAAGCCAAGAGCGCAGACCGATTCCACGCGACGGATTCGATTATCATCTTCCATGATTTGAGCTGTTTCGGTTTCTTAGACGGGATGTATATATACCACGTCTCTCCCTGAGTAGAAGTGACGAGTAAATGCCTTCCGGAAGGGTCGAAGAACATCTTGTAGATCGTCATCTCGTTGGGCTTGCGGGGGATCTGGACGATAGACAGGTACTGTTCTCGTGTCAATTCAAGCGTTACGAGTCGGTTGTCGGATAACCCCATGATGAGAGTGTTGGATGACACGACCAAGGCGACGAGAGGGGCGGGGAGGGTGTATTGAACGCGTTCCAGGCCGAAGAGTGGTTTGGGTATATTATCGACCTCCGGAAGCTCGGGAGGCATCAGTACAGGCGCGGTCAAAAAGCACCTAGTACTTGCACTTACAGAGGGACTTAGGTCGACAACTCTGTTATCACCGGGCTCATAGGTCGGCTCGAAGCCTTCGTACCGCAATGGGGCGCTCGATAACCCAAGAGCAGGCAAATTCGAGTGCTCTACATCTGCAAGGAGGAAACCGGTCCGTTATAAAGCGCGTGATATTGAGGTATAGCACGAACAATCGTCAAACATGGCGAGTTGGGTCTCCACCCGCTGTGGCTGCGGCAAACGCGCGAGAAGTGAAGCGATCGTCAGGTGACGGAGACGTCATAAGCGCGCACCCGAGCTGAAATTCCCTCTGGTCAAAACTGTACAATTGAATACGCGATACACGAACTACTGAGACACACGGGGAGGGAAGGACAATCTTTGGACAACACAAGAACAATACGACGGCATGGTGCATAGTAATGTCTGAGAAAAAGAGTAGAGGGGGGGACGACGCGTCGGGGTGGAGAAAAGATGATATGTTTAAGTCGACCTCGACTGGTAAAAAAAGAGGAGAAAAGTGAAAGGAGAAACGATAACACTTCAACGGGTGGCGGATAGCAAGTGGGAGAGGGAGGAAAACATCTGCTGGACAAACGGGTCGTGAGGACTGGGCGTTACACAGGTTCAAAGTTCTCTATCAGTCCTCCTTCGCTTGGAGGGAGGGAGCATGTCATCCCAAGATGTTCCTAGGATTCTGAATCAGTCAAAAATGCTAGGTCGATTCGAGGTGTCCGACTTGCCAGCTAAGTTCTCGTCAGGGAAAAGCGAATTAAAATCGCTGTTGATCCCCGCCAGAGGGCTACTGAATGGCGCACCGCGAATCACCGGCAAAGGACCGGTCCTGACTACTGGGCTGTCCTCAGACGCAATTGGGTTTGCAACTCCCTCACTCTTTTGTTTCGCATCCTCCTCTGCAACTCCAGGCCACGTCTGGTAGACATCGGCGAATGGATCTTCACCGGCAAGCCTGATAGGCTCAAGCAACCCACTGTCTCGAAGGGACGCCGGAGACGCGGGCGCATCGGAACTAGGGACGGAAGAAGTTGAGAACATGCTGGAGCTACTGCTCTTGGAGGACCGTAAGCTGTTGTCCGGCGAATCCAACGTCCATCGGCGGGGGGTTGGGAGCGAGAATAATCTGCGAGGTGAAGGCTTGGGAAAGCCGGGAGTCCGGTTGGCAAAGGAGTTCAACTGCCAAAACGAGCGCTTCTTGGACGACGTAGGGACCGTGGGGCTCCCCAGAGCGCGGTGCTTAGAGTCAGGTGGCCCGAGGACAATCGGGCTGACATCGAGACCTTTTCCTGGAGTGGTTGTGGCTTCGTTCCGGATGAAAGAAGCAAGCGAAAGGTCCCGAGCAGCCGAATGAAGGGGATGGCTTGGGCTGGGAAACCTCCAAGGTTGATCAGAGGGGTACCTGGGGGTGGAGTGACGGAACGAGGGAGTGGCTAGGGGATCGTATGGGGGTGTCAAAGTTTTCAATGGTGACCCGAGGGTGTGAGATGGCGTAAAAGGTGTGGGTTTGGGAGATAGCTTGGATGCCAATGGTCGGGGTGGACTGGTCTTTGGATCCGGTATGGCGGTCATTTCTTCCGCAGGGGTGGGAATTAGCAAGGCGCTCTCCATGGGTGAGCGGGAACGTTTTCGGTCATTGGAAGTGTCGGATTCAGAGCCGTTTTCCTGCGACATTTTCGGTTCCTCGCCCTTTTCTTCCTTTGATCTCCAGTTCTCCTCTAGTGTCGGTCAGTATATGCGCTCAAATTTATATCGGAACACATAAAACGCACTATTTCCGGCTCGGCGCCGACTGCGGTCGGGGTTGGCGGTGTCGCGACGATTTGCCATCGCAATTTTGTGCTTCTCATAGACGTGGCGACGCCACATACTCTTCGCATTCACACCGGCATAGGTACGGCGACAGAAGGTGCACCTCAAGCGAGGCTCCTGACCCTCCGGCCAGGGTTCCCCTCCCCGCTCCTTGAGGTCCTTTTTCTTGGCAGGACACCAGCCCCTTGGAGGTTCGAGCTGGGCAGGGTACGGAATAGCATTCGGGTTGGTGTTCGCAGGAGAGACGAAGTCCTGCGGCTCCAAAAACCAGTTTTCGTTGTCCGCCATGACGGTGTATGTGAGACCTTGGGAATACTTCTCGGCGTTCGGGAAATTCGTGAACGGAGGGTGAAGGAAGACTACGTTTGGGTCGATGGGTGTGGGGTCCATGGGGTACATGATATGAGCTGAATCCTTGCGGGACAAGAGAGACCTCGAGGTTGAGGCGGAGAAAGCTTGTGAGGGTGCTGGCAGCATAGAATTTGATGTGTGCTGAAGATCCTCAGCGGTGAAGTGGTGCATCAGGACGGGCGGGGCTGGATCTGTCCCCAGTGATGCAGAGAAGGGGTACGATGGCTGGAGAGGTGGTCGCGATCTCGATTGGGCCATCGTGAAGGGTTGACCAGGCTGAGAGGAGCAGCGTAAGCAAGTGAGAGCCAGGACAAGGGAAGACAAGAATGCGAGAAACCTGCACGAATTATTTGGGAATGGTAACCAAGTCTTAACAAAATGAAAAACCGAGCTCGAGGGAGGTGAAGGGGAGGAAAAGGATGGAGAGGAATGGGAAGAAGAGCGTCAAGGCTCGGGTAGGGAAAATACTGCAAGCGATGGGTCGAGCCGAAGGTGAATGGAGGACGAAGACCAGGAAGAATCAATCGGAACCACAACCAGCACCCAGCGGAGTTTCAACTCGAACTGTGAGAAACTTCGTTCGCGACGCGAGAGTCACGTGTTCAACCTTGATCCTTCACCCACGCTACATACCGCAATTGTACAGTGTGACTATCTACAGTGCTAACGCGACGTAGCTATTTCCGAGGAGTTGAGAGAGCGTCCGGATTGGCTGTAGCTTTGAATGTGGCTCACCCTGCAAGCATGAGGATTCCGCCTAACGGGGTAATCGGCCCGAGAAAGCGGAACCTGGATCACAGCTGGGTTTCAGTCGCGATCGAGGGGCGAACAACAAGACGCACCTCTGTTTGAGCGTAGTCAACCCAAAGATCGAGCCGGAGAACAAAACTGTGCCCCCAATGATAGCGGGTCCAGCAAACCTGTGAGTAGAAAACCTCTTGTGCTGGGAAATCACCAGCAGCGCGACGCCGTTGAACGTCTTCGCCGCCCGGGGGTTACAACCGGCTTTTGGTAAACTCGGGTGGTTTCCGTACCATGTAGTTAGCAGCTGTTGTCCAGTTGGCAATCCTTTCCGGAGTGGTCCCTGGTCTGCCCTTCAAACCGTGCGCTCCGAAAGTTGCCGCAACGATACCGATGGCAGCTGAGGGGCGAGAAAGGATCGATTCACATCCTTTAGTATGCACACAACACGCTCACCGAGCACTGCGCCAGAACGCCACAAGTTGGCAGAGTTTACAAGTTTTTCAGCCATCCTGTCCCGAGGTAGCAAGGGCGTGGTAGACATGTTCCGTGACACAAGGTCACGACGGGGTCACGCGGGTAATTTTCGAAAACCGATCGACCAAAAACCCGATCTGTCCGTCAGCCATGGGCAAGGCTCAGAAAAAGACTGGGAAGGGCCGGTTAGACAAATACTACAAGCTTGCAAAGTGAGTTTATTACCCTTGTGTCTCCTGTGGCCTTCTCAACCTTCCATCCAGAGAACAAGGCTACCGAGCCCGTTCTGCGTTCAAGCTGATACAGCTGAACAAAAAGTACGACTTCCTGGGATCCGCACGATGTTGTATCGACTTGTGTGCTGCGCCTGGAGGTTGGTTACAGGTTGCTAGCAAGTATATGCCCCCGAATAGTGTCATCGTCGGTGCGTTGATCTCGTTCTGTCCACCCGTTTCCATCTCACACGCAATCAAAGGTGTTGACTTGGTTCCTATCAAGCCCATCCCTCGCGTTGTCACCTTCGCTTCTGATATTACGACTCCGCAATGCAGGAACCTGCTTCGAGGGGAACTCAAGGATTGGAAGGCCGACATCGTGCTGCATGACGGTGCTCCTAACGTCGGTACCGCTTGGGTTCAGGATGCTTACAGTCAATCCGAGCTCGTGCTTATGAGCCTGAAACTCGCGGTCGAGTTTTTGATCAAGGGTGGAACGTTCATTACGAAGGTTTTCCGGAGTGCCGACTACAACAATCTGATTTGGGTATTCGGCCAGCTGTTTGCCAAGGTCGAGGCAACCAAACCACCCTCTTCGCGGTAAGAGAGTTCTACCCTATGTACCCCCGTTCAACTGACGTCGGTTATTCCCCAGTAATGTCTCCGCTGAGATCTTCGTCGTCTGTCGTGACTTCCTCGCGCCGAGACAGATCGACCCCAAATTCCTTGACCCGAAGCACGTGTTCAAGATGCTTTCATCTTCATCGTCTGTCGACAAAGGCGCATCCTCCAACAACTTTCAAGCCAACGTCTTCCAGCCCGAGAAGAAACGCCGGAGACGAGACGGTTACGAAGACGGGGATTATACGCTGTTCAAGGAGGGTACAGCCGCTGACTTTATCCAGGGAGCGGACCCGGTCTCCTTCCTTGGAAGCATAAACAAGATTTCATTTACAACAGACGAGGAGAAGGAGTACGTTTGTTCCTCGTTTCGCCTTGAACCTGCATAACTAAGGTCTGTTCCAGATGGCGTAACCTCGACCTGACAACCCCAGATGTTCTCACAAACTGCGAGGATCTGAAGGTTCTCGGGAAGGGAGACTTCAAGACCCTCATCAAATGGCGGACCGCGCTGCGGGAAGAGGTATATTGGCACCGCAAAGCTGTCGATCCGCACCAGGGTTCCTCACCGTTCTCCCCTAGCTCGGGCTGGATGTAAAAACCAAACTCACGGAAGAGCTCACTGAAACTGTCGAGGTCACCGAGGAGGTGGACGAGGAACAACAAATCCAGGACGAGGTAGGTCGCTGATTCCCCTAATACGATCCCACCGCTTACAGCCGGCGGGCAGCTCGAACGCCTGAACTCTGAGGCTGCAGCTCGGAAGAAACGCGAACGGCGGAAGGCCAACGAAGTCAAAACACGGACCATCCAACGTATGCAACTCCAAATGACTGCTCCTCTCGATATTGGGTTGGACTTTAGAGACCAGGCCCTTGGTCACGGACAGGACGATATCCTCGACCTTGAGATGTCGAGGAAACAGCTCGGGAAGAAGGCTCACGTTGATCTCGTTAGTCTCGTCGACGACAAGGATGGTTTCGAGGACGATGAGGGAGAGCAGGGGGAGGGTACGATGGACGAGGACGAGGCCCTGGATCCAGACGACGAAGGGGAGAAGAAAGTGGATGAGCTCGAGGCAGAGTTGGACGGGCTGTACGACGCGTATCAGGAGAGGATGCAGGAGCGGGATACAAAGTACAGGGTCAAGGAGGCCAGGCGGAAAGACAAATCGCGAGAGGAGTGGCATGGCACCAAGCCACAGGACAGCGATGACGACGACAGCGGAGAGTCCGAAGGAGGGTACGACGTGGTGCAGGCCGCCAAGGCTCGAGTTGGGGAAGGCTCTGATTCGGACTCGGACTCTGAATACGGCCAGGATACCAGCAAGAAGCTCAAACGGGCAAGAGGGGCCGACGCTGAGGTTGGCGGGAGGCAACTTAAGAAGGCTAGGACGGCACAGCTGGAGACTAGCCGAGCCGCGAGCATGTGGTTCCGCCAAGACGTGTTCGCTGGGGTCGACTTGACGGTCGGCGACGATGAGGATGAGGACGAGGAAGAAGACGAGGACGAGAACGATGACGAGGAGATGCATGGATTGGAGGATGGGGACATGTCTCAATCTGAGGGGTCAGCGGACTCCGAGGACGACTTCGAGGTGGTCCCGCAGGAAGATCAAGACGAAGAAATGTGGGACGTCGACGATGAGGACCAAGATGAGATCAAACGGTCCAAAATACAAAGTATGATTCTCAAGAGGCACTCCCAGGGACGGATTCTGACAAATTTTGCAGAATACGGTCTGTTAACAGACGAAGCCGTCTCCATAGCCCATCGGCTGGTCAACCGGGAAACCACAAAAACCCACTTGATCAACGATGGGTTCAACCGTTATTCCCTCAATTCCAAAGAAGGATTACCGCCGTGGTTCCTCGACGACGAGAACAAACATTACAAATCCAACATACCCATCACGAAGGAGGCGGTGGCTGCCCTCCGAGTTCGACAACGTGCTCTGGACGCTCGCCCAATCAAGAAGATCGCCGAGGCTAAGGCTCGTAAGAAGCTCAGGGCCACACAGAGATTGGAGAAGGCGATGAAGAAGGCTGAGGGTGTTCAGGACGCTTCGGACTTGTCTGAGCGTACGAAGGCACGGCAGATCGAGAAGCTCATGAAGAAGGGCATGTCGAATGGTAAACCCAAGAAGGACATCAAGGTTGTCGTGGCCAAGGGATCCCACAGAGGACTGAAGGGTAGACCGAAGGGTGTTAAGGGCCGTTACAAGATGGTAGACTCGAGGATGAAGAAAGAGGTGATTTCTTTCCGTTCTTACTTGCATTTTCCAGTCCTGTTGACCCTTTTGTTTCTTAGGTACGCGCGGCGAAACGGAGAGACAAAGCGAGCAAAAAGAGATCGAGGTAGAATGGGGGTAGTATATTAGTAGTGTATTACCGGGTAGTATTAATATCATTAGCATCGAGGTCATCCAACATCAGGCTGTTGGTTGGACGGTGTTGGAAGGTTGTCACCTCGTCACATCGGGACAGGAACTCGGTCCATTCTCCATCTACCATGGGATTCCCACCGTTAACCTAGGCACCCATCAGTCCAGGCTCGAGCGTCTGCAGAAAAAAAAGGATTACCAAGTAGACTGAAGACTTTTGACTCGTCTCGAGATCCAGGATAGTCTCCGTTACAACCCCTCCCAGCTCGTCAGTACCAGCGGGGCGGGTATTCCGCCTCACACTCTCGGTCGAGTGGAGCTCATAATTGACCCCTTGAGATAGGAGGAACGTGGGGGGTGCTGGTTGGTCCAGCTTCCCAGACTCCTGGCTCTGAAGACTGTTGGCACGGGTTAGGCTTTGACAACTGAGAATTTATGGACATTCGCTCACTATGAGTTCAACTCGGTGACGTAATGCTGGAGAACGAGAGGGAGATCTGTATCAGGCGCCAGGGTGAAATCTTGAACGGAGAGTCGAATGTCCACCGGCCTAGAGGAGGTGTTAGCCATAAGTGATGACCATGGAGCGGTATCCTACCTGTGAGGCATCAATATGTCAATTTCGGATTGGTAACCCGCCCACATTCGTGGTGCTCCAGAGGCTTGCAGTACGTTCATATCCACGTTAGTGACATTGGCATCCGATTCGAGGTCGCGCGACCCAAGGGGGATCTCAAGTTTCAAGACTCTTGGAGGGGATGAAGATGATGCGGGAGTTCCCGAAGCGTGGTACGTCAATCGGTGTAGATTTTGGAACCTAGGTTCGGAAGGGGTGGTGAGGGAAGGAGGTACACTAGGTACGAATCCGGGTCTCGCGTGTTCGGACTGGATCCAGTTCAAAATCTTGGAGTACGGGCCGTAACCTTTTATTGGGGGTACCAGTGTAGATTTCCGTTCGTTAGGGTGCGAAAATAGGATGTGCCCGATACTAAACAGTAGGTTTAGTTACCGTTGTAACGAGACGATCGTGGTGACGTACGAAGCGGTGCAGGTCCTGGTTCGCTTAGTGGATTCCTCGGGGAGAGCATTTAGGAGTGAACCCCGAAGGTCAATAGATTCCCTAAGCCAATACATGAGCGGACGTTTGCGCGGAAGGAATAACGGCCTACTGCGACGTGTTCACCACACTACCAGAATTTAGGCCACCGATTTTAACAGCGCCAACTGTTGAGTTTTGGGTAAGCCAGTCGGATAGTTTACGGATCCGGAATGTGCTACTGTCTCCCATGGACCATGGAAGAGAGGTGTGGGGAACGAATGGGTACATCGAGTAGGAATCCTCTTCCGTTGAAAGTCCAAGGGATAATGTTGAGGGTGGGGGAGGGATATGGGACAGAAGCGGGAGCTTTGGCCATTCTTGCAGCTTAGTCAGAAAGAACGTTAGGGTCAAGATGGGGTGGCGATCTTAAGGAATGAACCGACATAGTGAGATGCCCGGTCTATCAGTCGTTTAGCGGCTGAAAGGTTGCGAGAGTCTACGGCACATATTCTAAGCTATCCAGGAGAGTCAGCCAGGACGTGTGAGTTGAGGTTTTTTTATCGAACCTGTTCGCCGGAACTTTCAACAAAAGCGGACGACAGCCTGGAGATCTTCTCGATGTATTCCTTGGGGAGGGGCTCAGTGCCATTGTACTGGATTCTTTCCTCAACAATGGACTGTTTTAACTGGAATCAGTGACTTGACGCATTATATGTCGAACAGGCATCACCCGTTTCAAGGTACTGATCCTTCCGGAGACCTGCCTCAACGAACTTCTTAGGCCTTGGACTTTGAGCGCGAGAGGTTTTGGGACCGTGGATATCCGAACGGAGAGATCGTTGGCGAGCCGGAGCAGGTCCGAACCGTCTTTGGAGCCAGGATGTCAATCCGAGTGATTCTGGAGGACCGCCGGGATACACACCTTTGCCCAAAAGCAGGAACAGTTGGCTGCGTGAGACGTTGAAAGCTGAGGTGGAGGTCGGACATCCAAACGGGAGGATCTATGTGGATTCTGCTTACTCTCCGTCACAATCTCCGTCTTCTCGCGTTTCCTTTTCTCGATATCTCGAAGCGACGGCCAACCCCAGGCATTCTCCACAATGGCACGCGCATAATCGACCTTGCGCTGAGACCTCCACAGGTTAGGATCCAACTGGTATTTTTCACCAAACTGCCGGAGTTGTGCCTTGGAGAACGATCGGGCCAGGTGCTCCATCACCTCGTTGTACTGTTTCGCATACAGAATCGATTCCGGGTGCGCATATTCACGGGGCCGGCCGCGTTCCAGGTCCGCTAATGAAGGCTGGGAACCCGTAGTGTGAAGGGAAGCCAAGAATGCATCAACCTTCGGACCACCTTTCTGGCTTGGAGTGGACTTTGGCTTTGAAGACGCCACCGAGGTTTTCGCTGTTGGGGAGGATGGTTCCGCCTCGTTCGTGGACTCTTGGTGACTGTCAGGGACGTTGCGCGTAAGTGCCTGCTGAGAAAGCCATCTTCGGTGGTGCTGAACAGTGCGTGGAAGCTGTGTGCAGCGTCGAAGGAAAACCTGGGACATTCGCGTTCGTCGTGACGGGGATGAGCGTGTCCTCCCCCGGAGTTGGCTCATTGATCGCACCCATCAAAAAACTCCCACGACCGCTAACCCGCCTCCTCACATCTCACAACAAGAAAGGATTCGACGTCCTCGCCCGCAAAACATGGCGATTCCAAACGGTGCAGCGAGCGACATCACCGACGACATTGATTTCTCCGATCTTGAGGCAAAGTGGGCAACGGATCTTCCCGTGCACCGTTCATCCGCTCATGGCGAAAACTTCTCGATTAGATACAAAGTTGTCGTGGACGAAACCCTCGACAGCGTCGTCGTTTTAGACGGCGCCCCTGTCATCGATAGGTCAAGATGCGAAAAACTCCTCACCAAAATCTCCAAGGAGTTTGCGAAGAGAGGTTCCACAATCTCAGCAAACAACATCACCGTTCCATGGGATGATTCCACTGGAAAGAGCAAAGGGTCCGTTCACCTTTCATCTGTGAGGCTCGTATTGATTTCAGATCCACTAGCTACCTTTTCATGGAATTTAAGACTCGCGAGGATGCCGAGTACGCTATCAACTCCATGAACAACGTTCCTTTTGACAGCAAGCATACGTTCCATCTCAACCACTTCCTCGATGTGGAAAAGTACGCGGAGATGGACCCCACCTACGCCGAACCTGAAACAGAGGTATACAAGCCTGGTGTACGTGATTGCGTGTAACCGTGGAGATCACCGTCTGATCCTGCCCTAGGAACACCTGCGCGCTTGGTTGGCCGACTCCCAGGGAAGGGACCAATATGCTACATACCGAGGAGACGAAGTCACAGTCAACTGGCACGGAAAGCCCTCTCAATGCGAAGTTGCCCATACCAGGATTGTACGTCCCGCATTCCAGTCGAACGATCGCCCCCCTCATCTCTACATAGAACTGGACGAACTTATATGTCTCGTGGTCGCCACAAGGCACATATCTCGCCACCTTGCACCGTCAAGGTGTCTGCTTATGGGCCGGCACTTCGTGGGAAATGAGACAGCGGTTCGCCCATCCACTGGTCAAACTCATCGACTTCTCTCCGAACGATAACTACCTAGTAACATGGTCACACGAATCCGTCGTTGTTCCGGAAGGGTCACAACAAGGCCCCAACTACTTCTCCCTGGGCGACCAAGGTAACAACGTTGCCATCTGGGATATCAAGACCGGACATCTCTTGCGCACCTTCCTCATCGAGAGCGATGACAAGAAACAGCTCCAGTGGCCAGCTCTCAAGTGGAGTGCGGACGAGAAGTACGTCGCTCGCGTGACTCCCGGGCAACAAATCAGCGTCTACGAACTTCCGACCATGGGTCTGCAGGGGAAGAAGAGTTTGAAGATCGAGGGTGTCGTCGACTTTGAGTGGTGCCCATACGGAGAAAAGGACAAGGAGGAAGCTGAAAAGGCTGTTAAGTCCGGAAAACCCACCAAGGTGAGGGAAAACATGCTGGCCTACTGGACTCCCGAGGTTGTCAACCAGCCTGCTCGTGTGACGGTCATCAATTTCCCGAGCCGTTCAGTGCTACGTCAAAAGAACTTATTCAGTGTATCAGATGTGGGCAAACTACTTCGTGGCGTTCATCGCAATTTACTTATGCCTTTTTTTAGTGTAAACTGCACTGGCAAAACCAAGGCGACTTCCTCTGCGTGAAGGTCGACCGCCACACAAAGACGAAGAAATCCATATTCTGTAACCTCGAGATCTTCCGAGTAAAGGACAAAGATTTCCCCGTCGAAGTCCTTGAACACAAAGGTGAGTGAACGGACAGTAATCGCACGAGATATGCTCACGTTCACTCTCAGATACGGTTTTGGATTTTTCGTGGGAGCCGAAAGGCGAACGGTTTGCTATTGTATCATCCAGCGACCCGAACGTCGGAAACCCAGGACCAGGTATCACCGTTAAGACCGACATCAGCTTCTACCAGCTCGAACGAAGCAAGGAAGACTTCAAACTCATTCGTCAGTCCAAACTTATGAACTCGTCGGGAGACCCCTGACGGTGACCTTCTTTCAGGCACCCTCACATCGCGGACTAGCAACACTATCCGTTGGTCTCCACGGGGCAGACACGTGGTTTTGGCTACTGTCGGATCCTCAACAAAATCTGAACTGGAGTTCTGGGATCTCGATTTCAACACGGAGGAAGGCAAGAAGGAGAGTGGGGGAGATTCATCCGGAATCCAACACCTCGGAACCGCTGATCACTATGGCGTGACTGACGTCGAGTGGGATCCAAGCGGTCGATACCTTGCCACCAGCGCTAGCGCGTGGAGACATACCGTACGTTCTCCAGTCAAACCTCTCATAATTTGTGGGGGCCAAATACTTTTCCTCAACAGCTCGAGAACGGGTACGCGATCTGGGATTTCAAGGGTCAAGAACTCCAAAAACACATCCTGGATCGATTCAAACAATTCCTCTGGCGGCCTCGGCCACGCACACTCCTTACGAAAGAACAGCAACGCCAGATCCGCAAAACTCTCCGAGAATACTCCCGAGTGTTCGAGGAGGAAGACGCGGCGGAGGAAACCAATATTAGCGCCGAACTCATCGCTCACAGGAAGCGTCTTATCGACGAGTGGAACACTTGGCGCGCCCAGTGCGAAGAAGAGGTATCCGATAAGAGGAAAGGTAAGAAGGGCGAACGGCGCGGAGACGAAGCTAAGGAGGAGATTGAGGTCTGGATTGACGAGGTGATTGAGCAAATCGAGGAAGAAGTTGTAGAGTAGAAGCGCTTCCTTTGCCATCCATCTATCGCCGCCCTCGCTTTCCGTGTGTCCACGCTCTTGTCCATTGTAGCTCTGTCTTCACCCAGAACCCCTGCGCACTATCTCCGATCTCCCACTTGAGGAGCTTGGAAGGGGATGATCAACAGCGCTGGTGGGGTGCCTGCCGTGCATTGGGCGCAGGAACGCAAGGGCGGTGTCGGTGTCCTAATGAGTTACTGGCACGGCAAACTCGAATGCAATAGTACCCCAGGTTCCTGAGGTACTCGGTGTCTTTCCAAGGTTATCTGACCAAATGGATGCAGCACATACCGTCCACATTTCATCCTGCGGGTGCCCACAACAGTCCTTGAATGACTGTTTGTATAATGCGCTATGCCGACTGCCGCTC
>Ga0307516_10003972_pt1 | contig 18567 bp, 22 predicted proteins | sample 19_EM_MG_FD_203310 | JGI IMG/M metagenome (GOLD analysis project Ga0307516, IMG submission 203310) | Populus trichocarpa ectomycorrhiza microbial communities from riparian zone in the Pacific Northwest, United States - 19_EM | ecosystem: Host-associated > Plants > Roots > Unclassified | place... | reverse complement strand
TCTCGAGCGATCAATCTCCTCTCCGACAAAAACGAACAATTTGTCGTCTGTGGATGTCACAGCCTCCTCGGCGACATTTATCGTTCCAGGGGCAGGACGGAGGAGGCCATCGGACATTTCGAGACGATCCTTGGGATCGCATCCCCCTTCAACTGGCACGACCAGTTGTTTTGGGCCCATTATTCACTAGCGAAGCTGATCTTTGCTAAAAAGCGGTTCGAAGATGCGCACGCTCACGTTGACCGCGCCAAGTTGCACGCGGCCAACGACACATACTGCCTGGGCTGCGCGATGAAGCTGGAGGCCAGGTTTTGGTATAAGCAGCGCAGGTTCCAAGTGGCAAAATCCGCGGTCTTGCATGCTGCCGACTTGTTCGAGAAGCTTGGGGATACGAAGCGGCTCGAGGCCTGTAGAGCGAACCTCCGTAAAATCGAAAAGGCAACAAACAAGCCACCGGGCTCTCGCAGATAGAATTTCAACGGTGAGCTTTAGCAAACGCTACTACTTCATACGCCCATCAACTCTCCGTTCTCAGTTCAGGATACCGAACGTTACACAGATTCACTCTGATGTAGCTTTCCGCGGATGACTGAACCGCGCTTGGCCGGGTCCACCCTTGGTACCCCTATCTCCCTCAAGGACACTATCATACTGACCATAATTGATCTGGCGCAACCGTGTGTTACTCTATTTTTCATTATCTCATACCCATCGTCTGTCCACATCCCCACGTTGTCTAGTTCCCTGGGTTCTCGTTCATACTGTAATCACTTTGCTCTTTGTGCATGTCACAGACCGTCCGTAATTCTTGAACGTGTGGTTTGTCAATATGGCTACTGCATCGTTGACGGTACATGCCGCTCGGATATCAGCACCCTTTAGCTCTCTTTTTGCGGGCTACGTCGCCTATCCGAGACATAGCTGGGTCGTTGGGTCGAGCTACTAATCGTCAGGAAACACCCCGATCACGAAAAGCGACTGGAAGCGCACAGAAGCGCACTTCCGAAAACCGAGTGTCTACTTCTTAGAAGTAGAAGGCACCTACTAAGCGCCCACATTTTGCGGGGGAAACCGTGCTCAAAAGGTTGGTACTCAAAAGTAGCAAACTTTTTCCTGATGTCATCGCGTGCGAGCAAATGAGTGATTTAGCGAGCAACGAGTCTCGCCGTGCTCTGCCACGGCAGTGGCGCTGAGAATTTGAGTCAACTCAATCCACCGGCAACCAAGAAAAACGGGACGGGAAATGCTGATCCCGATCGGAACAAACACGTGAGTACAAAGCTGATTGACGCAAGGACGAAGAGCGAACACAAATTGGTTTACCCAGATAGCCGCGAGCGATGTTAGCTGTTCTGATTGTAAACACAACCGTTGTGTAAGGGAAGGATCAGATACCAACCTTACTGCGTGAAGAGGAAAAGATATCTTCGAGGGAGTTCAGAAACGTTGGCTACACATTATATTAAACGAAGCCAAAAGGTTGAGGACGAGATGTGCGGGTCCCTACCCGAGTAAAAAGGCGACGAATTGCACAAGGCGCGGATATAGTAAAGTAACTTTGAGTCTAAAATAAAAAGGTGCAGGTAAACATGGAAATATTGTAACATATCGCAGACTACTTTCCCACTCCCCTCTGCCGTCGCATTTAATTCTAAGGGGTCGAGTGGTAATTAATTATGCCGACCTCTTGACGAAACCTTCACTTGAAGGTAGGAGGGACATGATTCTGGTTTTCTGAATCTCCAAACCCTTGTTTCCGAAGTATCTACCACTCTCGAACGTCCAGTCGTCGTTGCCGCGGACCCACTGAGCGATCCCATTGATATAGGTACCGATCCGGCGATCTACGTCTTCGCCCCAAGATGGCATATTGGCGACGTTGTCTAAGAAGCCGGCATGAACGCCGGCGGCATAGTTCTCGAGCCAGTTGATCGCGTCTTGGATGTCAAGCCCTTGCTCGTGCATCACAAGTTCGACAGAGTTGTGCAGCTCTAAACCTCGGGCTTTCTCCATGGCGTAGGAATCGATGTCCTATTAATATCGACGGAAGGAGTGTTGTTAGCGACTGGCCCAGAGCGAACGAATATGACGTTAACGTACGTTACCGATAGCAATCAGGTCGGTGCCTTGCTCCCGAAGTGCTACCATTCGTGGGTGGTAGAAGGCCTCTTCGGGTAAGTTCAGCCCAAACTCGCAGAGAGCAAAGCTCGGGAGGCAGCCAGACGAATCGCGGCGGATAGAAAGGTAGTCAAGGAAGGTGCGGTATTTGCGCTTAGTGCGATCGTCTGCCTCGCGGACAACAGCGGCGGTGTAGGTGTCGAAATCGTGGATGAAGTGGGGAAGGCAATGATCGTCGAAGGCCACATAATTCGACGCGCGAATCCAGAAGCTTGAAAGTGAGAGGTAAGATGATATACGGTAGAAAGAGTATTGAAGAAACGAACTCTCTGGCCATTTCGCCGACTAGAAGCTCTCCCTCTGGACGAGGCTTTTCTGGGTGGCGGAACGCATCCATGACGATGTCGCGGATCCGATCAGCACCTTCTCCGTTTGCGATGTCGGTGTACTCGTCGTAGACATAGAAGAGATTCATCAAGTCGCAGCCGAGGCGGATGATTTCTGATGGAAGGTGTGGGCTTAGGCGGATCAGGGAAAAATCGATAATCACTGACCCTTCTCTCTAGGAGAATATGCCAACGAGGCAAGGAGGTCTACCGGAGAAAATGAGTGTGGTGTGGTTATACAGAAGTTAAGAGATACGTACTGAAGTCACAGAGGTTAAATCCCCTGAGGCCGTCCTCGTCAAATGGATGGAATGATTCAGTCCAGGCACTGGACTCGGCCTTGGCTTCGCGGTAGTGCTCGCTGAGGTTCCGCGGCCAAGGGAAGTTGGCGAGGAGGTCGGGGAGGCGGAAAGTGAGCGCTGTGCTGGACATATTACGCGGGACCAAACTGGGAGGATCAACGGCCTGATTCTCAGACTCGATTATATATGGAGAGGACGGCAACCACCGTGGGCACCCAAAACCCTTGGCAACAAGCCTAGCGGCTCTGATCCGAGAGCACGAGAATGAGGGGAACACCGCCCGATCCAACGGGTGTGGGACAAACAGGCAACTAGTGTTGATATGAAATGGACCAACGCAACCAAACATTACTGAACAACGCGCTGAATAACATCAAGACTCACACGGCCCCCGCGGCCCAGAAGAAGACACCCGCAAAGCGCCACGCTGCCCTCCCGACTCGGGAAACGATAGAGCCGCGGGCCCGGATTGCACCCAGACGGTCACGGAACTGTGGGAGTGGGTGAACGCGCCCTGGGACGCGTTCAGTGGGGCAGAATAAAATACCCTGCGAGATAGTAGGTACTGCGGTCCCAATATTCAATGACACCGAGGAACACGGGACGGTTCCGATGACGAGATTCAACGAGGGGATGACGCGCCTGATCAACAGGAATGGAGAAAGAAGTAACACAGCCTGGAGTGTTGATGCTACCGGGTGGGCATTGAGTCTAAGGAGCTCAAAGCAAGCAAGTTGAGAAAGTGGGGCTAGTGGGTCGGGCGCCGCCGCCGGGAGTGGGTACCCACAGAGCAGGAGCCTTTGGACTTCAAACAGTAAGTACCGGGACCAGGGACACGGCGCCCGCGCTATGGGATGACGACAACGACAAAGATGCGACCAGCGTTGAGGGTAGTGTGGATAATCTTATCCTCCGGCCGCGGTGGTGTCCCAAATGCGACAGACAAGGGAAAGTGACAGACAGGGTTGGCAACACGGTGGCCGCCAGTGGAAAGGCCGCTGACAACAAGGATCCGTTACCCCCTGCCGGGCTTCCTGACCCTGAGCAAACTCCCAAGCTCGGCGAGAGACTTGTCGACGCGAGTCGAGGAATTCCTCAGGGTGGCGTTGGTCATCACCAGTCGGTGATGTCGATCACCGCTTCAGCGCCAACCCTGAGCGGATCTCCGCTGGGCGTTTTGTTGGGCTTCTCTTCCTTTCTCCCACTCATCCTGTTCATTAGTATCCCCGGCCCCGCCGTTTCCTCCGCCGCAACTCGTTCACGGATTCTCGCTCTGTTCCTCTTCACGTTCTCTTCCGACGGTTTCCGTCTCTTCTCGTGTCACGTGTGCGTACGGCATGCGGGCATCCACTTTCATTACTTTGTTTCTCTCACACGCTCTCGATGCACATCGATATCTCCCTATCAGAAGGTTAGTTCCCCCAAGTGTATAGTGGGGCACGCTCAAAGACCGGTTCCAACCGGCTTAGGATGCCTTGCGACGCTTTGCCCCCTTTCATAGGCTCATATCGTAAAGATGTATTGGACCGCATTGCAAACGTACCGTGAATGTGTTGTTATCTCTCGGCCACACGTTCATCGTTCGCTTCAAGATGTTGTCACAATGGGACGCGGCGACTTCCAACCTAAGGTCGTTCTGAAACACCTCCAAAGGATGTCGGGGTCCTACCAATAAGACGCTTTGAATTGGCAATGACGATAGGTGTCGTGAGGCTATTGCTTCCTTAGCCTCGTGAAGCTAAGCAGGCCACGTTTTACCAACCTAGTGGGGATGTTGCGTCCCTGCACACGGTGGTATACATTTGGTTGAGCCTATCCCTCGCTGGTATCCCACTGTATACCATTGATCTCAACGAATCGTATTCTAACCATGCACGGAAAGTAATAGTTCGAGAACAACTTAAGTAGGAGATGGTTCGAACGGTCGGGGATATACGATAGGTATCGATACACAGGGGAGAAATGGGGGTCGCAAGAACGCACAACCAGAAAATGAATTAGTCGCTATCGCTGTCGCTGCTATCGTCAGCCTTCTCATCCCCATCCGTGTCACTTTCATCGTCCTCATCGTCGCTCTCCTCTTGCCTCTTCTTGACAGAGCCACCACGCATGACGGCCATCTGGCCAGCCAAGCTGTCCTCTTCTGGCTCGGAAATCTCGTCTTCCGCACCCTGAGCGTCCTCACCCAACACTGACATATCCTCAATATCCAACTAGAAAAAGGCCGTTAGTTCCGGTCCAAACATCCCGGAGTGAAACGTACGGTGATATCCTGATACGTGTCATCTCCAATATACGTATCGCTAACCACGAAGATCCTCCACGTGTACGATCCAACGCTCGGTGGTGCCTGGAACTGCATCTTGTACATCCGATAATCTGAATCCGTGTGTGGAATGTCCGAAACCTTGAACGGTGGCACCACGACCCTGTTTGCTTTGATGTCACCCAAGACGACCCACCACGAGGGCTTCTTTGTCCGGGGCCAATGTGGGGCGTGAGCGAAGGTCCTTCCAGCGTTATCCATCGAAACGTCTTCCGCCTCTTTCTTGCTCGTAAGGAATTCCTGCTCGCGTTTCTCGGCATCCTTAGATTGGACAGATGGTTGTTCCGCGGCGGTGCCCCGTGGGATGCGTAGTTTGACGATCATGTGGATAAACGATAGAGGAACCACGACCCTTTCTCCAACAACTACAGCCGTGTCAGGTCAGCCGAGCAGGTGACACAGAAGCGGCGTACCTTTAAACGCAGAGCCGACTATCTGGACATTGCCCCAACTCTGAACCGCCTTCTTGACTTCTCCAACACGAGGATCGTTCGAGCTCTCCAAGTTCTGAATAAGTTGGTCGAAACCACGGATGTCCTTGAACTTGTCGACCTCATCCAAAGATATGTCAGGGAGCTGGGAGAACTTGAGCCAATCCTTGTCCGACTCTTTGATTGCCTTTGGAGGAGGGGGGACAGCTTGCGTCAAGTGGGCACTGAGCTGGACAGCCGCCAACGATGGGCTTAACCAGTTTCGCGACAGGCAGATGTTGAGGAGAGAGCTCAGGACCAGGGGAGATTGCAACAGGATTTTTGTTTGCTCTAGAGTCAGTCAAACACGTCAGCCCGAAGAAAACATTCAGGATCAATACTCGACGGACCATCGCGCAGACTCTGATTTGCCACGGGAATCCTCAAAAGGTGAGCGGAAACAAGGATAAAGGCCCTCTTAGCATCCTGGCTTTCCCTGGCACCGGCAGCCCCCGCCAGGGTTCCCCACTTCTCTCCCAGCCCATCCCGAACCTTAGTTTCGAGCTCCTTCAGCTCGTTCACAAACCCGGAGCTCAGCTGCAACTCCTTCGCAAAACCCCTTCCTAGAACCCCAACGAGTTCATCGATGCCCCATTCCTCTTTGACATTCAGGAAGAAGGACGCAGCGGTCTTGGCGTCAACGCCGTCCTTTGTCTTTTTCTGGTTACCGAACCACCACTTCCCTACAAGAGCGGGCAAGCTGAAGCCGAAGATGAGGGCGTAGAGACCGAGAACCCAGACGTTGTTCTTGCCCTCGATGAACTGAACGGGGATCGCAATTCCCATGGACAACTCTTGGCGACCATCGGGGTGACCATATTTCTCGTAATTTCCACGAATGGTCTCGTCAGTGAGTCTGAATCGGGAAATTTGAGTAAAGGGATGTGGCAAGGGAATAGCCAACTGACGATTTGTACGCTTTGGTGATTTCGACAAACTTGGCGGCAACTTCATCTGCAGTTTGGTTGATAGCGAGTTTGACTTTGTCAGGGTGGCTGGGTGGGCGGTCAATTGTTTCGAACCGTTCTGTATACATCAAACGTACAATTTCAGGGAAAGTTTCTTGTACCGTGACTTGATATCCTTCACCGAAATACCCTGATGGAAAAGAGGATGAGGTATCCGTCGACTAGACAAAATTTCGCGAAAGCGAGGCGCACCTTCCTGATATCCAGAATTTCGTATGGGTCGTAGATTTTAGACCCTGACTCGGTTGAAGAAACCCGTGTGACCAAGAAGGCAAGGACTGCCCAGCCGACAGCGACAAAGATAGCCCTAAGCGGAACGTTCAACGAACAAGATCCTAGCAAAGTGTCCACAAGCCACGCACAGTTTTGATATTTTCGGCCTCAGTAATGTACCTCTCTCCCGCTTGCGTATCCGCGCCCGTTGATCCACACACGGTCGACACTGACACCCAGACGCTTCTGATTTCGCTGGTTAATGTACCGCCAATAAAAACGTTGCGCCAAAGTGTCAGCGTTCCTGCAGGGAGAGGTGATTTCGATCCAAGTGATTCAGACGAACCTTTGAAAGAGGACACCAGCGAGAACGTTGCAGGGACGAGGATGATGAAGAGAACGGAGACGACGAAGTAAGCGGCCATGACGCCTGACTCGTCATAGTGGTAGTTGCCCATGGCGACAACGTTGAGTTGCCGATGGCGAGGGGAGAGATAATGGTAGAGGTTGAAGGTGAGCTGGCAGCCGGTTCCGGATTTGGCGCAATGTTTGATCGAGACACGTAGGCGTTGGTAGATCACCTCGTCATCCCGACTTGAATAAAATAAATAAATCATAGGGCTAACACGTCTGCGAGAGTGGCTTTCAGGTGTCGTGACCAACCCGCAGCCCCACAGAATCTGGGGGAACGAGCCTCGCCACCAATCAGTCGGTAGAACGATGTATGTGCCAGAGCCTCACGTAGAGACGCGACCGCCATTTACCCTCTTCGAGGACGAGGGCGAATTCCCAGTCCCATGTTCAGCGGCCCACCCGTTGCGCGAGGCGGTTGGGTATAAACCACGTTCGCTGGCAGGGCCGAATCCTCTTGGGAGCACTCCTCCGATTAATGGTGAGGAATCCCAAGGCATCTACGGCCTGGTTGGTCGTCTTTTGGTCGAATGGTGGAGGGTTGAACCTCCCCACGCAGCCCAACACACAGAGGTTCGCATTCACGACCCTTCCAACTTCCTCAGAGTCTCGCTCCTGACCTCTTCCCTTGCTACCCTCCGTACGGAAACCGCTGCTGACATGGTACCTGCAGTCCGGACAATGGGCATCAACCCCCCAGCCACATAGAATGCCTGATTTCACTTTGAGGTCAAACCTCCTCCGGTCAGAGGGCGCCAACAGTACTTCAAACCCAATGAATTACTGGCCCATCCCCCTCGTGACCTCCCTGCGTTCCACGAGCGCCAATCACCAGCCACACTTTTACCATGGCCAAAAAGAAACCCACCCCCGCCTATTGTGCTGCATGTGGCAGGAAATTCCGCTGTCATGTTGCAGTCCAGCAAGTGCGTGTCTCCTACCATCGTTCGCCTTCCCCCGCACCGGTTTCTGATGCATCGGATGCCTTGTAGCACGGAGCGCAAAAACACCCTGAGACTCTCCGGCTCCTTGACCTCGTTGTGTATAGCCCCCCTAGAAATGTGGTACCCCAGTCAACGGTGGTACCAACTCAGCCGGTGGTGGTAACCCAGCCGACGATGATAACCCGGCCGATGGCTGGCCAAACCGTAAACACCGCCCGTCCTTCATCTTCACAGCGCGCGCCGCCCAACCCGCCCGTACACGTGCCCCAAAACGTTGCGAACACCACTCCCAGAACCCCTGGGGTTAAGAAGAAATATAGCCTGCTCGCAGGGCTACCGAAGGTCCGGCCTAGATTCTCCCGATGGGACAGCGTCGCAGCACTGATGTCCCGTCCTCAGAGTCAAAAGAAGTTATGTTGCAAGTTGTGTCCCGGCCTGGTGATATTTAACACCAAACGGGAACTCAAAGAGGTACCACAGGTTGTAGCTTGCTATGTGACCGACGACCTACTCAAGATTTTCACCAGCACAGGGGACAGAGTCACTCACCCACTGAAAAGGTAATCCCTAAACGTTCTTCCATTTCTTGAGCTAACCGCGCTGGCGCGAGTCAGGTTCGCAATCATGGTGGTAAGAAGGGATCTGGGGGTCGCTACCAGTGCACGATCTGCTTCGCCGTAAGGAGTAACAAGTGGACGATGGAGGGGGTGAGCCTTTTTAACCCTGCATCAGAGTGTCCCGTCGGTGTCTAGCATTACCACAGCACCTGAAAGCCGAACACCGTGCTTCCGGGCGCTGGGGGAAAAGATTCTACGGGACTACAGGACCCACCAACCATGGGCAACAAACTATCCCGAATAATCCCCCACTAGAATCGTATGATGTGCGCCTCTCGCTTTCTGGGGGTGTACTGGAACGCGAACTAAACCCCCTTAGGACGAAGAGCAACTGTCATCAGAAGACGAAGAGCACCTGTCATCTGACGACGAAGGGCAACCGTTATCCGAAGACGAAGAGGACAAGTTTCTCGAGGATGGACCACCGTCCTCTGAAGACGATCAGCAATTCCCTCCCGAGGGGAAGGGGAAACAGCCCGCTCGGAATAACTGGCAATCTTTCAGCTGCGAGTTCTGTCCGCAAACACTTCCATCCGTGGAAACGCTTATGATGGTAACTCTCCCGCGACTTCGCTGACTGGTTCGCTCCTAACTCACCCTCGAACAGCACACTCAATTCGCCCACTGTTGGAGGTGCGGGTACTGTGGACACCTACCTCCGTTCGCCCATATCTCGCTCTGGCGGGAGGTAAGTGTGCAATGGTTAAGCCTTATCCGACATCGTGTAACACAAAAACCCCCACAGCATCGCTTGATGGTCCATGGGCTTGTCGAATAGGCTGGGAGCCGCGAAGTCAGCGTATGTTAACTCTTGAGCGGAGGGCGGATTATGGCTAAATTCACTGTGCTCGCATTCCTGTATGTATTTTGAAATTGTAAAACGTATCGAACGGTTGTACCCAACATGTTCCCCGCCAGAGATTGGGTTCCAGCCCCAAGCACTCGGGCAGGATGGCCCTATCCAATGTTTAATTCATCCCTCGCTATCTGGGTAAACCACATTGCGTTCGCTCTTCGTCTTGGATCCAGCGCCGTTGTAGTGTCAAAGCCCGGCAAAACTCGTTGTTCGCTAAATCACTTGTTCACTCGTACGCGATACCCAGACGCGTCAGGAAAATCTAGAGTCAGATTTTATGCGATTGTGGACAACCTACGCGCTTCGGTTACTTACGGTCAACTCTATGCGCTTCTGAGCGGCCAGGTAATGGAAGCGCACCGGTGTGCTCCCCAGAGTTGTGTGTTACGTGATGATTCGTGAACCTACGACCCACGGCCGGCCAAAGAATATTGCTCGAACAGAGCCGGGGACGGTGCCCATCACATAGGTCAACCAGGATTCGTGACCCTTCCAGCTTTCTCAAAGCCTGGGTTCAGACCTCTTCCCTGCTTACCATCTGTACGGAAACCACTGCCGACATGGTTCCTCTAATCCGGACAATAGGCATCGACGCCGGGGCCACGCAGAATGCCTGGTTCCGCTGGCTGCTGGCCCGTTCTCCTCGTGACCTCATTGCACCCCACGAGCGCTAAGCACCAGCCACACTTTTACCATGGCCAAAGGCAAGAAACGCGCCCCCGCCTACTGCGTTGCATGTGGCAAGCAATTCCGCTGTCAAATTGCAGTCCAGCAGGTGCGCGTCTCCTACCACCGTTTGCCTTCTCGCGGGCCCAGTTTCTGATGCATTGGTGATGCCTTGTAGCACGGCGCACAAAAACATCCCGAGACTCATCGGCTCCTCGACCTCGTTACGTTTAAAAAACCTCCTGAAAATGTGGGGATCCAGTCGACGGCTGGCCAAACCGTGACCACCGCCAATCCTTCGACTCCGCAGCGTGCGCCGCCCGACCCAGTCGTGCGTGCGCCCCTATATGTGGCGAACACCACTCCCAGGCCCCCTCGGGTTAAGAAGAAACCGGGACCGGATGAACGGCTAGCAGGGTTAACGAAGGTCCGACCTAGATTCTCGATGGAGCAGCGCCGCAGCACTCATGTCTTGTCCTCAGAGTCAAAGGAGGTCATCTTGCCTGTTGTGCCCCCGCCTGGTGACATTCAACAACAAACTGGAACTCAAGGAGGTACCACAGTTTATTATCTACTATATCGCCGACGACCTACTCAAGAGTCTCTCACCAGCACCAGGGACGATGTCACCCGGTCACCTTCAAGGTAATCCACAAACACTCTTCCGTTTCTTGAGCTGACCGCGTTGGTGCGAGCTAGGTTTGGAATCACAAATCTGATGAGATTTGAGTCCTTAATCTACGTCGCCCAGTGCACGATCTGCTCCACCACAAGGAAAAACCAGAGGTCGATGAAGGGGGTGGGCTTTGCTTGACCCTGATCAGTGTCTTCTGCCGGTGTCTAACATTGCAATAGCACCTGTACAACGATCACCACGCTTCCTGGCGTTGGGTGAAGAGACTCTACGGGAGACCTGCGAGACCCGCCAACCATGGACAACAAGCTATTCCGGATAACCCCCCGGTAGAATCGTATGATGTGCGCCTCTCACGTTCCGGGGGTGTACGGGAACACGGACTAAAACTCCTTAGGGCGAAGAACAACTGCCATCTGAAGACGAAGAGCAACTGTCGTCCGAAGATGAAGAGCAACTGTCATCCGAAGACGAAGAGAACCAGTCTCTCGGGGACGGTGGACCACCGTCCTCTGAAGACGAACAGCAATTCCTTCCCGAGGGAAATGGGAAACAACCCGCTGGTAACTCTCCTACGATTTCGCTGACTGGTTCACTCCTAGCTCACCCTCGAACAGCACACTCAATTCGTCCACTGTTGGAGGTGGGGGTACCGTGAACGCCTACCTCCGTTCTCCCATGTATCGCTCTGGCGGGAGGTAAGTGTGAGGTTAAGCCTTATCCGACATCGTGTAACACAAAAACCCCGCAGCATAGCTTGATGGTCCATGGGCTTGTCGAATAGGCTGGGAGCCGCGGAGTCAGTGCATGCTAACTCTTAAGCGGAGGGCGGATGATGGCCAAATTCACTGCGCTCCTACGTGTATTTCTGTATGTACTTCGAAATTGTCAAACGTATCAAACGGTTGTAACCCCAAAAGTTGCCCGCGTTCCGGCCCCAAGCAGTTACTCTCGGGCAGGACGGCCCCATCCAGGGTTTGATCAAAAATCCTATGGGCGGTTTCGGACCACCCCCCCATCGTAACACAATGTACAAATGATCGCGGCGAACATTATGGAAAAAAAAATCGTACAAAAATAACGTCCTTGTAGTGAATCCAATTTTCAAATATCATGCCCTCAAGCCGAGCTTCAGCCGCGAACCATCGACCCACAGTCCTGCAAAAATCTTGGACGATCCCAAGCAATCCACGCGTCTGAGACCGCTTTCCCTGACCTGGAGTTGTGCATCAACATCCGGCTGCGAGGCAATACGTTCGCGCCACGAATACGCCACGATCTTCGCGTTGCGCTTTCCATGGGAATTTATGATATCCCACTCGGGGTGCGTGAGTTGTCGCTGGAAGTAGTCGTGAATCGCGTGGAAGACGTCCGCTATCCGGATTGGGCGAGCCTTTCTCATGTTAATTGGCTCCCAGTTCCACCGTACCCCTGGTTGGTCGATGAAACAGAGTTCGATGCACAATGTGTGCGTTGGAGGGTCCGTGGCTGGTTCACATGCGTGTCTGATCAAGCCTGCGTCGTTCAGCACATGCCTCACCATTTCCGCGGGGTCGGAGACGTTCCACTCGATCGGAGTATCTCTCGACAGAAGACAGCTTGACGCGAGCAAAGGATGGAGAGTAAAACCAAACTGGTGGTTAGGATCTGAGCAGTCGAAGGACGAGTCGGATGAATCGGATGGAATAGCGCCCGGAATAATAGCACCCGGAATAACACCCGGACCTATCCACCCATCATTTCCATCCCCTGCGTCGAAGATGTATGGGGAACACGGCTTGGGGTCTGCCAACGGATTGGGCAGGGCGAGGTGAGATGCAGGGGCGGGGGTGTAGGTCAGAGCTCCGTGTGGGGTGTTCCAGATATACTGTGTCGGCGTGATGTGCCCTAGGCCTTGTAAGACCGAGTCGGGAACTGTGGTTTGTTGGGGAGTATACGGGATGGAGGAGAGTGGGGCCAAGTAAGGTGTATGATTTGTTTGCGCCGTGGAGTGAATCGGAGGAAGGTCAACATTCAGGGAGACGCAAGTGGCTGACGGGGTATGGAATGGGAGCGCGTGGACTGTTGACCCACGGTTTAGCGTTCAGCGTTCGGTAGGGTACGTAGATGATATGCATACCTGGCAACTGGAGTGTGCTCAATGGGACTGTTTGGGCGATGGGGGTCTTCTTCGGGCTCTTGGGGACCCGTGGAGACTTGTGCTGGTACGGCTCTACGTATGACGCCACCTGCAGCTGGGGTTCGTCCGGCTGCGGGGGCGGAAAGCGTGGACCCGGTGTGAACTTGATATCATCACTATAGCCAAAGGTGTTGTCTCCAGGCTGCATGGCTAGGGGCGGTCAGTGGACTGTGGCGGGGTGGTGGCAAGGGTTCCTACCTATTTGGTAGACGAAGGGAGTGCCATTGGTGGACTTCTTTGGCAGGCACCCGACCTTCTGCATGGTCCGGCCAAGCCAACATAACCCAGGATCTCCGTTCGGGTATCCAGTCATTCAGAGGTTTAGAGAGAGGGGGGGGGAGGGGTTGAGTCTAAAAACCACCGTCTAGCAAAAGGTCTTATAGTGAAGGACTGTGGCGCCACGCGTCCAAGCATCTGAATGGCCCTCGGTTTTTTTCCGGAGATGAGAATAATGGCTCCGCCTCAGTGACAAAGGGCCTGTGCAGATTGCGGTGGAGGATTTTGGCGGGAACGTCCAGAAGTTATGCAAGCTGTCACCGGCATCGTTGTAGTGACTCCAGTGTGGCGAGCCGTTGTACCGGCATTCGCCTGCAGAACCAAAGGGCCGAGGTGTGGCTGGTGAGTATTTACGATCTCTGGTTGACAGTGGGGAACGTCTGGAATCGTTTCTCGGCCTCACGAGGGTGCGATGGAGAGGGATTTCGTCACACGTTATGTTAGAAGTCACACTGATTACCAAATGCAGGAGAAGAGTGGATATATTTGGAAAGTAGCTAGGGTTAGGGTTAGGACTAATTACCGGCCAAAAAAAAAAGGGCCTGCCCAGCCCGAGGGCCGAAGCAGGACAGGGAAATATTTAGAGGGTGCATGAGCCGAAGCTCATACAAACCACAGATCTCCTCTGAGGACAGGGTCGCCGTGCTATGGAACAGCCCTGCAGCCCGTAACCCCAATACATGAAGGGGATCACGCCCTCAAGGTAAGTATGAAGAATTCAAGTCCGACCACCCGAGTCTTTATACTCCCCTCCCCCGCGCACGGACCATGTTTGGTCCAGTTTTCTCATATTTCGTGATCCATTGCTCCCGTCACTCCAGATCCGGCGGCTTTATTCTCTGATAGGCGAGAGGACAACGACCACGACCACTCCCGAAATATTCCCCAAGCGGACGACGCGAATTTTCTTCATCTGCGATAACGCACCCACCCACCGGAGACCGCGAGAGTGATCCGAGGTCGCTCCCAGGGAATAAATACCCGATAACGCGGCATCTTTCTCTTTCCCCTCACTTCGCCAACATGACCACGAACAGCAAGTCCGACGAGCTTTCCCCCGCCTCAGATGACCCTTCTGTCTCCGAACAGGGTTCTGCCATGGATCAAGACGAACTCCAGCTGGTAATACCCCGTTGAAGCATGGGGAGGTTCCTTCATGCATCGTGTTCTGCTGTATCATATCGGTAACGTCCAATTCTCGGTGTTGCACACTGGAACGGCTACGGGTATCCGCATTGCGTCTTCCCTGACCTCACGGTCGAGATGCACATGGATTGAGATTACACCGTTAGAACCTGATCAGCGCTCATACCTGCGTAGGGAAGCCCCCAGCGTTCTTCACTATTTTTTACCGTCCTCCCTCTCTCATGAGGGGGGACCAATACAGAATTACTGACCCTCTTTTTGCGCCATGTTTAGACAAAGTTGGGGTACAAACAAGTGCGTTACTCAGAAAGCACGTACCAAAACGTACTGGACTGATTTTTTGCAGCAACTCCACCGTAGCTGGAACCTCATCGAAAGTTTTGCCGCGAGTTTCGTCGCGATGAACTTCATCGGCGGCGTTAGGTGCGTGCAGCCAACTCAAGCCCGGTTGGAATCGGAGTCGGGCAATAACACCGCGAACAGGGCAGGCTTCTTCCTCGGTTTACTCGCGGGCGGTCCGGCAGCCGTTTGGTGAATTCCAGCAACACCGCGGAGATCCGACTGTTCTGCTAATACACTTCAGGTCTTCGTACATCATCACCTTCGTGTTCATGGTGATCACTGCTGCCGTTCTGGCGGAGATCTGTTCGGCCCTACCCCTCAGTGGCTCCATCTACATATGGGCTGCCGAAAGTGCAGGTCCCGACTACGCAAGATTCTTCGGTTTCGTGGTCGCCTGGTGGTCCTCGACCGCCTGGATGACTTTCGCCGCCAGCAACTGCCAAGTAAGGGTCTCCCGACCCCACCGCTTCGATATCCTTTCTAACCCCCTGGACCCACACATAGACTGCTGCTAACTATATCGTGTCTCAATTGTCCATCTGGGAGATCAATTTCCCAGGAGGGGCACACAATGATAACATCAAATGGCGTGCCCTCATCTGGGCCATCTCCGAGGGTATCCTAGTGTTGGCCATCGCCATCAATTACCTTCCCCCGAGATTGTACTCGTTCGTATTCAAGTTCTCGGTCGGGCTGTATTTCTTCGATTTCCTCCTATGCCTCATCTGGCTTCCGATCGGGGTGTCCAAAACATACGGGTTCCGTTCCGCGAAAGAGGTGTTCACCACAACATGTCAGTATTCCTCTTTTGAATTTCCGTTGAACTTGTCTGACGGCGTGAGGTTAAACAGACAACGGCACTGGTGCCCCAACTGGATGGAACTGGATCTTGTCCTTGTAGGATGTCGCGTAGTGGACATATTTCCGCCCTAACTCACACCTCGTAGCTTATTCACATCCGGGACGATGATAGGCTTCGACGCCTCGGGCCACATCGCAGAGGAAACCCGTAATGCTAGGCACGTCGAGCCCTTCCCCACTTCTCCGTACCTCTCGCTGACACCAAACCGCAGCGTTGTTGCCGGTCGGGGAATATTGACTAGCGCCATCGCCACTGGAATCATGGGGTTCCTCACCACGATCCTCTTCTTGTTCTGCGCCCCGGATTTGGATACACTCTTTTCCTTGGATGCTCCCCAACCATTCGTCCAGATATACGCTCTGGCGTTGGGCAAGGGACCTAGCATCTTCATGACCATCATCGCTGTGTTGGGTTTGATCTTGGTGAATTCCCTTCCCTTCCACCGCCTTACCGCTAGATGTCTGACACCCTCGTGCAGAGTACCAGCGTAGCAATCGTCGCTGCCTCCCGTTTAATCTTCGCTGTGGCCCGTGACGGTGTCCTGCCCCTTTCGTCCTGGATCGGCCAAGTCGACGAAAGCAAACAACCACGAAACGCCGTAACGGTCATGTACATATTCGGTGCCTGCCTCCTCTGCACGATCCTCCCCAGTCAAGTCGCCTTCACCTCCCTCGTCTCCGCGGGTGGCATCCCCACCACCGCCGCATACGGCCTCATCGCGTTGTTGAGGTTGACCATGACCCCGAATGATTTCAAATCGTCAAAGCTCAAGTTGGGCGCCTTCGCCAAACACTTTTACGTCGCAGCGGCGTTGTTCAACGCTCTCGTGTTTGCGGTCCAAGTTTCACCCTTCTTCTTCCCCGTTACTGCCGAGACGTTCAACTTTGTGAGCGGATTCTCATCCTCCCTCGTGAACGCAGATCACTGACCCCCCGTGGTAGGCTGGAGTCATCTTGGGCGCAGTCACCATTTTTGCGATCTTGAGTTGGTGGTTTATCCCCGAAGGCAAATGGCTTCCCAGGGAACAAGTCGCCAGGGCTTTGCGGGCTTCCGACGAAGAACCCATTGCTTGACCGAGAAATTCAAACTCGTGAAAGGGCGCCCACTCCGCCCCCACTTCGGAGAGTTCGGAACTCGAGTCATTCGTAGAAGAGTTCCTGTTTCCCTAACCACAAAAGGTGAATATATGTGTACAAAGTAGCCTACTACCTCTCTTGGTATTGATGAATATGATGTGATGCTCGCAATATAGTTTTACAAACCTCCCTGCTCTCCATAACCAAGTCTAAAATAAGTGTCATGGGCTCTTCTCTCCCGAGGACTTCCTTAACTCCCTCTTGGCCATCTCCTCCTCAACCCACTTCGCCGCACAGTCGACGGCCCGATGTGGCTGGTTTTTGTGCATCAAGAGATACCCCTGCAACGCGGCCATCGAGAACTCCCTCTCAGGAACCAGTTCCCTGAATCGCTCAACGAGGACGTCGAGCTCCTCCGGGGAAACTTTGGCCTCCCGTCTCCTTCTACGAGCGATCATGGCGGCGAGGGATTGGTTCTGCACCCCCGTGGGTAACTCGACGTCGATCAGTTTCTCGGTTTCAGGCTCGACTGGAGTACCGTAACCAGAGTCTGAGATCCTGCGATCGTCGTCCTCGTCCGTGGCCTCCTTGGATGGTGACCGCTTGGTAGTGAAGGCACGAGGGGTGGGGAGGTAGAACCGCTCGAACAACATTCCGACTTGGTATTTACTGGCAAGCTTGAACTCGAGGTGGACGTCCATCCTTCCAGGACGTCGAAGGGCAGCGTCGAGAGCCTCGTACCGATTGGTGGTCGCAAAGAGTAATCGTCCCTCCTGAGCCCCGACTCCATCAAGCGCGTTCAAGAGGCCACTCAACGAAATCCTACTCGACCGGTCCTGAGGAGCTCCAGGTCCGTTCGGATTCGGACCCTTGACTTCCTCGACTTGCTCTCCTTCATCAAGTATATCCCGACTGAGCGTATGATGGAACGCGGCGTCGATATCTTCCATAAGCGCAATGCAATGTTCGGGAAGGTCCGAAATGAGCTCTTGAAGAGAGTTATCGTCCAACCCGGCTCGAGAGAGCGAAATGACATAAACGTCCAAGTTTAGCTCCCCGGCGATGCTTTGGATGAGGGAGGTCTTTCCGGATCCAGGAGCTCCGTACTGACAAATGGGGATTGTTGGTTAGCAATTGCTCGAAGCGTCTGTGGAGATATGGGAGGTGACTTACGAGAAGGTAACCCCGTCGGAACGGTATCCCGCGCTCCGAGTACCATTCCTTACTATCCAGGAAATCTAGGGCGTCGTCGAGAATGGCCTCTTTCACACCAGAGTCGAGGATGATGGATCCGAGGGGGCGTTTACGACGAGAGGTGATGAGCCGCCATTCGTTCCTCGCATCGGAAGCGTAGACTGAAACCTGTTCTTGTCTGGCTTTTTCCCAGCCTTCTCTAGCTTCATCGAGGAGATCCTGAACGATTTGGTGGCTGCCCCCAAGGATACTAGAGGACGGATCAGCCCCTTTGGTAAACCAAAGCATACCACCCCACCCACCTGATGTGTAAAGACCGCGTGGCGTGGTAGCTAATGCCTTCAGCCTTCGACCTGATCACCTTGACGTACCGCCGTTTGTACCAGAAGGTGGAGACGTAATCGTAAGCCACGACGAAACGGACTTTCCGACCGTTCCTTGTGGTGTTGTCATAACAATCCGTGTGGGATTCCAATCCAAACGATGATGTGCTGGCGGCAAGTTTCCTCGCTCTTGTCCATGTAGGATGTTGTGAAAGCCACACCATCACCCAGTCTGCAAAATTGATGTGTGGGGTCAGC
>Ga0307516_10003971_pt1 | contig 18571 bp, 16 predicted proteins | sample 19_EM_MG_FD_203310 | JGI IMG/M metagenome (GOLD analysis project Ga0307516, IMG submission 203310) | Populus trichocarpa ectomycorrhiza microbial communities from riparian zone in the Pacific Northwest, United States - 19_EM | ecosystem: Host-associated > Plants > Roots > Unclassified | place... | reverse complement strand
ACCGCGTGCTCGATCAGGGTGCGCGTCTTGTCGGCGTAGATGACCATCGTCGAGATCGTGGCCGGCCCGGTCAGCAGCGGGATCGTCAGCGGAACGATCGCGATCGAATCGCCGGCATCCGCCTTGGCCTGGCCGTCGCCGACGTCCGAGCCGCGGCTCTCAGCCTGCTGGGCATTGAGCATGTTCATCGACGAGATCAGCAGCAGCAGCCCGCCGCCGACCTGGAACGAAGCGATGGTGATGCCGAAGAACTCGATGATCTGCAGGCCGCAGATGGCGCTGAGCGCCACCACGAGGAAGGAGGCGACCGAGGCGACGCGGATCGTGCGGTGGCGCTGTTCGCGCGTCAGGTTCTGCGTGAAATGGAGGAAGAACGGGATCGCGCCGATCGGGTTGACGATGGCCAGCAAGGCGACGAGCGGTTTGAGCGGGTGCAGGTCCATGCGCCGATTCTCGCCGCCGCGGAGTCCTCCGGCGCAACGAAGTTCCGTGGGCGCATCCGCACGGTCGCTTTCGTTGCGGGAAAACCCGTCGGTTCAAACCCTCGCAACGTGTGAAAACCGGCCCTCTTCCACCTGCAACAAGGGGGGTGCAGCGTCCGGAAACGACAAAACAACAATTTCCTTGACTGCGCTTTGCATTTCGTGATTTGTTAGGCTCATAATCATTCCAGGGCAGCGGTTGCTTCGCGCAACTGTCGCCCGTGATGCTGTGTCTGGTTGCGGCGCCTTCGCTTGATGGATCACGCTGGGTTGAAGCTCCACATGGTTTTTTATCTTTGAAAGGGCTTCCCCCGTGGGAAACAAACTGTACGTAGGCAATCTGGCCTATAGCGTCCGCGACGAATCACTGCAAGAGTCTTTCGGTCAATTCGGCACCGTCACGTCCGCCAAGGTCATGATGGACCGCGAAACGGGTCGTTCCAAGGGCTTCGGCTTCGTGGAAATGAGCTCGGATCCGGAAGCGCAAGCAGCCATCAACGGCATGAACGGCCAACCCCTGGAAGGCCGTCCCCTGGTCGTCAACGAAGCACGTCCGCGCGAAGAGCGTCCGGGTGGCTTCAGCGGCGCCCCGCGTAGCCCGTACGGCGGCGGTGGCCGTTCCGGCGGCGGCGGTGGTGGCGGCTACGGCGGTGGTGGCGGTGGCGGCTACGGTGGTGGCGGCGGCGGCGGTGGCCGTTCGGGCGGCGGCGGTGGCTACGGCGGCGGCGGCGGTGGCCGTTCCGGCGGCGGCGGCGGCTACGGTGGTGGCGGCGGCGGTGGCCGTGGCGGCTACTGAGCACCTGCTCACTGTTACTGACACGCATCTGTCGGTTTGAATGAATGAAGCCCTGGCGCCTCGCGGCGCCCGGGCTTTTTCCATTGGTGGCGATGATTCTCGAAAGCGGCGCCGTCGAGGTGGCCAATTTCAGCGCGGATCAATACCGCGAAAACGGGATGCCGTGTGTTTGGAGGCGTGGAGGAGGTGTCAGGTCTTGCCTTTTCCACGCTCGGCGCCATGCCGGAAGTGGAAGCGTTGCCGTGCAAAAGGCAAGGCCTGACACCTCCAGGTCCCAGCGCAGCTTACGCCCTCAGCGAGCGCTCACTGCGATTTTCGCGCCTTGCGCGGTCGCCCGGCGAGAACGCGGTCATATACCCAGTTGGGCAGTATCCGCAACACCCGCGCCAGCACGCCCATCTGCCATGGAATCACGCGCAGCCCGACGCCCGCGGCAATCGCATCCAATGCCTGGCGCGCGAATTTGTCGGCCGGCATCAGGAACGGCATCGAATATGAATTGCCCTGGGTCAGGGGGGTATCGATATACCCCGGAGCGATCGTCACGACGCGCACTTCGTGCGGCCGGCATTCGACGCGCAGGCTCTCGCAGAAACTGATCACGCCGGCCTTGCTCAGCGAATAGGCGGCGTGCCCAGGCAGGCCGCGGATGCCCGCGACGCTGGCGATGCCCACGAGGCGGCCGCTGCGCCGAGCGCACATCGGCGCGATGAACGGCTGGAACGTGGCGGCCATGCCGAGGTTGTTGGTCTCGATGACCGAGCGCAGCACCTCGAGGTCCGACTCCTGGCTCATGTCCACCCCGATGCTGATGCCGGCGTTGGCGATGACGACGTCGGGCAGTCCCTGCGCCGCGATGCAATCGCGACCGGCGGCGGCCATCGCGGCCATGTCCCGGGCATCGGCCACGTAGACCGCCGCGCGATCCGCGGACCAGCCTTGCGCCGCGATCCAGGCGCGCATCTCGTCGCCACGCCGCGCGACCAGCGCGAGGCGGCCGCCGCGGCGCGCCCACTCCAGCGCCATCGCCTGGCCGATGCCGCTCGACGCGCCGGTGATGAACAGCAGCGGCGCCGTCATCGCTTGGCGACGCTCTTGCCGACCGCCTTGCGCAGCTGCGGCTGCATCAGCGCATGGACGTTGCCGTGCAGCGTGAGCAGGCGCGAGAGGTCGTCGTACTCGAGGCCGTCGGCATTGAACTCGCTGTCGCCCTGGCGCACGAGCACCATGTACTTGGAGTCGACCTGGCGCAGCTTGGGCAGCGCGTGCAGGTGCTCGCCGTTCATCTGGATCGGCAGCTCGCCGGCGCTCTCGGACACGACCTGGGCCTGGCCGTCGAGCCACACTTCGCTGTTGTCGCCGCGGGCGCGGCCGTGCAGCGCGGTGGCGGTCATCTTGCGGCCGCCCGGGTCGGTGGTGACGACACGGATCTGCTCCACCTCCATGATGTCGTCGTCGGGAAAGTGCTGCATGTGCTCGCCCTGGATCTCGATCTTCAACGCGCCCTCGGGGTTGAAGCGCTGCAGCGTGAAGTGATCCAGCGTGTAGTCGGCCTCGTGCTTGACGGCACCGGGTGCCGACGGCGAGAGCAGCCCCGGCGTGTTCTTGGCGACGAGCCAGGTGCCCAAGGCGAGTCCGACCATCAGCATCAGCGGCAGGTAGCCGACGATGCTCTCGCGCACCCGCGTCGGCCAGCTGGGCCGCGTGCGCCGCTGCTGGTCGTCCAGCGGCGCGTGCAATGGGCTCAGCGCGACCGGCACCTCGGGCAGGTCGGGGAGGTGGAGTTCGCCCTTCATGCGCGGATCACTTCGAGTCGAGCGTCACGAGCAGCTTGGTCATCAGCGGCGCGTACAGGCCGTTGGCCATCAGGAGCAGGTCGCAGAACTCGCGCGCGGCCCCGCGGCCGCCCTCGCGCACGGTCACGTGATGCGCGGCGCCCAGTGCCTCGGCGTGCGCGTTCGCCGGCGCGCACGCGAAGCCGGCGTTGGCGAACAGCGGCAGGTCGGGCCAGTCGTCGCCGATCACGGCGACGTCGCCCCAGTCGACGCCCAGCTGCTGCAGGATCTCGTCGGCGACGGCCACCTTGTCCGACGCTCCGAAGGCCGCGTGCGCCAGGCCCAGGTCGGACACGCGACGGCGCACCGCCGGTGAGTCGCGGCCGGTGATGACGATGGGCGTGATGCCGCCCTTGCGCAGCATCAGCAGGCCCTGGCCGTCGAGCACGTTGAAGTTCTTGAGCGTCTCGCCGCTCTCGGTGATCCAGATCGTGCCGTCGGTGAGCACCCCGTCGACGTCGAAGATGGCCGCCTTGATGCCGGTGCCGGCGCCCTGGGCCTTCAAGAGGACTTCGGGAGCGAAGCTGAGGTGCGACTTCGGAGTGGCGGCCATCAGATGACTTTCGCGCGCAGCAGGTCGTACGTGTTGAGGGCGCCCACGAGGCCGCCCTTTGAATCGACCACCAGCACGCTGGTGATGCGATGGCGTTCCATCAGGTCGGCGGCGTCGACCGCCAGCGCGCCGGCGCGGATCAGGTGCGGGCGCGGGTGCATCACCTCGTGCGCGACGCGTTGGCGCAGGTCGGCGCCGGTCTCGATCAGGCGGCGCAGGTCGCCATCGGTGAAGATACCCACGGGTGTATTGCCGTCGACGATCGCCGCGAGGCCCAGGCCCTTGCCGGACATCTCCTGCAGCAGCGCCGAGAAACTGGCGTCGCGCGCGACGCGCGGCACGCCGTCGCCGGTGCGCATCAAGTCGGACACGTGCGTCAGCAGCTTGCGGCCCAGTGCGCCGCCCGGGTGAGACAGCGCGAAGTCTTCCTCGCGGAAGCCGCGCGCGTCGAGCAGCGCGACCGACAGCGCGTCGCCCATCGCCATCTGCGCCGTGGTGCTGGCGGTGGGTGCGAGGTCGAGCGTGCAGGCTTCCTTGTCGACCGCGCACGACAACACGATGTCGCAGACCTTGGCGAGCGACGAATCGGGGCGGCCGGTGAGCGCGACCAATGTCACGCCCAGGCGGCGCAGCGCCGGGATGATGGTGCTGAGCTCGTTGGACTCGCCGGAATTGGAGATCAGCAGGCACACGTCGCCCGAGGTGACCATGCCGAGATCGCCATGCGCGGCCTCGGCCGGGTGCACGAAGAACGACGGCGTGCCGGTGGACGCCAGCGTGGCGGCGATCTTGCGCCCCACGTGCCCGCTCTTGCCCATGCCCATGACGACGACGCGGTGCTCGCAGCGCAGGATCGTCTCGACCGCCCGCGGGAACTCCGCGGTCAGGCGCCGCTGCATCCCGAGCAGCGCGTCGGCCTCGATCGCGAACGTCTCGCGGGCCAGGTGCAATGCGCGTTCGGCGTCGAACGGCAAGTCGTTTGTCAAAGTGGGCTGCCTGTGTTCTAGGATGGGGGGATTCTAGTGGCGTGGGTCGGATATTCGTTGATGAGGTCTGGAGCGAAGATGCGCTGTCGCCGAAGCCTTTCGACAACGTTTGCAGACTAGGCGCGGCGCGCAGCGAGGCTCAACGCCTCGCGAGCACCGCAACGACGGATGCGGACGTTTTCGAGAGGATTCTTCAACGAATATCCGATTCACGCCACTCAGTGTCCCCAACCCCCGGCACCACGCGCGGGGCATGGCACTGCCCGACCCTCCCACTCGCGCGGTTCGCCCGTGCTCAACCCGGTCCCGCATGGCCTCGACCCTCGAACTCGTCCTGTTGTACCTGGCCGCCGCCATCGCGGGCGTGGTCGGCTTCCGAATGCTGCGCCTGCCGCCCGTGCTCGGTTACCTGGTGGCCGGCGTCATCATCGGGCCGAACGCGCTGCAGCTGGCGCACGACACCGCCGGCGTGCGCGGCCTGGCGGAGTTCGGCGTCGTGTTCCTGATGTTCGTGATCGGCCTCGAGTTCAACCTGCCCAAGCTGCGCGCCATGCGCACGCTCGTGTTCGGGCTCGGCGCCTCGCAGGTGGTGTTGACGATCCTGGGCGCGATGGGCGGCAACCTGGCGCTGGTCTGGGTCTTCACGCTGCTCGGGCGCCAGTGGGAGCTCAGCTGGCAGGCGGCGGCGGTGCTCGGCAGCGCGATGGCGATGTCGAGCACGGCGCTCGTCGTCAAGCTGATGGCCGAGCGCCTGGAGCTCGAGAGCGAACACGGCCGGCGTGTGATGGGCGTGCTGCTGTTCCAGGATCTGGCGGTGGTGCCGCTGCTGGTGATCATCCCGGCGCTCGGCGGCGACACCCAGGACCTGCTGAAGACGCTGGTGCCCGCCGTCATCAAGGCGGTGGTGGTGCTGGCCGTGCTGCTGTCCGGCGGGCAGAAGGTGATGAAGTGGTTCCTGACTGCCATCTCGCGCCGCAAGAGCGACGAGCTGTTCATGCTGAGCCTGCTGGGCGTGACGCTGGGCCTGGCCGCGCTCACCGAGCTGGCGGGGCTGTCGCTCGCTCTTGGCGCGTTCGTGGCCGGCATGCTGATCGCCGAGACCGAATACAAGCACCAGGTGGAGACCGACATCCGGCCGTTCCACGACGTGCTGCTGGGACTGTTCTTCATCACGATCGGCATGAAGCTCGATTGGCACACGCTGGCCGACGAGTGGGTGCTGGTGATCGTGCTGACGACGCTGCCCATCCTCGCCAAGGCGGGGCTCGTGGCCGGCCTGGCGCGCATCTTCGGCGGCGCGCCGGGTGTCGCGCTGCGCACCGGCCTGTACCTGGCGCAGGCGGGCGAGTTCGGCTTCGTGCTGCTGAGCCTGGGCACCGACAACCACGTGCTGCCCGAGCGCTGGGTCGCGCCGGTGCTCGCAAGCATGGTGCTGTCGATGCTCGCGTCCCCGTTCCTGATCCTGTACGCCAACCGCATCGTGATGAAGCTGGCCAGCAGCGACTGGCTGATGCAGTCGGTGGCGCTGACGTCGATCGCCAAGCGCGCGATCACCGCAGAGAAGCACGTGATCATCTGCGGCTACGGCCGCTCGGGCCAGAACCTGGCGCGCATGCTGGAGGTGGAGCGCATTCCGTTCATGGCGCTGGACCTGGACCCGGACCGCGTGCGCCAGGCCGCGGCGTCCGGCCAGAACGTGGTCTTCGGCGACGCTGCGCGGCTATCCAGCCTGATGGCGGCGGGCCTCGCGCGCGCCGCCGCCGTCGTTTGCAGCTATCACGACACGCCCTCCGCGTTGAAGGTGCTGCATCTCGTGCAGACGCATGCGCCGCGCGTGCCGGTGATCGTGCGCACGATCGACGACTCCGACCTCGAGGCCCTGAAGGCCGCCGGCGCCACCGAGGTCGTGCCGGAGGCGATCGAGGGTTCGCTGATGCTGGCTTCGCACGCGCTCGCCCTCGTCGGCGTGCCGATGCGCCGGGTGATCCGGCTCGCGCGCGACGCCCGGGAGGCGCGCTACGGCCTGCTGCGTGGGTTCTTCCACGGCGCCGACGACGACGAGGCCGGCGATCAACAGCAGGCTCGCCTGGCCAGCGTCACCATTCCCGCCAACGGCGCGGCCGCCGGCTGCACGTTGCGGGAGACCGGCGTGGAGACGGTCGGCGTGCAAGTGGTGTCGCTGCGGCTGTCCAACGGCCGGGTGCTGCAACCCAGTCCCGATCAGCGCCTGGCCGCGGGCGATACCTTGGTGCTGGCGGGGATGCCGGAAGCGCTGCAAGGCGCCGAGGAAAAGCTGACGACCGGGAGCTGACGCGCTTTCGGAGCGCCGCCTGGCGGAGCCAAGGCGTGACGCAGGCAGAAGACCCGTCAGGCGACGGGCGTGCCGCGCTCCAGGGTGCCGCGCATGCGCTCGGCCATCACCGCGCCGGAGGCGCGCAGGATTTCGTAGGCGAGCTCGGGCTGGCTGGCCAGCATCTCGTCCAGTCGCGGGCGGCTCAGCGCCCACACCACGCTCGGTGCGATCGCGTCGACCTGCGCCATGCGCATCGTCTCGCCGAACAACGCCGGCTCGCCGACGATGGCGCCCGGGCGCAGCAGCGCGATCTTGGCCGCCGACGTGGCGGTGCCGCGCACGTAGACCTGCAGCGTGCCCGACTCCAGGAAGTACATCGTGCGATCGGAATCGCCCTGGTAGATCAGGACGTCGCCGCCCTTCATGTCGCGCCGGATCAGGTACGAGCCCACCACGCGCCAGTTTTCCGGCGAAAAGCGCGGCCGGAACGCGTCGTACGCGTTCAGCGTGTGGATGGCCTGAACCAGATTTGCAACGTTCATCATTGGGGAATCCTCGCCGATGGCGTGCGACCTCGCAGTCGAGTCGCGACAACCATCGTGCCTGTGGACAGGCATTTGACACCAATTGTCACGTCCTGCACCGGCCACGGCAAGGCAAAGCGCGACGTCCGTCGGGGCACGGGCCCCGTCTGTCGCGTCCGTGGAACGCGATGGAACGAGTAGACAACGGTTCTGCCGTCCGTAGCGGCGGCGCGCGCTCACTTCAGTGTTCGCGGCATCCCTTGTCCGGGGTATGGCGGAAAGTTCTTCACTTGCCGATGCAGAACCGCCCGAAGATCTCTCCGAGCAGGTCGTCGGCCGTGAACTGGCCGGTGATTTCGCCGAGCGCGCGATTGAGCCAGGTGTCGGATGTGCAGAACGCCGCTCACTAAGCGAGTTGGCAACATCTAGAAGACGCAATTTCCGGCGCCCGCGAGTAACGCAATGCTGATCTGCACATAGGCCGCCTTAGCAGGTCCAGCCCGTTCCTGTAACCATACCCGCCTTGCCTGTTGGCTCATGATGGAGGTGACCAGGACTGCCTTCCGCCTCTGGCGCTCCAAACTGCACCACATTAATTTGATCCAACCCGACTGCTACTTGGCGACCAAGTGTTGCAACATAGACGTCCCAGTGATAGCCCGCTCCCCCGTTGATGTTTGGGCGGGCCCACCCATTGTCGAGCCGGTCTATCCAAGCTGGTCTAGATTGGACGGTTCTGTGCGCAGGAGTTGCACCTTTCCACCAGTACTCAGGCGGGCAAAACGGATAGGGCACTCCAGGTGCATGGCCAGGGAGCCGATAGTCGAATCTCGACGTCCAACGATCGACTAGATTCCGCCTGTGATGCACACACAAAACTTGGCGATGACCCAAGCCCGAAGGCTGCAGATGCAGAACCCAGCGGGTGTTCTCGTTCAAGGTCACATTGCCTGCTTGATGTCGACTCAGGTTCCTTCCTTCCATTCGCCTTGTAAAGACAACCACTTCTTCACCAGATGCGACAGCCCGAATTGCTGCAGCAGCCATCCTCTCTTCCCATGACGACGCGAAGATGGCTCCGCCGAAAAGTTGCTGAAAGCCGCGCCGCCATACCGATCCGGGTGCGTGACTCAGAGGGGCAATAAAGCGATTGGATGACTCGCCGTACTTCCTAACTTCTTGCAAAGCCCGCTTCGCATCCGCCGGCAATGCACGCTCCAGAGGCTGTGCCAAGTTTGACCACAAGTCTTTCCAATACTCTTCCAAAGTGGCTAGGCAAACGCGGTGCTCTTTGCAGATTCGAAGCACTGATGCGAGATCTTCAGAGACTTCTTGCGCAGGGCGCGGAAGGAAGAGTGCTGGATCCAAGAGTCCAATCATGGCGCTTGATCTGCATCGGGTTCTTCCTCATCGAGGAGTTGCACTCCGATTGGTGCATTCACCGCTGAATCTTGCTTATTCAGGTTTGCGTAGTAGATCGCGCTTTCTTCATCAGTGGACTCGTCCATGAAGTCGGAGGGCCAACTCTCGCCGACTCCACCGGTAGGTGTTAGCTTACTTGTCGTCACTCGTGACTCGCCAGCTTCATCTTGCTCAACGCTCAAGATGGCTACGTTTTCCAGGAGCCATTGTTCGAGTTCTGACCCTGCGCCCGCACGTGCCACGAGCCCGCGAAGTCGGCGTACAAGGTGATCGCTGTGGGTTTCAACGATTAGTCGACGGCTCGCGAGAGCTAAGCTGACCAGCCAATGAGCTAAGCGACTCGCCACTTTTGGGTGGAGATGAGCCTCTGGCTCTTCCAATGCAATGTGGGCAAACGACTTGCAGCGTTCTACATATTGCGCCAGCGGCATGCTGCCTTCAGCACCGGAAAACTGAAGTGGATCGGCGAACAACCCCAACTCAACCAACGGGAGCAGATAGCTAAGACCGCGACCCACGTGAACCAAGCTTGCATCACCGAACAACAGCCGAAAGCCAAAATCTCGAATTTCTTCTACGCGCAAAGGCGCTTTGACAGAGAGCGCTTCCAATGTGAGATTTACTGCCTCAACGAGCGGCTTTGCAAGGACAGTGTTCGGCAGTTCGACAGACGCATCGCCGACCTGCAGGGGCGGCAAGAAGTGAACGATGTCACGCTGTCGCCGATGCAGGATTTGCGCCGCAAAATCCCCACTAGCGCCAATCTCGCTCGGCGGTGTTGTGGCCATCTTGAATAAGCTTGGCGGAGGTGTGCGGAACGATCCCAGATAGTGCAGGTCAGACAGAACTGCCTTCAAGGCTTCTAATGGCTGCACGAACAAGAAGACGTAGGCATTGTGAAACGCGCGCTGGCGATCTCGAGGCGCTGTGCGGCTTCTGTCGATCTGCAGGTAAGGAATGAAGTGGTCAAGTTCAACCTGAATTTGATTTGCTGCAGAGCCGCGCCATGAACACTTCCACACACCGTCGCTGCGCGCGATTTGGATCGATGGTGAATCGTCTCCATCGAGCGAGGTCAATTCAATCGAGCCGATGTGCGCCGCGCCTTCTGACTCTTCAAGTCGCAGCTTCAGGGACGTTCTTAGGGTCCTTTTGGGAGGCGGACTGCCGAGCCACGCAACTCTCGAGTGTTTGACAAGATTGTCAAGCTCTGGATTTCCCACTGCATGCCGAGCTACTGCCGTATCGACTTCGGACTCCCATTCAAGTTGAATGACCGGCCCTTCAACACGTGCAGCCTCGGGAGGGCGTCCAAAAGTAATCTCGCGAAGACTAAACGCATCGACCATGCCCTCTAGGCGAATGGGAACGTCAGGTCGTGGATCTGCAAGCGTCTGTTTGAGGATCAGCAGACTCTGTATTAGCGAGCTTTTGCCGGAGTTGTTTCGTCCAACAACGATTGTCAGCGGAGCAAGATCGATTCGAGTGGGATTTCGAAAAGACTTAAAGCGCTCTATGCAAATCGCTGTGAGTTTTGCTTTGGCACTGTTCATGCAATGTTCTCGGTAGATCAAGCCATTGTCTTGCAACAGGGCAAGCATTGAAATACTTTGCGGTCCAGGAGCAACAAGCAAACCGCACACTTGAGTCGTCGTTGACTCGCGGAACGCACACGACTACCAATGCCAAAGTTCTTACTTGCCGATGCAGAACCGCCCGAAGATCTCTCCGAGCAGGTCGTCGGCCGTGAACTGGCCGGTGATTTCGCCGAGCGCACCGTGCGCCAGGCGCAATTCCTCGGCGAACAGGTCCAGCGCGGCGTCGCGCTGATCCGCGTGGGCTTGCGCGAGTTGCAGGTGCTCGTCCGTGCGCGCCAGTGCCTGCACGTGACGCGTGCGCGCGATGAAGACGCCGTCGGGCACGTGCGTGGCGCCGGCACGTTCGAGCAGGGCGTCGCGCAGCGCGTCAAGGCCGGCGCCGGTCTGGGCCGACAGCGCGAGGGCGCCCGGGGGGAGTGGATGGTCGGGCGCGAGGTCGCGCTTGTTGAACACGTGCAGCGGCTCGGCCGCGTGCGCGCGCGCCAGGTCGGCGGCGATGGCGGCGTCGTCGGCCCGGGCCTGGGGATCGTCGGCTCGGCTGAGATCGTGCAGGAACAGCACCGCATCGGCATCGGCGATCGCCTGCCAGCTGCGCTCGATGCCGATGCGTTCCACCGCGTCGCTGGACTCGCGCAGGCCGGCGGTGTCGATCACGTGCACCGGCACGCCGTGGATCTGGATCGTCTCGGTGATGCGGTCGCGCGTGGTGCCGGCGATCGGCGTGACGATGGCCAGCTCGGCGCCGGCCAGCGCGTTCAGCAGCGAGCTCTTGCCCACGTTGGGCGCGCCAGCGAGCACCACGCGCAGGCCCTCGCGCAGCAGCGCGCCCTGGCGCGCGCGAAGCATCACGGCCTCGAGTTGCGCGCGGATGTCGGCAAGCTGCCGGCGGGCGCCCGCGCGCTCGAGGAAGTCGATCTCTTCTTCCGGGAAGTCCAGCGTGGCCTCGACCAGCATGCGCAGGTGCACGATGCGCTGCGCGAGCCCATCGATCTCCTTGGAGAACGCACCCGCCAGCGACCGTCCCGCGGAACGCGCGGCGGCCTCGGTGCTGGCGTCGATCAGGTCGGCGACCGCCTCGGCCTGGGCCAGGTCCAGCTTGTCGTTGAAGAACGCGCGCGCCGTGAACTCGCCCGGGTTGGCCAGGCGCAGGCCGATGCCGCGGCCGGCTTCCAGGCAGCGCGCGAGGATCAGCTGCAACACCACCGGCCCGCCGTGCGCCTGCAGCTCCAGCACATCCTCGCCGGTGTAGGAGTTCGGCGCGAGGAAGTGGATCGCGAGGCCCTGGTCGATCGGCTCGCCCTGCGCATCCAGGATGGGCCCGAAATGCGCCATGCGAGGCGTCAGCGGCCTGGCGCAGACGGCCGCGATCAGCGTGGACAGGTCGCCGCCCGACGCCCGCACGATGCCCACCGCGCCGCGGCCCGGAGCCGTGGCGATCGCGACGATCGGGTCGTTCAGGTGGGCGAGGGAGGCGGCCATGTTCATGTTGCGATCATTGTCGCGCGCCGTGATGGCCCGCCCCGAATGAAAAACGCCGCGATCGGCGCAAGGGGACCTTGCATCGATCGCGGCGGCGTCGTTCGCCGTGCGGGGCGCGTCAGCCCTTGACGATCTTCGCGTCCGTCGCCTTCAGCGCCTTCGACTTCTCGCCGTTGATCTGGCGATTGATCAGCCACTGCTGGATGATGGTGAGCGTGTTGTTCGTGACCCAGTACAGCGTCAGGCCGGCCGGGAACGAGAACAGCGCGGCGCTGAAGGCGAGGGGCATGAGCCACATCATCTTGGCCTGCATCGGATCGGCCGGGGCGGGCTGCAACGAGACCTGCAGCAGCGACGTGGCCGTCATCAGGATCGGCAGGATGGCGTACGGATCCATGATGGACAGGTCGTGGATCCAGCCGAGCCACGGCGCGCCGCGCATCTCGGCCGACGACGTCAGCACCGTGAACAGCGCAATGAAGATCGGCATCTGCACGAAGATCGGCAGGCAGCCGCCCAGCGGGTTGACCTTCTCCTCGCGGTAGATCTTCATGATCTCCTGCTGCTTCTGCTGCGGGTTGTCCTTGTAGCGGACGTTCAGTTCCTGGATGCGCGGGTTGACGGCCTTCATCTTGGCCATCGAGCGGTATGCGTTGGCGTTGAGTCCGTAGAACGCGATCTTCAGCAGCACCACCAGGGCGACGATGGACCAGCCCCAGTTGCCGATGACCAGGTGGATCTTGCTCAGCAGCCAGAACAGCGGCTGCGCGATGATCTTGAGCAGGCCATAGTCCTTCACCTGTTCGAGGTTCGGCGCCAGCGGCGCGAGCAACTGCTCTTCCTGCGGGCCGGCGAACAGGGTCGCCTTGACCGTCTTGGTGCCACCCGGCGCCACAGTGCCGACCTTGGTGAACATGGCCGCGTAGTAGGTGGTCTGGCCGTGGACGTCCGCATCGTGGCGGCCGACGCTGTAGCTGCGCGACGTGCCAGGGGGCAGGATCCACGCCGACGAGAAGTAGTGCTGGATCATCGCGATCCAGCCGTTTTCAGTCGCCGTGTCGTGGTCGATCGACTGGCGCGCCTTTTCCGGATTCTTGTCGATGTCTGCGAAGGCGATCTTGTGGAACGTGTCGTTGCGATACACCGCCGGGCCGGTATAGCTGGTCGGGCCACTGAGGTAGCCGCCCGGAGGCGTGCGGCCGTCGCGCACCAGTTGCAGGTACAGGTCGGGCGTGATCGGTGCGCCGGAGCGGTTGATGACCTCGTGCGTGACGTCGATCGCGTAGCTGCCGCGGTGGAACGTGTAGGTCTTGACCAGCTGCACGCCGTTGACCTCGGGCGACTCGAAGCGCACCGCGAGTTCGTTCTTGCCATCGGCCAGCGTGCGTTCGGTGCTCGCCAGGCGCATCACGCCATGCGACAGCGCGTCGCTGGCCAGGCCGGTGAGGCCGGTCTGGGCGGCGTAGAACTGCGCGTTGTTGGTGTCGAATACCTTGACGTCGGCCTTCTCCGGCACCGCCTCGTGCATGCCCACCAGGCCCTTCATCTGGCGCCAGATCTCGCTGTGGTTGTCGACGTCCTGGTACTTCAGGAGATCGAGGTCGACCAGGTCGGCGCCGAGCGTATTCAGCTTGGCCCGGACGACGTCGGTCTGGATCGTGACGTCCTCGATCGGCAGGTTGGCGACGACGCCCGACGCGGACGTCGCCGCGGCGACGAGGGCCGCGGTGTTCACGGCCGGTGCGGATGCCGCCGACGGCACGACGACGGCCTTGGCGACCGGACGCGGCGCGAGCAGCGGCGATTCGCCATGGTAGACGCGCCACTTGTCGTACAGCATCAGCAGCGACATCATCAGGACGACCAGCAGCAGGGTGCGGCGAAATTCGGTCATGGGGGGGTGCTAGAGGTTTGTTTTGTCGGTCGCGGCCGTCGTCGGCGTCGCGGCGGCCGGCACGGAGCCGGGGTCACGTTGCAGCAGGCTGGTGAACAGCCCCGCAGATGGGGACGCCTTGTCGCGTTGCCAAGGCATATTGTCGGGGACTTCGTCGCAACCACCGTGACACCACGGGTTGCAACGCAAGATGCGCCAGCCCGCCAGGCCGGCGCCGACCAGGGCGCCGTGCTTCTCGAGCGCCTGGATCGCATAGACGGAACAGGTCGGCGCGAAGCGGCAGCTCTGGCCCACCCAGGGGCTCAGCAACAGGCGGTAGGCGCGCACCAGGCCGATCAACAGCGTGCGGGGAAGGTGCAGCAAGGCGGTCAGGCCACGCATGACGTTCCCTCGGCGGGGGGCGGCGGCGTCCTGGGCTTCGCGGGCTTGCCCGACTTGCCCTTGTACGGCGACTCGCCCGGCGGACGCGGCTTCACGCGGTCGCGTTCGCCGCGCACGGCCCGATCGAACAGCGCGCGCAGTTCGGCCCGCGCCGCTTCTTTCAAGGCGTCGGAAGCCGCGCTCGGAAACAACTTCGGATCGAACGGCGAGCGCTGGCGCACCACCCACAAGCCGGGCTCGAGCTGCGGCGCGCAGGCGGCCGCCACGGTACGGATCTGGCGCTTCACCAGCGAGCGCGTGACGGCCCGCTTGGCATGGCGTTTCGGAACCACGAGACCCAGCCAGCGATCGAGGCCGCCGGCCCGGATCGGGGTTTCCACCAGCGTCGGCAGGCCCGAAACCTGCGAGTCGTCCACACCCGCCATCGAGGGTTCGAGGGGGCCTGTGGATAACTCTGTAGACAAGCTGGCAGTAACCGGTGCATGGCCTGCCGTCGCCGCGTCAGTCGCGGCACCCGGCATGTTGGCATCGACCGCGGCGCGCGCCATTGGCCGCTTCAAAGGCAGCGGCCTGCCGTCCAGGTGATGGACGGCAAAGTGAGGACTGCGCAAGCGCATCGGCGTCGCCAGCACGCGCACGTAGTCCGCCGGCCGCACAATGCGGCCGAGCAGCGAAGGTTCGATGTCGCCTGCGGTCATGGCCGCCGGCCCGGTGTGCCGTGAAGCAGGAATGCGCTGCCGATTCGCGACGATGCCCTCGCAGAGGAGGGCAGCGCGACCGTGGCGGCAGCGGCGTCAGCCGCCGCGCAATTCCTTACCGGCGAAGCGTTCAGTCCGACGTCTGGAATCAGACGGCGAGACGCTTGCGACCCTTGGCGCGACGAGCAGCAATGACGCTGCGGCCGCCACGGGTCTTCATGCGGACGAGGAAGCCGTGCGTGCGGGCGCGACGGACTTTGGAAGGCTGGTAGGTACGCTTCATGATGAAAAATCTCCGGGGAACCCTCGATTAGAGCAGAGAAACCCGTTAATAGTCAACGAGTTGCCACGTACGGCCGTGCGATGCGGGGGGATTGACCGAGTGCTTCTTTCTGTGGATAACCGTTCTTTTGCGGTTCCGGCGCGGGTAGAATCTGCCGGCTTGAGAAGAACTTGTCCACAATGTCCCTAGACCTTTGGCACCGGAGTTGCGAGCGTCTCGCGACCGAGCTGCCCGAACAACAATTCAGCACCTGGATCCGGCCCCTGCCGCCGGCCGACTTCACCGATGTGGGTGACGGCGCGGTCGCGCTCGTTCGCGTTCCGAACCGTTTCAAGCTGGACTGGATCCGCTCGCAATACGGCTCGCGCATCGAGTCCGTACTGACCGAGCTCGCCGGCAAGCCCGTGCGCCTCGAACTGGCGCTCGCGCCGCGCGAGATGCCCGCACCCGGGCATGCGCCCGTGCCGTCGGGCAGCGGCTTCATCACCACCCATACCCCCCAACGCATCGGCGCGGTGTTCGAACAGGCGTTGAACACCGCGGCCAATGGCCACGGTGCCGCGCCGTCGAGCGCTCCGGCGCAGGCGCGCCCCATGCACATCGCACCCGCGATGAACTCGCATCGGCTCAACCCGGCGCTCACCTTCGACACGCTGGTGGCCGGCCGCGCCAACCAGATGGCCCGCACTGCCGCGCTGCATGTGGCCGGTGCCCCGGGCGCGATGTACAACCCGCTGTTCGTCTACGGCGGCGTCGGCCTGGGCAAGACCCACCTGGTCCACGCCGTGGGCAACCAGTTGCTCAAGGACAAGCCGGACGCCCGCGTGCTGTACCTGCATGCCGAGCAATTCATCTCCGACGTCGTCAAGAACTACCAGCGCAAGACCTTCGACGAGCTGAAGGCCAAGTACCACTCCCTGGACCTGCTGCTGATCGACGACGTGCAGTTCTTCGCCGGCAAGGAACGCACGCAGGAAGAGTTCTTCAACGCGTTCGAGGCGTTACTGTCGCGTCGTGCGCACATCATCATGACGAGCGACACCTATCCCAAGGGTCTCGCCGACATCGACGAACGCCTGACCAGCCGCTTCGACTCCGGACTCACCGTGGCCATCGAGCCGCCCGAGCTGGAAATGCGCGTGGCCATCCTGATCCGCAAGGCGGAAGGCGAGCAGGCGCAGATGCCCGAGGAAGTGGCGTTCTTCATCGCCAAGAACGTGCGCGCCAACGTGCGCGAGCTCGAAGGGGCCTTGCGCAAGGTGCTGGCCTATTCGCGCTTCTCGCAGAAGGACATCAACATCGCGCTGGCCCGCGAGGCGCTCAAGGATCTGCTGTCGATCCAGAACCGCCAGATTTCCGTCGAGAACATCCAGAAGACCGTCGCCGACTTCTACAAGATCAAGGTGGCCGACATGTACAGCAAGAAGCGCCCGGCGAGCATCGCCCGCCCGCGCCAGATCGCGATGTACCTGGCCAAGGAACTGACGCAGAAGAGCCTGCCCGAGATCGGCGAGCTGTTCGGCGGCCGCGACCACACCACCGTGCTGCACGCCGTGCGCAAGATCGGCGGCGAGCGGCAGAAGAACACCGAACTGAACCAGCAGCTTCACGTGCTGGAGCAGACACTCAAAGGATAATGACGGCCCCCGCTCACTGCGTTCGCCCCCCCGAGGGGGCCGCGGCTTGCTCCGGAGCGGCCGAGCGCGACGCCGCGGGGTTTCTTCGAAAGATTCTTGTAGCTGTACCAGCGGCGGGGACGCTGTCAACTCACAACTCTGGGGACCGTTTCGGGACAACCGGGCAGTCATCCACAGGTCGCAACAGCGGGCGAAAGTTGTTATCGATGAGTCCGACGACAACCGGGGGTTCGACCCCCAGACTTGTGCGGCCCCCAAGCCCTTGATAAATCAGGCGAAAATAGAGTTCTCCACAGTGCACGACGGGCACTACCAGCTACCACCAGGTTTAAAAAAGAGGAAGACATGATTGTTCTCAAAGCGCCTCAGGAAAAACTGCTTGGCGCGTTGCAGGCGGTGTCGGGGATCGTGGAACGCCGGCATACCCTGCCCATCCTGGCCAACGTGCTGATGCGCAAGAACGGCGACTCGATCGAGTTCACCACCAGCGACCTGGAGATCCAGGTGCGGACGTCCGCGTCCCTCGGTGGCGACGAAGGCAGCCTCTCGACCACCGTCGGTTCGCGCAAGATGATCGACATCCTCAAGTCGCTCCCGAGCGACCAGATCGTCTCCCTGACCTCCAGCGGCACCAAGCTGACGCTGCAGGCCGGCAAGAGCCGCTTCACGATGCAGACGCTGCCGGCTGACGACTTCCCGCTGGTCAACGAAGCCGTCGACTTCGGGCCGAGCTTCGGCGTGCCGCAGAAGGTGCTCAAGAGCCTGATCGACCAGGTGCACTTTGCGATGGCGGTGCACGACATCCGCTACTACCTGAACGGCATCCTGTTCGTCGCCGAAGGCAAGGTACTGACGCTGGTGGCCACCGACGGCCACCGCCTGGGCCTGGCGCAAGCCACGCTCGAGACCGAGATCCCGAAGCAGGAGGTGATCCTCCCGCGCAAGACGGTGCTGGAGCTGTCGCGCCTGCTGGGCAACGTGGACGAGCCCATCGAGATGCGCTTCGCCGGCAACCAGGCCAAGTTCACCTTCTCCGGCCTCGAGTTCGTGACGAAGCTGGTGGAAGGCAAGTTCCCCGACTACAACCGCGTGATCCCGAAGAACCACAAGAACTCCGTGATCCTCGGCCGCCAGCCGTTCCTCTCGAGCCTGCAGCGCGCGGCCATCCTGACCAGCGAGAAGTTCAAGGGCGTTCGCGTGAACCTCGAGCCGGGCGCGCTGCGCATCGCGTCGAGCAACGCCGAGCAGGAAGAGGCCAAGGAAGAACTCGAGATCGACTACGGCGGCGACGCCATCGAGATCGGCTTCAACGTGACCTACCTGATGGACGCGCTCAACAACATCGACCACGACATGGTCAAGCTCGAGCTGCAGGACGGCAATTCGAGCGCCTTGATCACGGTGCCGGAGCAACCCGGCTTCAAGTACGTCGTGATGCCGATGCGCATCTGAGGTCGCTCCGCGACTTCTTCGTGCGGCGGCGCACGGGTGGCCCGCCCTGGCGGGCCGCGAAGCCCTGGTTTGCAGGGTGGCCGCGGATCCGGCTGTTTGGACCAAGACAAAAGCACGCCGCCACGAGGCGCGCATGCATCCAGGAAGTGAATTGCAATGACTGATCAGACCTTGCCCGACGACACCCCGAAGGACGTTCCCACCCCGCAGCAGCCCGACGCCAGCGGCGTGGCGCCTGCGCTGCCGGAAATGCCGGCG
>Ga0307516_10003970_pt1 | contig 18575 bp, 20 predicted proteins | sample 19_EM_MG_FD_203310 | JGI IMG/M metagenome (GOLD analysis project Ga0307516, IMG submission 203310) | Populus trichocarpa ectomycorrhiza microbial communities from riparian zone in the Pacific Northwest, United States - 19_EM | ecosystem: Host-associated > Plants > Roots > Unclassified | place... | reverse complement strand
TGACCATCGATCCCGAAGCGTCGCTGGTGCGCGTCGACCGGTCGAAACAATGAACCTTGCGGTCGGGCGCCGTCTCTACAGTCGGCCCGACTCCTGCCCCCTTTTGAGAGGATCCGAATGAACCGCCGCGAGTTTTCCCTGCACCTGGCTGGCGTCGCCGGCGTGGCCGCGCTGGCCAGCCTCGGCCTGCCCCACCTGGCGCTCGCGGCGCCCGGCGCACCCGTCGAGGGCAAGGACTACACGAAGCTGCAGTCACCGCTCTCCGAGCCGAAGACCGGCAAGGTCGAGGTGGTCGAGTTCTTCTGGTACGGCTGCCCGCACTGCTACGCCTTCGAGCCCACCCTGGAGCCGTGGATCGCCAAGCTCCCGTCCGACGTGAACTTCCATCGCGTGCCGGCGGCATTCAATGCGCGCTGGCAGTTCCACCAGCAGATCTACTACACCTGGGAAGCGCTGGGCGTGGTCGACAAGATGCACGCGAAGACCTTCGACCGCTTCCACAAGGCAGGCAAGCCGATCGACACCCTGGACGACCTGTTGGCGTTCGCGCAGGAGTCCGGTCTCGACGTCGCCAAGGTCAAGCGGGAGTGGAGCGGCTTCACCGTCAGCACGAAGATGACCCAGGGCAAGCAACTGGTCGAGGCCTACGGCGTGGACGGCGTGCCCACGATCGGCATCCACGGCCGCTACACCACGTCGCCGTCGGCCGGCGGGGCACAAGCCTGCTTGGCGACCACCGACGCCCTCGTCGCGCAATTGCGCAAGACGGCGTGACCGCGATGGACCGGCGCACGTTCTCGCGCCACGCCGCCGGCCTTGCCGGCGCGCTGGCGCTCGCGGGCGCCGGCCTGCCCGAGCGGGTGCGTGCGCAAGGCGGTGCTCCGGTCGAGGGCGTCGACTTCCGGACCCTCGCCCGCCCGATCACGGTGCCGGCCAACGGCAAGATCGAGGTGCTCGAGTTCTTCTGGTACGCCTGCCCGCACTGCTTCGCGTTCGAACCGGCGGTCGGAGCGTGGGCACACAGGCTGCCGGCCGACGTGCGCTTCAGCCGCGTGCCGGTCGGCTTCGACGCGCGCAAGGAGACGCACCAGCGCATCTACTACACCTGGGAAGCACTGGGGCTCGTCGAGCAGATGCACCTGTCGACGTTCCTGCGCTTTCACATACAGCACCGTCCGATCGACAACCTGCGCGACATGCTGGAGTTTGCGCGGGAGAACGGCCTGGACGTCGGCAAGGTGGGCCAGGCCTGGGACAGCTTCGGCGTCCAGACCAGGTGCCGCGAGGCGAGGCGTCTCGAGGACGACTACGGCATCGAGCAGATGCCGGAGATGGCGATCGCGGGACGCTTCGTGGCCGTCGCACGGCCCAGCGTGCTGGCGACCACCGACTGGCTGATCGACCGCATCCACCGCCCCGGCTGATTCGTCCACGACGAATGGTGCTCGCGCACCCACGAAGCCCCGGGCCCGCGAGCGTTGGCTGCGACCGACAACGGCGCATCAACCTGGCGCGTAAAGGGGCCGCGCGATGCGCACCAACGGTGCGTGCGGGCTAGAATGGTCTGCAATTTCCGTGCCGAACACGATGCGACCGCTGACACCCCCTCTCCTGCCTGAAGTCACCTGCGCCGCCGGGCCCGTGCGCCCGGCCGTGGGCGGGATGTTCGCCGCCCTCGCCGGGGCGGCGGCGATCGCCCTGGCCGCCCCGGCGGCCCACGCCGAACGCGCCGACCGCACCAAACCGATGAGCGTCAGCAGCACCGGCGCCAACCCGGACGTGGTCGACTTGAAGAAGCACAGCGCCGTCTTCGTCGGCAACGTGGTCATCACGCAGGGCACGCTCGAGATCCACGCCGACCGCGTCGAGGTGAGCGAGGATCCGGACGGCCAGCGCCTCGGCTTTGCCTACGGCAGCGCCGAACATCCCGCCACGTTCCGCCAGAAGCGCGACGGCGAGGACGAATACAGCGAAGGCGACGCCACGCGCATCGAGTACGACAGCGCCGCCAACCGCGTGCGCTTCGTCGGTGCCGCCCATCTGCGCATGCTCAAGGGCACGGTCGTCACGAACCAGGCCAACGCCGCGCTGATCACCTACGACACCGCCACCGACACGATCAAGCTCGGCGCCGGCGACGCCAGCGCTTCGGCGGCCAGTTCCAGCGGCCGCACGACGGTGATCTTCACGCCCAAGGCCCAGAGCTCGTCGGCCAAGGAGCCGCCGCCGCTCAAGCTCGACTCGCCCGCGCCGGCATCGGGGCCCGCGAAATGACCGACGGCCTCCCGTCCACGGCGCAGGTCAAGCCTGGCACCGCGGTGTCGCCGTCGGCCACGCCCGTCGCGCCGCCGCCGCTCAGCGCCCACGTGCCGCCCCCCGCCGGCGCCGCCGCGTCGTCGCAGAGCCGGCTCGAGGCCACGGGCCTGCGCAAGTCCTACGGCGCGCGCCTGGTCGTCAAGGAAGTGCACCTGGCCGTCAACGCCGGTGAAGTCGTCGGCCTGCTGGGCCCCAATGGCGCCGGCAAGACGACGACGTTCTACATGGTCGTGGGCCTGGTGCGCGCCGACGCCGGCGACATCCGCATCGACGGCCAGCCGATCTCCGCCAAGCCGATCCACCAGCGCTCGCGCCTGGGCCTGAGCTACCTGCCGCAGGAAGCGTCGATCTTTCGCAAGCTGACCGTCGACGAGAACATCCGCGCCGTGCTGGAACTGCAGTACGACGAGAACGGCAAGGCGCTCAAGACCGCCGACATCGACAAGCGCCTGGACGGCCTGCTGGCCGATCTCAGCCTCACGCACCTGCGCGATTCACCCGCGCCCGCGCTGTCGGGCGGCGAGCGGCGCCGCGTCGAGATCGCCCGCGCGTTGGCCACGCAGCCGCGCTTCATCCTGCTCGACGAGCCGTTCGCCGGCGTCGACCCGATCGCGGTGATCGAGATCCAGCGCATCATCGGCTTCCTGAAGGCGCGTGGCATCGGCGTGCTGATCACCGACCACAACGTGCGCGAGACCCTGGGCATCTGCGACCGCGCGTACATCATCAGCGAAGGCCGGGTGCTGGCCGAAGGAACGCCCGCCGAGATCGTCGAGAACGCCGACGTCCGTCGCGTGTACCTCGGCGAACACTTCCGCATGTGACCAGAGGCTCCTCGAAATGAAAGCCTCGCTGCAGGTCCGCCTGTCGCAACACCTGGCGCTGACGCCGCAGTTGCAGCAGTCCATCCGACTGCTGCAGCTCTCGACCCTGGAATTGCACCAGGAGATCGAGCAGATGATGGAGCAGAACCCGTTCCTCGAACCCGAGGAAGAGGCGGGGCTGCCCGAGGCGCAGTTCGAGGGCTTGAACGCGAGCACGTCCGCCAGTGCGACGGATACCGCCAAGACCGCGACGGACACCGACGCCGACGGGCGCACCAGCAGTGACAACGTCGACGAGCCCGCCGGCGTCGACGCCGCCGAATTCGGCACGACCGAACGCGACGACTGGGAAAACGGCACCGAGCGCGACGACTTCGACGGCATCCGAGAGCTTCCGAGCTCGGGCAGCGGCCAGTCCAGCGACAGCGACGACGACTTCGAGCGCCAGAACCGCGACGTCGCGGTGAGCCTCGAGGACCACCTGCGCACGCAACTGAGCAGCCTGCGCCTGTCCGACGAGGACGCGGCTGCGGTCCTGGTGCTGATCGAGTCCCTCAACGAGGACGGCTACCTGGCCGACTCGCTCGAGGAGATCGCCGAGCGCCTGGCCGAGGTGCTGGGGGTCGAGGGCGATGACGACCGCGAGGAGTTGCTCGACCGCCTGCAGTGCGGCCTGAACTTCCTGCAAAGCATGGAGCCCACCGGCGTCGGCGCGCGCTCGCTCGGCGAATGCCTGTGCCTGCAACTGCGCCAGAAGCCGCCGGCCAAGTCGACCGCGATGACGCTGCTGGCCGCGCTGAAGATCTGCACCGAGCACCTGGCGCTGCTGGCGCGGCGCGACTTCAAGAAGATCGCGCACCTGATCGAGATGGACGAGGCCACGGTGCGTTCCGCGCAAGGCCTGATCGTCGCGCTCGAGCCGAAGCCGGGGCGCCCGTTCGCGCGCGCCGAAGCGCAGATCATCATCCCCGACGTCATCGTGATGAAGGTGGCCCGCCAATGGCGCGCCGTGCTCAATCCCGACGTGATGCCCAAGCTGCGCGTCAACGACCTGTACGCGCAGGCGATCAAGTCGCAGCGCGCGAGCGGCAGCGCGCTCAACGCGCGGCTGCAGGAGGCACGCTGGTTCATCCGCAACATCCAGCAGCGCTTCGACACCATCCTGCGCGTGTCGCAGGCCATCATCGAGCGCCAGAAGAACTTCTTCAGCCACGGCGCCATCGCGATGAAGCCGCTGGTGCTGCGCGAGATCGCCGACGAGCTGGGCCTGCACGAATCGACGATCTCGCGCGTGACCACCGCCAAGTACATGTCCACGCCGTTCGGCACCTACGAGCTGAAGTACTTCTTCGGCTCGTCGCTGAACACCGACGCCGGCGGCAACGCCTCGTCGACCGCCGTGCGCGCGCTGATCAAGCAGCTCGTCGCCGCCGAGAGCCCGGCCAAGCCGCTGTCCGACAGCCAGCTCGCCGAGCTGCTCGAAGGCCAGGGCATCCAGGTGGCGCGCCGCACCGTGGCCAAGTACCGTGAAGCCTTGAAGATCGCCCCGGCCAACTTGCGCCGCACGGTCTGATCCCTGTCCATCGCGTCCGCAAGAGCGGACGTCCTGCAACGTGCCAAAGGGTGCACTGATCATGAACACCAAGCCCGACTTCCTCTTCGTCACTTGCGCCAACGGCAGCGAGGAATTGCTCGCCGAGGAATGCATTCGCATCCTGGGGGCCAACCAGGGCGTCGTGGCCGGGCGCGGCGGCGTGATGGTGGACGAGAGCGTCGAGAACGCGATGCGCCTGAACCTGCGCAGCCGCATCGCGCAGCGCGTGCTGTGGCCGATGGTGGACGGCGACTACCGCGACGAACACGACCTGTACGAGCTCGGCCGCCGCATCAACTGGTCCGAATGGATCACGCCCGACGAGACGATCCGCGTGGACGTCACCGCGCAACGCTCGCCGCTGCAAAGCCTGAACTTCGCCGCGCTGCGCATCAAGGATGCGGTCTGCGACGTGATGCGCGACATGGCCGGCGCGCGCCCCAGCGTCGACACGCGCTTCCCCGACCTCGCGATCAGCCTGCACGTGGACCCGACGCACGCCTGGATCGCGATCGACCTGTCCGGCGAGGCGCTGTTCAAGCGCGGCTGGCGCGAACTGCAGGGCGAGGCGCCGCTGAAGGAGACGCTGGCATCGACGCTGGTCTATGCCGCGGGCTGGCACGGCCGCGCGGAGGACGGTGGCCTGCTGGATCCGTGCTGCGGCGCCGGCACGATCGCCATCGAGGCGGCGCAGATCGCCTGCAACATCGCGCCGGGCCTGACGCGCCGCTTCGCGTTCGAGCGCCTGCGGCCCTTCCTCGAACATGCCAGCCTCTGGGGCCAGATGCAGGTCGAGGCGCGCGACCTGGTCGTGCGTCCCGCGGTACCGATCTGGGCCGGCGACGTGTCGTTTCGCATGACCGACTTCGCCACCCGCAACGCGGAGCGCGCGGGCGTCGCGCACGCGATCGAGTTCAAGACGGCCGACGCGCTTCAGCGCCTGGCGCCGGCCGATCGCGGCACAATCGTGATGAACCCGCCGTATGGCGAGCGCATCGACGCCAAGGGCCGCGGCAGCCAGTCCGCCGAGGGGCCGCGCGCGCCGCGCACGTTCACGGCCGCCAGGCCGGAACCCGAGCGCGCACGCGGTCCGGGCGCGGACGCGTTCGCGCGCGAGAACCCCGACGCCGCGCGCCGCGGCCCGCGCGACGCGCCGGTGTCGAGCGGGGGGCGCGAGTCGGCCGTCGTCAGCGGCGACAGCGCGAACGAGTTCTTCTCGCAGCTCGCCACGCACTGGAAGCGCAACTACAGCGGCTGGACAGCCTGGGTGCTGAGCCCGGACATGAAGCTGCCCACCGCGATGCGCCTGAAGGAAAGCCGCCGCGTGCCGATGTGGAACGGCCCGATCGAATGCCGGTTGTTCCGCTTCGACATGGTCAGCGGCTCGGCGCGCGGCGGTGCACAGGCGCCAGAGGCCCCGGCTAGCTGAGCGTCATCCTCAGGTCAGGATCGCGCAAGCCGCACGCTCCGAACCCCGTCAACGGCGGGTCTCCGGGTTCCGTTTTCTGAGTGCTCTCTCGCAAGACACTCACACAACGACCCCATCGTCAGGAGACCCCCATGACCTTCAAGCTCTCGACCCCGCTGCTCGCCATGCTGGCGCTCGCCGCCTCTTTCGCGTCCCATGGCGCCATGGCCGCCGACCTGCCCGGCAAGCATCCGGCCTACCTGCACGCGCTGACCGACCTGCGCGCCGCCCGCTGGAACCTCGAGCATCGTCCCGGCGACGCCGCCGTGAGCGCGCAGGAGGACGTCGCGATCGTCGAGACCGACCGCGCCATGCGCGAGGCCAAGGTGGCCGCGATCGAGGACGGCAAGAACATCGAGGACCATCCTCAGGAAGACGCGCACCTCGACCGCCCGGGCCGCCTGCACCACGCGCTGGAGCTGCTGAACAAGGCCAGGAACGACGTGGCCCGCGAGGAAGACAACCCCGAGACGCGCGACCTGCGCAACCGCATCGTCGAACATGTCGACCTCGCGGCAGAAGCGACCAGGCACGCCATCCACGACGTCGAACAGGGACGTTGATCGGACAACGCCGCGCGGCGCGCAGATGCCCGAGGTGTCTGGCATCTCCTTCGTCCGCGCCATGTCGCTGAATACCGCAAAGGCGCTGCTCGCGGGCGGAGGAAATGACGCCGATCGTGAACGGGGCCGGCGTCAGGCATCGCCGCGCATCGCGGCCGGCGTACCCGCTTCCGTCAACGGCCCGGCGCGATGCGCGGAGATGCCAGACACCTTCGACACCGACCCGGCGAACCCGCAGGAAACACATCGCGTCTATTGCGCGCGATGCAGCGCGAGCCCACCCTTGACCATCACCTCTTCGACGCTCGAGAACCCACCGCGCACCAGCGCCTCGCGCTGTCCGGCCACCGTCATGTACAACTGGTCGTTGGACAGCCCGCCTTCGCCGAGGAAGTGGTCGCAGACGAGGTAGCGCCCGGCGGGCGCGAGCAGCGGCTTGACCTGCGCATGCAGCGCGGCCGCGTAGTCCTTGTGGCGCAGTTCGTGCACGGCCTGGTTCGTGACGACGAAGTCGAACGGCCCCAGGCCCTCGACCCACGCCGGCTCGCGAAAGCTGCGTTCGACGAAGGTGACGCGCGCGGCACGCTCGCCCAGGCGTTCGGCGGCCAGTTGGTGCATCGCCCCGGAGAAGTCGAGCGCGACGTAGTGCAGTTCGGGGTTCGCGCGCAGCAGGTGGTCGGCGAGGAAACCCGGGCCGGAGCCCAGTTCGAGCACGCGGCGCGGGCCGTCGCCGATCTCGCGCGCGAACGCGTCGAAGATCTCGGGGCGCACCGGCCGCCGGGCCAATGCGGTCTCCGCCCACGGGCGCGCATCGTCCATCAGGCGCAGGTCGATCGGGCTGGGAACGTCGATGGTCATGATATGGCGGCGTGATTGAAGAACGGGCCAGTTTGCCGCAAGCGCCGTGAAGAAGCCTTCGCGAACGCGGCGACTTCGCTCACGGCCCGGGCAACAGCACCGCCATCTGCGCGAGCCACGCCAGCGGCGCGGTGTCCGCGCGCAGGATCAGGCCGCCGAGGCTGATGCGGATGAAGCCGGCCGCGACCGCGGCGGCCTCCTCATCGCCCGTGAGCCCGCCCTCGGGGCCGCTCAGCGCGATCCAGCGGCCGTGCTGCGCGGACGCCAACGCCTGCGGCAGCGGCGGTGCCGTGCCGGTGCTCATCACGAAGCGGCCCGCAGCCGACGCGTCGCCGGCCTGCGACGCCAGCCAGCCGGCAACGCTGCGCACCGGCGCGACCACGGGCACGCGCGTACGGCCGCTCTGCTCGCTGGCACCGACGGCCACCGCCTGCCAGTGCGCCACGCGCCTGGCCGCGCGCTCGCCGTCGAGGCGCAGCACGGAACGCTCGGTCTGCAACGGCTGGATCGCCGCCACGCCCAGCTCGGTGGCCTTTTCGATCAGCGCGTCCATGCGCTCGTTGGTCGGCATGCCAACGGCGATCTCGAGGTCGAACGGCAGCTCGCGGCTCACCGCCTCGTGCGCGCCCACGCGCACGTCCACGTCGCGCTTGCCCATGCGCGTGACCTGCGCGCGCCACTCGCCGCCGGCGCCGTCGAACAGGCGCAGGTCGTCGCCGGGCTGCAGGCGGCGCACCTGCACGTGGCGTGCGGCATCCTCCGGCAGGGCGAATTCGAGGTCGGCGGACAGGGGGGATTCGACGAACAGGCGCAGGGACATGAGGCGGGCAGGACGGATGACAAGCGCCAGTGTGCCGCATGTGGCGGCCTGCGCACCCTGGGCGTCGGCGCTTCAGGCGAGGCTCAGCGCCGCACGGACGATGTCGCGCGAGTACGGCGCCGCGACGTCGCACACGAAGCGCTGGAAGTCGCCATGCGCGGCGGCGTCGGCGCGGTCGGAGATCGTGCGCACGACGGCGAACGGCCGCCCGAAGTCGTGACAGACCTGGGCCACCGCGGCGCCTTCCATCTCGACGGCCAGCGCATCGGGCAACAAAGCGCGCAGTTGGTCGCTTTCGGAATGCGTCGCGACGAAGCGGTCGCCGCTGAGCACCAGCCCCTGGTGGATGGTGGCCGCGACGGCGTGCGTGCCCGTTGCCGCGAGCGTGCGGCTCGCCTGGACGAGTCGGGCGCTCCACGCGGTGTCGGCGTCGAAGCGCGCGCGACCTGTGAGCGGCACCTCCCAGCGCGGGAACAGCGGCTCGGCGTTCATGTCGTGCTGGAGAAGCGTGGTCGCCACGACGATGTCGCCCACGCACACGCCGCCTCCGAGGCCGCCGGCGACGCCGGTGAACAGCAGCGCGGCGGCGTCGAACGCGTCCAGCAGCACGGCCGTGGTGGTGGCCGCGGCCACCTTGCCGATGCCGCAGCGCACGAGGATCACGTCATGGCCGTCGAGGCGGCCGAAATGGAAGTCGCGACCGGCGCGCCGCTCGGTGCGCAGGCCCTCGAGGCAGGGCCGCAGGGCGGCGATCTCCTCGTGCATCGCGCCGACGATGGCGAGGCGACTCATGCGCGATGCCGCACGGTCACCCCTGCGGCGCGCCGCCGCATCGCATCGCCGCCGCCAAACTCAATCGGTCGCGCCAAGCTGCTTGCGGAAGCGTGCGGCGGAATCTTCGCCGTGCGCCTTGCGCAGTTGCTCGACGAAATCGAGCGCCACGGACTGGATGCCGGCGAGGTCGGAGCAGCCCTCGATCTTGAGGATCAACCGGTAGCCCTTGATCAGCCCGAAGCGTTCCTTGGCTTCATGCGTCAGCAGCGTGTACAGCGCGTCGTACGTCCAGTCGCGCACGGCGACCTCGACGGGAATACGCTGGTAGACGGTCTTCCCCGCCGCGCCGCCCACCGCGGCGATGAGCTTGGCGGCGATCAGCGCGTCCAGGTCGGCGGCCGTGCTGCCGGTCACCTTGGCGATCCAGGCGTCGCCGCTGCAGGAGCCGTCGATCACCATCAAGAGATTGCGTGCGGGCCGCGATAGCTTGATGCTATGGGCACGAAATTCGGCCTTGCCGGCTTCGGTGCGGACAAAAGCCTCCGCATGAGTCATGGTCATCATCGTGGTTCCCTGACAGCCAGAAGGCCGACGTGTTCACTTGCCATCCCGCAGCTCGCGTCGCAGGATCTTTCCTACATTGGTTTTCGGCAGATCAGAACGGAATTCAACGATTTTCGGGCGTTTGTAACCGGTAAGATTTGTTTCACACCAGGCGCGGACATCGGCCTCGGTGAGGGCTGGATCCTTCTTCACGATGACGATCTTCACCGCCTCGCCCTGCTTGGCGTCGGGCACGCCCACGGCCGCGCATTCGAGCACGCCCGGAATCAGCGCGACCACGTCCTCGACCTCGTTCGGGTACACGTTGAAGCCCGAGACCAGGATCATGTCCTTCTTGCGGTCGACGATCTTGAAGTAGCCGCGCGCGTCCACCTCGCCGATGTCGCCGGTGCGGAAGAAGCCATCGGCGGTCATCACCTTGGCGGTCTCGTCGGGGCGCTGCCAGTAGCCGTCCATCACCTGCGGGCCACGGATCGCGATCTCGCCGCGCTGGCCCGGGCCCACCTCGTTGCCGTCGTCGTCCAGCAGCACGACGTCGGTGTCGGGCATCGGCATGCCGATCGTGCCGCTGTAGGCGGTCGTGTTGACCGGGTTGCAGGTGGCCGCGGGGGAAGTCTCCGACAGGCCGTAGCCTTCGCAGATCGGGCAGCCGGTCTTCTGCAACCACAGCTGCGCCGTGGCCTGCTGCACGGCCATGCCGCCGCCCACGGACATCACGAGGTGGGACCAGTCCACCTTGTCGAAATCCGGATGGTTGGCCATCGCGTTGAACAGCGTGTTGACGGCCGGCAGGCTGTGGAACGGCTGGCGTTGCAGGTCCTTGAACATCGCCGGGATGTCGCGCGGATTGGCGATCAGCAGGTTGCACGAGCCCATGCGCAGGCCCAGCATCATGTTCGTGTTGAAGCCGAAGATGTGATACAGCGGCAGCGCGCAGATCGTGACGATCTGCACACCCGGTTTCACCTTGCTCAACGCCGGCTGGTACCAGGCATCCGACTGCAGCACGTTGGCGACGAGGTTGCGGTGCAGCAGTACCGCACCCTTGCTGACGCCGGTGGTGCCGCCGGTGTACTGCAGCACCGCGATGTCCTCGGGGCCGACCTTGGCGGGCTTGAAGGTGGCGCGCCGGCCGATGGCGATCGCGTCGTTGAAGCGCACGGCGCCGGGCAGCTCGTAGGCCGGCACCATCTTCTTCACGTTGCGCACGACGTAGTTGACGATCGTGCCCTTGACCAGGCCCAGCATGTCGCCCAGGGACGCGAGGATCACCTTCTTGGTGGGCACCGCGGGCAGCACCTGCTGAAGCGTGGTGGCGAAGTTCTCGATGATGACGATGGCCTTGGCGCCCGAATCCTTCAACTGGTGTTCGAGTTCGCGCGGCGTGTACAGCGGATTGACGTTGACCACGACCAGGCCGGCGCGCAGCAGGCCCGCCACGACGACCGGGTACTGCGGCACGTTGGGCATCATGATCGCGACGCGGTCGCCCTGGGCCAGCCCCAGCGTCTGCGCATACGCCGCGAACGCGCGCGACATCTCGTCGATCAGGCGGAAGCTGTAGTCCTTGCCCATGAACTTGTACGCCGGCAGGTCGGCGTACTTCGTGAAACTGTTGTTCAGCAGTTCGACCAATGACGCGTATTCATTCGCGTTCACATGCGGCGCCACCCCTTCGGGGTAGTTCTTCAACCAGTTGCGTTCCATCTTGTCTCCGGCCTGCGGGATTGGTATCGGGTAAAGGAAAGGGGAAATCTTGTGCGGGACGGCCGCCGATTCTCGGGATCGGTCTACCGCCGACGCGACTCGGCGTGCTCGCCGGCGCTGCCTATTCGACGGCCTTCAGCATGTCCTCGACGACCTTCTTCGCGTCGCCGAACACCATCATCGTCTTGTCCATGTAGAACAACTCGTTGTCGAGGCCGGCGTAGCCGGCGGCCATCGAGCGCTTGTTCACGATCACCGTCTTGGCCTTGTAGGCCTCGAGGATCGGCATGCCGTAGATCGCCGAGCCCTTGGTCAGGGCCGCCGGGTTCACGACGTCATTGGCGCCCAGGACGATCGCGACGTCGGCCTGGCCGAACTCGCCGTTGATCTCGTCCATCTCGAACACCTGGTCGTAGGGCACCTCGGCCTCGGCCAGCAGCACGTTCATGTGCCCCGGCATGCGCCCGGCCACCGGGTGGATCGCGTACTTCACGCTGATGCCCTTGCTCGTGAGCTTGGCCGCGAGCTCCTTGACGGCGTGCTGCGCGCGCGCCACCGCGAGGCCGTAGCCCGGAACGATGATCACGCTCTCGGCATTGCCCAGGATGAACGCCGCATCGTCGGCGCTGCCGCTCTTGACCGGCCGCGCCTCGGCCGAGCCGGCCACTGCGGTGCCCGGCTCGGCGCCGAAGCCGCCCAGGATCACGCTGAAGAACGAGCGGTTCATGGCCTTGCACATGATGTAGCTCAGGATCGCGCCCGAACTGCCCACCAGCGAACCCGCGATGATCAGCATCGCGTTGTTCAGCGAGAAGCCGATGCCCGCCGCGGCCCAGCCGGAGTAGCTGTTCAACATCGAGACGACCACCGGCATGTCCGCGCCGCCGATCGGGATGATGATCAGCACGCCCAGCACGAAGCTGATCGCCAGCATCGCGCCGAACGCCAACGCATTCTCGGTGGCCACGAACGCCAGGCCGCAGCCGAGCATGGCCAGGCCGAGCACGAGGTTGAGCAGGTGCTGCCCCGCGAACTGCACCGGCGCGCCCTTGAAGAGGCGGAACTTGTAGGTGCCCGAGAGCTTGCCGAACGCGATGACCGAGCCGCTGAAGGTGATCGCACCGATGGCCGCGCCCAGGAACAGCTCCAGCCGGTTGCCGGTCGGGATGGCTTCGCCCTTGGCCAGCCCATGCTCCATCGCCGACGGCTCGGCGACGGCGGCCACCGCGATGAACACCGCGGCCAGGCCGATCATGCTGTGGAAGAACGCCACCAGTTCGGGCATCTTGGTCATCTCGACCGTTTTCGCGCGCCAGGCGCCGTAGCCGCCGCCGATCACCAGCCCCAGCAGCACCCAGACGAGTCCGAGCGCCGACGTGGACAGCGTCCAGATCAGCGCGCCGGTGGTGAGCGCGGCGATCGCCATGCCGATCATGCCGAAGAGATTGCCGCGGATCGACGTGGTCGGATGCGACAGGCCCTTGAGCGCCTGGATGAAGCACACGCTGGCGACCAGGTACAGCAACGTGACGAGATTCATGCTCATTGCTTGCCACCCTTTTGCAGATTCTCGAATACCGTGGCGATCAGGCCGATCACCGAATCGGACACCGCCATCGAGCCCGCCGCCAGCAGCGCGGCAATCACGATGAAGCCGATGCGCTCGAGCGGCATCGGCGGCAGCAGGCGCAGCGCGTAGAGGAACAAAGCCGCGCCGGCGATCAGCTGCAGCACGCGCCAGAACGGGCTGCGCACCGGCGGCGGCGAGGGCTCGGGAACGAGCGTCATCATGGCTTCGCGTCCTTGGGCGCGACCGGACGCTCCTTCTTCCTGAACATCTCCAGCATTCGCCGCGTCACGAGGAAGCCACCGAACACGTTGACGGCGGCGAGCGCGACGGCCAGCACCCCCATCGTCTTGGCGAAGGGCGTCTCGGTCAGCCCGGCGGCCAGCATCGCGCCGACGATCACGATCGCCGAGATCGCGTTGGTCACCGCCATCAGCGGCGTGTGCAGCGCCGGCGTGACGTTCCACACCACGTGGTAGCCGACGTAGATCGCCAGCACGAAGATGATCAGGTTGATGATCGTGGGGGAGACGATGTCCATGGGGACTCCTGGGTTTCCAAAGGTCTATTTGCGCTTGAGCTCGCCGCCGTGCGCCATCAGGCACGCCACCACGATGTCGTCTTCGGCATCGAGATGGAACGCGGCTTCCTTGGTCACCACCAGCTTCAGGAAGTCCAGCACGTTGCGCGCATACAGCGACGACGAGTCGGCCGCGACCAGCGCCGGCAGGTTCGTCTCGCCGACGATCGTGACGCCATGCTTGACGACCGTGCGTCCGGCCTCGGTCAGCGGGCAGTTGCCGTCGGTGCCGGCCGCGCCGCGGCCGGCGGCGATGTCGACGATCACCGAGCCCGGCTTCATCGACCGGACCATGTCCTCGGTGACCAGCACCGGCGCCGCGCGGCCCGGGATCAGTGCAGTGGTGATCACGATGTCGGCCTGCGCGACGCGCTTGGCCACTTCCACCTTCTGGCGCTCCAGCCACGCGGGCGGCATCGGCTTCGCGTAGCCGCCGACGCCTTCGGCGGCTTCCTTTTCCTCTGCCGTCTCGGCGGGAACGTCGATGAACTTGGCGCCGAGCGACTCCACCTGCTCCTTGACGCTGGGGCGCACGTCGGTCGCCTCGATCACGGCGCCCAGGCGCTTGGCGGTGGCGATGGCCTGCAGGCCCGCCACGCCGACGCCCAGCACGACCACGCGCGCAGCCTTGATCGTGCCGGCCGCGGTCATCAGCATCGGGAACAGGCGCTGGTACTTGTCGGCCGCGATCATCACGGCCTTGTAGCCGGCGATGTTGGCCTGCGAGGACAGCACGTCCATGCTCTGCGCACGCGTCGTGCGCGGCGCGGCCTCGAGCGCGAACGCGGTGAGCCGGGCGTCGGCCAGTTTCTGCAGGCCCTCACGGTCGAACGGATTGAGCATGCCCACCAGAACCGCGTCGGGTTTCATCAGGCCGAGCTCGTCGGCGAGCGGCGCGCGCACCTTGAGTACCAGGTCGGCGCCGAACGCGGCGGCGCGGTCGACGATCTCGGCCCCGGCGGCCACGTAGGCCTCGTCGGTGGCGCTGGCGGCGCCGCCGGCGCCGGACTGGACGCGCAGCACATGGCCCTGCGCCTTCAATTTCTTGGCCGTCTCCGGAGTGACTGCCACGCGCGTTTCGCCCGCCGCAGTTTCCAGCGGAACACCGATCAACATGGAAGTCTCCTCGCCAACGAGATTGTCATGGTTGCCGCGCGGATCCGTGCCGGCAGGGCCACGGTCGAGCACACAAGCCCGTGAATACGGGGCGGCTGCGCAATATCGGGCACAGCTTACACAGTTTGTCCGTCCGCGTTTAGTGGCACGCCCCAGGTCGGCGCGGCGTCAACGCAACGCCACACCCCCTTGTCTTGACGGACGGATTCGCTGGCGGGCGCGTGCGGCCACCGCGACAATCGCCGCCCATGGGAGCAGATCGTTGGAAACCTAGCGTCACCGTGGCCGCCGTCATCGAGAAGGACGGGCGCTACCTGATGATCGAGGAGATGACGCGGGACGGCCTGCGCATCAACAACCCCGCCGGCGGCCTCGAACCGGGCGAGTCGCCCATTGCCGGCGCGATGCGCGAGGCCCTCGAGGAGACGGCCTGCCATTTCACGCCGCAGGCCCTGCTGGGGGTCTACCTGGCACGCAACCCCGACTCCGAGCGCGGCCCCGGCGTCACCTACCTGCGTTTCGCGTTCTGCGGCACGGCCAGCGACCCGGTCCCAGGCCAGGCGCTGGACAGCCCCGTGGTGCGCACGCTATGGATGACGGCCGACGAGGTCGCCGCCGCCAGGGATCGCCTGCGCGGCCCGCTGGTGTTGCAGTGCATCGAGGATCATCGCGCCGGCCGCCGCCTGCCGCTGGAGGCGATCTACACGCATCCCAGCGTGGCGTCGCCCGACGCCGCCGCGATCACTTCCGAGCCGGACGACGACGCCTAGAAGCTGTGAACGGATCCGGCGCGATCGAGCGGCGCGTCCAAACGTGTCCGATCAAGGCGCGAAGCACAGCCGGGGTGGTTCCCCCGGCGAGCATTTGCAACGCAGAGCGGGCGCGTTTGGGCCGTCGAGCGGGCGCGGCGGATTCGTTCGCAGCTTCTTAAGCCTTTCCGAGGCACGAAGGAGCCGCGCTTCCTACAATCGGGGCATGTGTGCGCAGCGTGTGGTGGTCGGCTTGTCCGGCGGTGTCGATTCGGCGGTGACGGCCCATCTGTTGAAGAAGCAGGGGCACGAGGTCGTCGGCATCTTCATGAAGAACTGGGAAGACGATGACGACGACGAGTACTGCTCGACGCGCCAGGACTTCCTGGACGCCGCCAGCGTGGCCGACGTGCTCGACATCGAGATCGAGCACGTCAACTTCGCCGCCGAATACAAGGATCGCGTGTTCGCGGAGTTCCTGCGCGAGCACCAGGCCGGCCGCACGCCCAATCCCGACGTGCTGTGCAACGCCGAGATCAAGTTCAAGGCCTTCCTCGATCACGCGATGCGCCTCGGCGCCGACAGCATCGCCACGGGGCACTACGCGCGCGTGCGCCTCAACGCGGCGACGGGCCGGCACGAACTGCTCAAAGGGCTCGATCCGGGCAAGGACCAGAGCTACTTCCTGCACCGCCTGAACCAGGCGCAGCTTGCGCAGACCCTGTTCCCGGTGGGCGAGCTGCACAAGACCGAGGTGCGCCGCATCGCCGACGAGATCCGGCTCCCCAACGCGCGCAAGAAGGATTCGACGGGCATCTGCTTCATCGGCGAGCGCCCGTTCCGCGAGTTCCTGAACAAGTACCTGGCGCACGACCCGGGCCCGATCATCGACGACCGCGGCCGCACGCTGGGCCAGCACGTGGGCCTGAGCTTCTACACGCTCGGCCAGCGGCAGGGCCTGGGAATCGGCGGGGTGAAGGACAAGCGCGGCCAGCGCGGTGGCGGCGAGCACGAGCCGTGGTTCGTGGCGCGCAAGGATCTCGAGACGAACACGCTGTACGTCGTCCAGGGCCACGACCACCCGTGGCTGCTGTCGCACAGGCTCAGCGCGATGGATCTCAGCTGGGTCGCGGGCGAAGCGCCGGCACCGGGCGAGATGGCATCGAAGGCGCGCTATCGGCAGGCCGACGCGGCGTGCACGCTGGAACAACCCGACGGCGCGAAGGCGATCTCGCTGTCGTTCCCGGATGCGCAGTGGGCGGTCACTCCCGGACAATCGGCCGTGCTGTATGACGGCGAGGTGTGCCTCGGCGGCGGGGTGATCGAGTCGGCGGTGACGCTGGCCTGACGTCCGCAAGCGTCGACGGCCTTTGTCATTGCGCGCGCAGTCGCGGAATCCACCCCTGAAGCAATGTCCGTCGCCGGTGCGGATCCTGCGACTTCGCGCAGGATGACTTGGTTTGGAACAAACCCGCGGTGTCACCTAGGCGCCGTCGAGCAAGCTCCGCGGCGTGGCATGCTCCGCCTTCCAATCTAGAGGATCGCCTGATGCTGCCCACCGTCGCCAACGTCTTCGTCGCCCTGATGGCGCTGTTGCATGTCTACATCCTCGTGCTGGAGATGTTCCTCTGGACGACCCCGCGCGGGCGCAAGGCCTTCGGCCTGACGCCGGAGTTCGCCGAGGCGAGCAAGACCCTCGCCGCGAACCAGGGCCTCTACAACGGTTTCCTCGCCGCGGGCCTGGTCTGGGGGCTGTGCCTCGGTCCGGCCGGCGATGGCGTCAAGCTCTTCTTCCTGGGCTGCATCCTGGTCGCGGGCCTGTACGGCGGCGTGACGGCCACCCGCAAGATCCTGTTCATCCAGGCGATTCCGGCGGCGATCGGCATCGCGCTGGTGATGGCGGCAGCCCACGCCTGATATGCGTTTTTCGCACATGATGCAGCGTAATAACAAGGTTACGCATAACGCATAGGGTTCGATAATCGTTCATCAGATAACGAACGAGTCGAGCCGTCATGAATTTCCAGCAACTGCGCTCCGTGCGCGAAGCCGTGCGTCGCGGCTTCAACCTGACCGAGGTCGCGCAAGCGCTGCACACGTCGCAGCCCGGCGTCAGCCGCCAGATCCGCGAGCTCGAGGAAGAGCTGGGCGTCGAGATCTTCGTGCGCGTGGGCAAGCGCCTGACCGGGCTGACGCAGCCTGGCGTGGCCGTGCTGCCGTGGGTGGAGCGGCTGCTGCAGGACGCCGAGAGCCTTCAGCGTGCCAGCGAGGAGTTCACGCAAGGCACCAGCGGCGTGCTGACGATCGCCGCCACCCACTCCCAGGCGCGCTACGCCTTGCCGACCGCCGTGCGCGATTTCCGCGCCGCGCATCCGAACGTCCAGCTGCAGCTGCACCAGGGCTCGCCCGAGCAGATCGCGCAGATGCTGCTGACCGGCACCGTCGACATCGGCATCGCCTCGCATCTGCTGGCTGAGCGCCCCGAGCTCGTGGCGCTGCCGTGCTACCGCTGGACGCATTCCATCGTCGTGCCCGAAGGCCATCCGCTGGTGGCCGACGGCGAGGTGACGCTGGAACGCCTGGCAAAGTACCCGATCATCACGTACGACATCGGCCTGACCGGCCGCTGGAGCATCGACGCGGCGTTCAAGCGCGCCGGCCTGCGCCCCGAGATCGTCATCACCGCGATGGACGCCGACATCATCAAGACCTATGTCGACCTGGGCCTGGGCGTCGGCATCCTGGCCTCCATCGCGATGGACGAGGACCAGCCCGGCCGCTTGCGCGCCGTCGACGCGCGTCACCTGTTCTCGATCAACACCACCAGCGTCGCCGTGCGCCGCGGCGGGCTGCTGCGCGGCTACGCATACGACTTCATCCAGACCTTCGCGTCGCACCTGACGCGCGAAGTCGTCGAAGCCGCGCAGGCGGCGCCGAGCGACATCGAACAAGCGCCCTTGTAGGACCCGTGCGCTGGAACGAGAGCCATCGCTAGCGTTAAAAGGCGAACTATCCAACGGTTTTGCTGGACCGTGGCGCCGTGACTCCTCAAGAACCGGACGGAGCCGCCGATGG
>Ga0307516_10003969_pt1 | contig 18578 bp, 17 predicted proteins | sample 19_EM_MG_FD_203310 | JGI IMG/M metagenome (GOLD analysis project Ga0307516, IMG submission 203310) | Populus trichocarpa ectomycorrhiza microbial communities from riparian zone in the Pacific Northwest, United States - 19_EM | ecosystem: Host-associated > Plants > Roots > Unclassified | place... | reverse complement strand
CCCGCTCGGTGACACCGTGCGGGCACTCGTCGGCCGCACGGCCTGCCCCCTGGCCGTGCTGGCACCCGGGCCGGCCGTCCCGACCCCCTAGCCGGCGGTGCCCAGGCGGTCGCGGAGGAATCGCAGGGCGCGCGCCTCGTCGAGGATGCCGCCGCCCTCGTGCCCGTTGTAGGGCCAGACCTGCAGCTCCCGTTCGCCGCGGTATTCCTGGTAGGCCGCGCAGACCGTCGACGGCGGGCAGACCGCGTCCATCATCGCGACGGAGAACAACGCCGGCGCGCTGGCCCGGCGCGCGAAGTTGACCCCGTCGAAGTAGGCCAGCGTCCGGTGCACCCGCTCCACGCTGTCGCGGTGCACCGCGAGGTAGTCGGCCACCTCGCGGTAGGGGTAGGCGTCGGTGATCCGGGTGGCCCGGGGGAAGTCGCAGAGGAACGGGACGAAGGACACCGCCGCGGCCAGGTCGGAGCGCAGCCCGGCCACCGCGAGCGCCGTTCCGCCGCCCTGGCTGCCGCCGACGACGGCCACCCGGGCCGGGTCGACCCGGTCGAGCGACCGGGCCGCGTCGACCGCGCGTACGGCGTCGGTGAACAGCCGCCGGTAGTAGTAGTCGGCGGGGTCGCCGATGCCGCGGGTGAGCACGCCGGGGCCCTGCGGGGCGCCCGACCACCCGGCATCGGGGGTGTCGCCGGCGCTCCAGCCGGAGCCCTGGCCGCGGGAGTCCATCAGCAGGTGCGCGAAGCCGGCCGAGGTCCAGAAGAGGTTCTCCAGCGGGTTGCCCCGCCCGCCGCCGTAGCCGACGTACTGCACGACCGCGGGCAGCGGCCCGGTCGCGGCGGCGGGCAGCCGCAGCCAGGCCCGCACCCGCTGGCCGGCGAAGCCGCGGAAGGTGACGTCGTGGGTGGTCACGGTGGTGAGCCCGGTCTCGACCTCGGTCAGGCTCACGTCGAGGTCGTGCGCCGCGGCCTCGGCGAGGGTCTTGGCCCAGAAGTCGTCGAAGTCGTCGGGGTCGGTCTGCGTGCTGCGGTACGCGAGCAGTTCGTCGCCGGAGAGGTCGGTCAGCACCGGTGCGGTCCTCCTGTGCAGTGGGTGACAGTCGTCGGGAGCAGTGGTGACGGTCGCCTCGAGGACGGTCGTCAGCCGAGGGTGCAGGTCACCGCCGGCCGCGCGTTCGTCCCGTTCGACGAGGCCACGAAGCCGAAGGTGGCGGCGGCGCCGACGGCCAGTGCGCCGTTCCAGCCGGCGTCCCGGGCGCTGACCGCGGCGCCGCTCTGCACGACCGTAGCGTTCCACGCCTGGCTGATCCGCTGGCCGTCGGCGAACGTGAACGTCGCGCTCCACCCCGACGACGGCCCGGTGGAGCCGTTGCGCACGCTCACCTCGCCTTGGAAGCCGCCGGTCCACTCCGAGACGACCCGGTACACCGCGTCGCACCCGCCGGCCGGCGAGGTCGGCGGCGTCGAGGTCGGCGGCGTCGTCGGGGAGGTCGTGGGCGGTGTCGTCGGCACGGTGCCGGTGAGGACCCTGGTGAGGACGGGGTACCAGCGGTCGGCCATCTTCTGGAAACCGGTGCTGTTCGGGTGGACCCCGTCGGTGTTGTCCGCGACCGCGTCGTAGCCGGTCCACAGGTCCGCGACGGTGATCGGTGAACGCGCCGTCGTCAGACCGGCGGCCCAGCCCGGGATCGCGTTGTTGAGCGCCACCACGTCGGCCGGGCAGGTGGCGCAGGCGGCGGCGCTCATCGGGATGATCTGCGCCACGATGATCTTCATGTCCGGGTTGTTCGCGCGCATCTGGCCGACCAGCTTGGTGAACGCGGCCAGCTTGTCCGCCAGCGGGAGGTAGCCGCCCCACATGTCGTTGGTGCCGAGATGCATCATGACGACGTCGGGCCGGGCCGCGGCCAGCCACGGCGGCAGCTGGTCGTTGGCGGCGATGCCGGTGGCGGAGTAGCCGCCGTGGCCCTCGTGGTCGGTGTCGTAGGTGTATCCGGGGTTGCAGCCGCCGCCGTCGGACACCCCGCCGACGAAGTCGACGCCAGTCTGCCCGGAGGTCTGCAGCCGGTGCCAGAGGGTGGCGCGCCAGCACCCGGGCCCGGCGGTGATGGAGTCGCCGAGCGGCATGATCCGGACCGGGGCGGCGGCCGAGAGCGCGGGCCGGGCCGCGGTGAACGCCGGCACGCCGGCGACGGCGACGATGGCCGCGGCCAGCAGGAGTGAGCGGAACCTTCGCGACATGGTCGTTCCTTCCGGTGCTGGGCGCGACGGCGCCGCGGGCCCACCCTGGCCGGCCGGCCCGTCACGGTGGGAGCGTGGCGGGCCGGCCGGGTTTTCTGGGGCGGGATGGAGGTCTAGGGGTTGACCGTCAGCAGGTGGGCCTTGAAGCCCTCGCCGTAGGTCTTGGTCGGGGTGCCGTTGAAGTCCTCGATGAGCACGTTGCCGCCGGTGCAGCCCCACGGGTTCCAGGTCCAGGCCGTGTACCCGACGCCGTTGGCGTCCGCCCAGGCCATCACCTTGTCGATGTAGTCGTGCGCACAGGTGTCCTGGCCGATCTCGCCCGCCTGGACCGGCACCTGCGCGGCGACTGCGCCGATCTGGCTGTCCCAGCAGGCGGCGGTGATGCAGGCGTTGAAGTTGTAGGAGTGCCACGAGGCCATCAGGTTGCCCGTGGTGTCCCGCGGCTTGTAGGTCAGCCACTGGCTCAGGTCGTTGGTCCAGGTGAGGCCGGCCGTCATGACGACGTTGGTGGCGCCGGTGGCCCGGACCGCGTCGAGGAGGTCCTGCATGCCGGCCACCTCGTAGGTGATCCCGGTGCAGGTGCCGCCGTCACGCAGGCACGTCCACGCGGCGGTCATGTCCGACCAGTTGTTGGACGCGTCCGGATAGGGCTCGTTGAACAGGTCGAAGACGACCGCGTTGTTGCCCTTGAACATGTTCGCCACGCCGGTCCAGAACCGCGGCGCGTACTGCATGTCCGGCATCGGCTTCTGGCAGGTCGCGTTGACGTCCGAGCACGCCGAGATGTTGCCGGTGTACTGGCCGTGGGTCCAGTGCAGGTCGATGATCGGGGTGATCCCGTTGGCGGCCAGCGCGTCGGCGTAGGCCTTGACCTCGCTCTGGTACGCCGTACCGCTGGGGGTGCCGGAGAGGCCGAGCCAGCAGTCCTCGTTGAGCGGGATCCGGACCGCGTGGATGTTCCAGGCCTTCATCGCGTCGATGCCCGCCTGGCCGGTCGGGCTGCCGTCCCACATGCCCTTGCCCTGCACGCAGGCGAACTCGCCGCTGGAGCGGTTGACGCCGAGCAGCCGGTAGGTCTTCCCGGCGGCGGTCACCAGCTTGTTGCCGGAGACGTGCAGCGCCGGGGCCGCACCGCCCGGCGGGGGCGTGGACGGCGGAGTCGTCGGGGGCGTGGTCGGCGGGGTGGTGGGCGGCGTGGACGGGCCGTTGCAGGCCTGGCCGTTGAGGCTGAACGAGGTGGGCAGCGGGTTGCTGCCGCTCCACGAGCCGGTGAAGCCGAGCGACGACACCGTGCCGCCGGTGGGCACGGCGCCGTTCCAGCCCAGGCTGGTGGCGGTCACGTGGGCACCGGACTGGGTCCAGGTCGCGTTCCAGCCCTGGCTGACCTTCTGGGCGGCGCCGGGGAAGTCGAACTCCAGTTTCCAGCTGGTCAGCGGGTCGCCCAGGTTGGTGAACGACACACCACCCTGGAATCCGCCCTGCCATTGGCTGACCACGGTGTAGGTGGCCGAGCAGCCGGTGGCGGCGGCCGACGCGGTGGACACCGCCGCCGTTCCACCTGCGATGACCAGGACGGCGGCCGCCGTAGCCACGAGGGCGACGCGGTGCTTCATCGAGGCTCTCCTCTCCGGGAAGCGATGCGTGGGTGTCAATATGATGGGAGCGCTCCCAATAGAGTCCGGCATGTTTCTTAGGTAAGTCAAGATATGGACTTCACGACCTTGACAGCGCTAACTTAAGCGACTTAATAATGTGGTCGCCGGGCGGCAGCGCGCTGAGGCGCGGGAGCCTCGACCGAGCCTCGGCGGGTCGGGCATGAAGGAGCAGGTCCGGGACCTGAGCTTCCCGGCTGCGGCCGAACAGGGCCAGCTACCTCGGATCCGCGACGCCGCTCAGCAGGACGCGCCGGGCCTCTCCGGCCACGCGGAGCCGCACCAGCGCCGTCGGACGACTTTCCGCTACGAGGCCGGCCGCCCCCACCCCGGCAGCCTCCCCCTTCGGGCACCGCGTCCGGCCAATTGACCCAATCCCACATTCCGAGCGGCCGGTCCCACACTCCGGACCGCACCTCGCAAAACGCCCAAACTATCGGCACCGATCACGATCTTGAGGACTCGGGGTGCGGAGCGCACCTCAGGTCTCCAAGGTCTGAGCACCGGCGCGGAACCGCCTGCCGAAGCCAGGTGCACCGGATGCGTCCAACTACTACGCAGCCGACCACGGGCGGCAGGTTCAGCAGACGTGACCGCCCTGCGGGACCCGCAGCGATCAGCCGCGCAGGGAGGACTGCAGCACCAGGGCGGCCGCACCGGTGGCAGAGGCGGTCGCCGCGGCCAGTGACACGGTGACCGAGACGCCCCGCCGCCAGGTGCGGGCGTCGGCCGCCGCGATCCGGTCGGTGATCGCTGGCCCGTACACGAACGACGCCGCGGCGAAGCCCGGGCCGGTGAGCACGAGCAGGTCGACGTCGAGCAGGTTGACCACCGACTCGGCGGCCGCGGCGACGTAGCGGGCCGAGTCTTCCAGCAGCGCACGGCAACCGGGCGCACCGGCGCGCGCCGCCCGGGCGACGGCGGCGAAGTCGGCGACAGTGCTCCGCCGCGCGGCCCGCTCCAGCCCGGCCTCACCGGCGGCGACCGGATCGACCAACGCCGCCTCGACGACCACCTGCGGCCCGGCGAGCGCCTCGAGACACCCGCGGCTGCCGCACCAGCAGGCCGGGCCGTCGATCTGCAGGCAGAGGTGGCCGAACTCGCCGGCGTTGGCGTGCCGGCCCCGCAGGGCCACGCCGTCGAGCACGATGCCGGCGCCGATGCCGCTGCCCATGTAGAGCGCCGCGAAGGGCCGGGTGGCCTCGACCCGGGCCACCCAGTATTCCCCCACCGCGGCGGCGGTCGCGTCGTTCTCCAGCAGCACGGGCCAGCCCGTGGCCTCGGCCAGCCGCCGGTCGAGGTCATCGCCGTAACGCCCCGGCGGAAGCGACTCGCCCGGCGACGCGGGTGGGCGCGACTCACCCGGCGATGCGGGCAGGCGCAGGTCGTCCGACAGCACTACCCCGCGCGATTCGTCCGACGACACGGCCCGGCGCAGGTCGTCCGGCGACGCGGGTGGTGGCGACCCACCAGGCGGCGCAGGTAGGCGCGACTCACCTGGCGGTGCGGGCGGGCGGGCGCGTGGTCCGGACCAGACCAGCCCGACGCCGAGGCACCGGGCCCGGTCGATGCCCGAGCCGTCGACCAGCCTCCCGATGTCGGCGACCAGGCGGCGCAGCACGGCGTCGCGATCGGCACCGACCGGCGTCGGCCGGTTCATCCGCGAGATGATCCCGCCGGTCTGCCCGGTGAGCACGTACGTCGTGACGTCGTCGTCCAGGTGCACGCCGACGGCGATGCGCGCGGCCGGGTCCAGCCGCAGCATCGTGCGGGGCTTGCCCCCGGTCGGCGTCCTGCCCGTCTCCACGACCAGGCCCTCGTCGAGCAGGCGCCGCACGGTGGTGGAGACCGACGCCTCGGTCAGGCCGGTCATCGCGGAAAGCTCCACCCGGCTCAGCGTCTCCGCCGCCCGGATCGCGTCCAGGATCGCCTCGCGCGCACCGGGACGGCGACCGCGCCCGGTGACCACGCCGACCGCCGGGGCGTCGTCGCTCATCGCCCGCTCACCGCCACCGGTCCCCGCATCCCTAGCCCCCGCCGCTCGTGCGCCGCGACGGCGGCGGCACGACATGGAACGAAGCTTCGTTGACGACTTCGTTTACTTGCTTAAGATAATGGATCGACGGAGTTCGCTGGGTGTCCGCCGGTCCCGGCCGCGCGCCGGCACGCACCGCACGGCGACGACAGGGAGCGATCACGCATGCTCAAAGGTGACTGCGTCACCCGGCCCGGCCGACCGGGTGACCTCCGGGCGAGCCGCCCCGCACGGGCGGCGCGGCCCCACGGCCGGCGCGCAACAATGGCCGGCTCACGATGACGGCCGGCGCGCGACAGCGACCCACACGCAACGGCGACCGGCCCGCGACAGCGACCGGCGCGCAACAGCGACCCACACGCAACGGCGACCGGCCCGCGACAGCGACCCACACGCAACGGCGACCGGCCCGCGACAGCGACCGGCCCGCGACAGCGACCCACACGCAACGGCGACCGGCCCGCGACAGCGACCCACACGCAACGGCGACCGGCCCGCGACAGCGACCGGCCCGCGACAGCGGCGGCCCACGACGCAACGGCGTGCGAAGGCGACTGGCGCGCGATGACAGCCGGCGCAAATGACAGTTGGCGCGCAATGACGGCCGGCACGCGGTGACGGCCGGGTCCGCTGTGAGCTGCGGGATGATCGGCCTGGTGCTCACCGCCAGCGCGCCCCGGGTGGGCGTCGAGCCGTTCTTCATCGAGCTCGTCTCCGGCATGGAGGAGGTGCTCGTCCCGGCCGGCGCGACCGTGCTTCTGCTCGTGGTGCACGACCTCGCCGCCGAACTGGCCACCTATGCCCGGTGGGCGGCCGAGGGCACCGTCGACGCCGTGGTCGTGGTGAACCTGGTGCACGACGACGTCCGCCCGGTCCGGCTGACCCAGCTCGGCCTGCCGGCCGTGCTCGCCGGACGGTATGCCGGGCCAGCCGCGCTCAGCAGTGTGGTCTCGGACAACGCCGGGGCGATCAGCGCCGCCATGCGCCTGCTCCGCGAACTCGGCCATCGGCGCATCGGCCGGGTCAGTGGGCCCGCCGAACTGGTGCACACCGCGGAGCGGTCGGCGACCATGCTCGCCGACGGGCAGCGGCTGCGGGTGGAAGTGCGCATCGCCGAGGCGGACTACAGCGCCGAGGCGGGTGCGCGGGCCGCGCGGCGGCTGCTCGCGGAGGCCGACCCGCCGACCGCGATCGTCTTCGACAACGATGTCATGGCGGTGGCGGCCGAGGAGGAACTGGTGCGCTCGGGCGTCGAGGTGCCCGCGCGGGTCAGCCTGCTCGCCTGCGACGACTCCACCCTGTGCGAGCTGGCGGTGCCACCGATGTCGGCGCTGAACATCGACGTCCACGAGCACGGCGTCACCTTGGGGCGCGCCGTGCTCGACGTGCTGCGCGGCGCCCGGCAGCGGGTCTACCCCGGCCCGCCGATCCGGATCCGGCGGCGAGGCAGCACCGGCCCGGCGCCGGCCGACCGGCACTGAGCAACCGGCACTGACCAACCGGCCGAGCAACCGGCATTGATGTCGAAGTTCCGAACTCCTGTGCACGGGCCGCCGAGGTGGGGCCGGGTTGGTGCAGTCGCGTTCAGACCTCCGGCCGGACCGGATTCCTACGCACCAACGGCGATCTGACCCGTGTTCCTGTGCACGACGGCAAGGCGTCGGCTGGCGCCACGGCCCTGGATCCAACGACCTTACGAATGACCAGTGCAACCCGAGCGTGATCGGTAGGGCGCCGGGTTCCGTAACATCGTCGGATGTGGACGCCTCAGGACGGATCGTTGGGGACGGCGCGGCGGGCGCCGAGGGCGGCGCCTACCACCCCGAGGGTGATGCCGAACACCGGAAAGATGCCGAGGCAGAAGACCAGGGCATCGGCCAGGTTCACCCCGGCGGGGGCCACCAGTTCGCCGTCGAGCGTCTTGCCGTCGATGGCGTGACGACGCAGCGCCACGGGCAGCCAGAGCGCGTAGGTGAGCGGCATGACGGCGGCTACGGTCCAGGCGGCGGCCTGCAGTCCCGAGCGGAGCGACCGGCCAGCTCGCCCCGCCGCGAACGCCGGGACGAAGAAGATGGCGAACGGCGCGAACGCGAGCACAAGTCCGAGTAAGAGCACGAGTGGGTACGGGGGCTCTGCCCCGTCGGTGCCGAACGTCAGCAGGAACCAGGCGGCGAACACGACAGCGGCGGCCGCACCGAGGTGGGGGCCGAGCCGGTTGGCGCCCAGCCATCGTGGGGAAGCGACGGTGACCCATAGGCAGCCGGCCAGCACAGCGGCGAGATACACCGCCGCCGGCGGCGGCAGGAACTCGGCCGCGGCCGGATCCCGGCGCAGGAAGATCACGGTTACGGCGATCGACGCCGCCACGCCACCGGCCACCAGAACGGTCGGCGCGGGCACTGGCAGCCGCAGCCGCCGCGGGCGGGCGACCGCCGCGACCACGATTGCACCGACAAACCCGGTGAAGGTCACCGCGAACACCGTCAGCCCGGGCACCGCCGCGCCGACCGCGGACCCGATGGCAGCGACTGAGGCCACGACCACCCCCGCCGCGAGCGCGAGCACCGGCCAACCGCCCGCCGGTGGCAGCGACAGCGTGGCGCGGACACTGCTGAGCGCGAACCGCCAGCGAGCCGAGCGTCCCTGGATCTCGGCCAGCTCGGCGAGCATCGCCATACCCCACTCACGCCGGCGTTCCGGTAACGCCGCCGCCGCGGCGGCGAGCAACCGCCCCGGCGGGTCCACCGCGGACCAGCGCGACCCGGCCCGGGACCGCCAGTGGCGCAGCACAAGCCGTGCGGCGAGCTCGGCGGCGGAACTGATCCGCAGCAGCGCCACCCACAGCAACGGCGGGACCACCAACTGCACCACGGCGGTCACCGGCCCGGGTTGCTGATCGGCATTCGCCAGGGCAACGGCGTAAAACACCACCCACGCCACCATGACGACCAAGGTCGTGACGGTCGCAAGCCTGCGCCGGGTCCATCTCATGCGCCCTGCCACCCCTCTGTCAGACCGGACCTTCGGGTGGCCGCGGCTCTGGTGGTGGTGGTGGTGGCGAGTTCGGTGGCCAGCGCCCGTCCCGAGCCGGTCAGCCGGTACAAGTGACGCGGTGGTCGGCCGGCGGGGACATCGGTGTCCCAGGTGGCCTCCAGCAGGCCACGGTCGGTCAGTCGCATCAGGATCGGGTAAAGCGAGCCGGGCTTGATGTCCAACTGCCGGCATAGCTGGTAGCCATACCGCCAGGCGGTCAGGTCCTCAGCCAATGCCAGCACCACTGCCGTGGTCTGGGCGGAAGGGCGCCGGGAACGGAACATGAGCTAACTCTACATATTCAGAGTTCCGCGGGCAACGTGTGCCGCTGACCGGCGCTGAGAGCTCAGCGCGGCGATGAAGCTTTGCGGTGGGAGCGCCACCGACGCCCGAGCAGCGCCTTGAGCCGGGCGGTGCCCGGGCGCGCTCAGTCGCCGGCCAGGCTTCCGCCCAGCGGGGTGCGCTCGTAGCGCACGGATCGGCCGGTCCGCGTCCGTGTGACCAGGCCGGATTCGCGCAGCACGGCCAGGTGGCCGCCGACCGCGCCCAGGCTGAGACCCAGCTGGCGGACCAGTTGCGTGGTCGTCGCCGGCACCTCGAGCGCCCGCAGCACCTGCGCGCGGTGCGGGCCGACCAGTCGCGCCAGCGCCGCCGCGTCACCCTGTGGGGGCGGCGGCCCGAGCAGGTTGGCGACGCCGCGCGCCGGATACACCAGGGCGTACGGCCAGGGTGGCTCGACGTAGCTGATGAGGGTGCCGAAGACGGTCGGCATCAACAGCAGTCCCTTGCCGCCCGGCCGGTGCCGCTCCCGCTCGTTGCGGGGGCCGGTGCGCACCTCGATCACACCCTCGGCCCCCTCGGAGCGCCAGCACACCCGTGGATCCAGGTCGGACAGTGCCGCGGCCCAGCCGTACATGGCGAGGTGCCCGGCGCGGTGCACCAGGTCGCGCTCCAGCACCGTGCGCAGCCGCGGCCAGTCGGGCTCGACCAGCGCGTGCCAGGTCGCCTCGATCGCGTCCGAGATCCGGGTGAGCACGTCCGGGGCGGCCAGGATCCGCTGGACGTGGCGCGGCGGCGTGCGCAGCCCGACCAGGTTGCGGGCGATCTCCGCGCGTACCTGGCAAAGCGGGGTCGCCCGCACCGCGGCGAGTTCGACGGCGAAGTCGGCGCCGGGGCCCGCCGGCGGAGGATGGATGAAGTCGGCGTTGTAGGCGCCGCGGCGGAACAGCGTTGTCAGCGCCCCGACCGCGGGCGTCTCGCGGAGCAGCCGCGCGTATCGCGGCGCGATGCGCTGCGCCCAGGGCCGCAGCGGCCCGGCCGGCTGCTGGCCCGCCGCGACCCGCAGCGCGTTCATTGCCTCACCCAGCGGCGAGATCGCGTAGCGGGTGTGCGCCACGTCGACCGGCCCGACCTCGATGACCAGCATCTTTCGCCTCCACGCGAAAGCTTAACGCCTCCGCCCGCACCGCCCCGAGACTGGCCCGCATGACCATACCCCAGGCCGCACCGGCGCGGGCCGGCTATCGCGAGGTGTTCGCGGTGCGCCAGTTCCGCGTGCTGTTCACCGGCTACACGCTCTTCCTCGGCGGCGAGACGGTGAAGATGCTCGCGCTCTCGGTGACCGTCTACGCCGGTACCGGCTCGCCCCTGCTGGCCGCGCTGGCCTACGTCGCCGGCTTCCTGCCCTACGCCCTCGGCGGCACGCTGCTGCTGGCGTACGCCGATCGGTGGCCGCCGCGGGCCGTGCTGGTCGGTTACGACCTGGTCCGCGCCGCGGTCGCCGCTGTGCTCGCCGCCGGGCTGCTCTCCCCCGTCGCGATGCTGGTGCTGGTGTTCGTCACCGGCATTCCCAGCGCGGTCGCCTCCGCGGCGCGCAGCGCGCTGCTGCCCGAACTGCTCGACGGCGACCGGTACGTGCTCGGCCGGGCCGTATTCTCCATGGCCGCCGGCGGCACGCAGGTGCTCGGCTTCGCCGTGGGCGGGATGCTGATCGCGGCGCTCGGCCCGTACGGCACGCTCTGGATCACCGTGGCGAGTTGCCTGCTGTCCGCCGCGCTGCTGCGCCTGCGACTGGCCCCGCTGCCGCGCCGCACCACGGCCACGGGGTACGCGGTCCGCGAGACCTGGCGGGTCAATCGCGAACTGCTGCGCCGGCCGGCGATCCGTTCATTGCTGCTGGCCCAGTGGCTGCCGCCCGCGCTCATGGTCGGCGCCGAGGGCGTGCTCGTCCCCTACGCCGCCCAGATCGGCATGCCGGACTCGGCCGGGCTGCTGTTCACCGCCGTGGCGCTCGGCATGCTCGCCGGCGACCTCGCGATCGGCCGGCTGGTCGCCCCGGAACGGAGGGAACGGCTGGCCGGGCCGCTGGCCCTGCTGCTCGGCGCGCCGCTGCTCGGGTTCGTGTTCTCGCCCGGGCCGGTCACCGCGGCGCTGCTGCTCGCGGTGTCCGGGTTCGGGGTCGCGTACCAGTTGGGGCTGGCCCGGCGCTTCCTGATCGCGGTGCCTGAGGCGAACCGGGGTCAGGCCTTCGGGCTGGCGCTGACCGGAACCATGACGTTGCAGGGGCTGTTCGCGGCCGGCGGCGGGGCGTTGGGCGAGCTGTCACCGCCGGGCCTGGTCGTCGGCGCGGCGGGCGCGGCGTCCCTAGTGGCCGTGTCGGCTCTCTGGCGCGTGCTCGCGGCGCCGAGGGCGTAACAGCCGCGCTGTCCACGCGCGGCATCGAGGGCGTCCTGCGCGGTGCCGCAGGGGTCTCCGCCCCTTGCGGGGCGGAGACGACGTCAGAGGCCCCAGCCCCAGCGGAGCTGGGCCACCCCGGAGGCGTTGTTCACGACCAGGCCGCTTCCGCTCTGCTGGGTGAGTGAGTAGCTGTCTCCGGTGCGCAGGCCGGGCCAGTAGACGATGCCCATCTGCCGGGCGCGGGTCAGGTCCGTGGTGGCGGCCAGGTACGCGGTGAAGACGTTGCCGTCCTGGTTCTGGCCCCCGGTGTAGGTCAGGCCGGTCGTCATCGGGGAGCCGGCCTCGTCGATGATGGTGCGGGAGGAGTACGACCCGAGCCGGTTGCTGAGGTTGGCCGTCCACGCGGTGCGGGTGGTGTCCGAGGCCCAGAAGCCGTAGAAGTGCAGCGACAGCAGGGTGCCGCTGAGTGCGCTCGCCGCGCCGACGCCGGTCACGTTGTCGTTGTAGCCGGTGCCGCTGATCAGGACCCGGCCGCGGGGGATGCTCGCGTACCGTGACAGCCAGGTGGAGCAGAGCGACACCCAGGCGCTGAGGCTGTATCCGAACGGCTCGTTCATCGGCTCGAAGTAGACGTTGCCGTTGCCGCCGTAGTCCCCGGTGACGCGGTCCCACATGGTGTTCCACGCGGTGGTGTCGTCGACGTAGCCGTCCTTGTTCGCCTCCCAGTACGACAGGATGACCTTCATCCCGTGCTCCAGGGACGAGTCGATCGCGCCCTTGTAACGGCCCCACCAGTCGGAGTTCACGCTCTGCGGGTTGATCGGCAGCCGCACGGTGTTGGCGCCGATCTGCTGCTGGAAGCCCGTGATGATGCCGTCCGCCTTGGATTTGACGGTGGCGTAGCTGTAGACGGTGCTGTAGCTGTCCGACGCGGTGAGGCCGGTCGGGATGACCCAGCCGTCGACGTAGTTGTCCCGCTGGTCGGCCCAGTTCACTCCCCGGAAGCCGTTGGTCGCGGCGGAGGCGGGCGTGGCGGAGGTGAGCAGCGACGCGGCGAGCGCTGCCGCGATGACCGCACTGATGATGGTGCGCGAGCGTGACCGTTGCATCGCCACTCCAGGGATGTGACTGAATGTTTACGCAAACATTGCGCCCACATTTCCACAGTGTCAAGACTTGGTACGGCCCTGCCGGGCGCGGTGGCACCCAGCAGGGCCGTACCTACCCACGGTCAGCGGGCCAGCCAGCCGCCGTCGACGGGCAGGACGGCCGCGTGCACGTACCGGGAGGCGTCGGAGGCCAGGAAGACGACCGCTCCCCCGAGGTCGCCCGGGGTGCCCCACCGGCCGGCGGGGATCCGGTCGAGGATGGCGCCGGCCCGGGCCGGGTCGTCGCGCAGCGCCGCGGTGTTGTCCGTGGCCATGTAGCCCGGCGCGATCGCGTTGACGTTGACCCCGAGCCCGGCCCATTCGTTGGCCAGGGCCCGGGTGATCCCGATGACGGCGTGCTTGCCGGCGGTGTAGGCCGGCACCCGGATGCCGCCCTGGAAGGACAGCATCGACGCGATGTTGATGATCTTGCCGCTGCCCTGGTCGATCATGACGCGGCCGGCCGCCTGGGACAGGTGGAAGACCGCGTCGACGTTGACGGCGCGCACGTCGTCCCAGTCGGCCGCGGTGACCTCCGCGGCCGGCGCCCGGCGGATGATCCCGGCGTTGTTCACCAGGATGTCCAGGCGGCCCAGTTCGTCCCGGACGGTGCCGACCGCGGCGGCGAGCTCAGCCGGGCCGGCCTTGCCCAGGTCACACGGGACGTAGCTGACCCGGCGGCCCAGCTCCACGATGGACCGGGTCGTCTCGGCCGGGTCGGTCCGGCCCAGCAGCGCGATGTCGGCCCCGGCCTCGGCCAGCGCGAGGGCGCACCCCGCGCCGAGGCCGCGGTTGCCGCCGGTCACCAGGGCGACCCGGCCGTCCAGCCGGAAGCTGTCCAGGATCATCCTCAGAGCCCGAGGTCGCGCAGCACCGGCACCGACTTGCCGACCCACGCGAGATCCGTGTCCTCGTGGGCGCCCTGGGTGCGCTGGGTCCCGGCCAGTGCCCACAGGTAGTACGTCGTGTATCCGGGCGCGCTGACCACCGTGTGGTATCCCTCCGGCATCATCTGCATGCCGTGGTCGCGGGCGGTGAAGTTCTCCTCGTACCCCTCGTCGGTGTACATCCGGCAGATGCCGAAGCCGCCCGCGGGGTTGATCCGGAAGTAGTACATCTCCTCGTGGGCGGCCTCGGCAGGCAGGTTGTCGGTCTTGTGCCGGTGCGGCGGGTACGTGCTCCAGTTGCCGGAGGGGGTGAACGTCTCGCCGACGATGAGCCGCCGGGCGGGCAGGTCCGGCTGGGCCACCTCGGTGAGGATCTGGTGGTAGTCGCGGCCGAAGTTGGCCGCGCCCCAGCGCCCGGCGGCGACCCGGCTCGGCTCGATGACGTACGGGTCGACGGCCAGGTCGCTCGGCGCGCTCGGCATCGCGATCTCCACCGGGCCGGCCGCCTCGACGGTGACCGTGCTGCCGGCCGGGATGTAGACGGAGTGCGGCTTTCCGGAGAAGACGTCCGCGCGCCCGCCGACGGCCGGGAACTTCTCCGCGCCGACGGTGAAGCTCGCCGTGCCGCCCAGCACGACGGCGAGGATCTCGCGGTCGCCGGACTCCCCCGACCACGACTGCCCCGCCTCGAGCCGGAGCAGGGTGAAGTCGAGCAGCTTGCACGGGTTGAAGGGCAGCGCGTTGCGCCCGTTCGCCGCGGGGATATTGCTGTGATAGCGGTAGTCCATAGGGGTCGTGCTCCTTTACCAGTGGTGGGGCCAGTCGGGGCGGGCGACGCGGGTCAGTGCCTCCAGGTAGAAGTAGTCGCCCCAGAGGCTGCCCTCGTCGACCCCGACGTTCTTGGGTTTGTCGTAGACGCCGTGCAGGATCAGGGCGTTGGACCGCGGGTGGTCGGCGGTCGAGTATCGCTCGATCAGCGAGCCCAGGATCCGGGCGGCCGCGGAGCGGTACCGCTCACCGCCGTCGGGCAGTGCGTCGGCCAGTTCGATCAGGCCGCTCGCCGCGATGGCCGCGGCGGAGCTGTCCCGGGGCTCGCCGCTGCCGTCGGTGAACTCCAGGTCCCAGTAGCAGACGCCGTCGGCGGGCAGGTGGGCGAGGAAGTAGTCGGCGCAGCGGCGCGACGCGTCCAGCAGCGACGCGTCGCCGGTGTGCCGGTGGTTCAGGGCGAAGCCGTAGATGCCCCAGGCCTGGCCCCGGGCCCAGCACGACTCGTCGGAGTGGCCCTGCTCGGTCTCGCCGCGCAACGGCTCGCCGGTGCGCGGATCCCAGTAGAAGGTGTGGAACGTGGTGTCGTCGGGCCGCAGGATGTGGTCACGCAACTGGGCGATGTGGCGCCGGGCGGCGTCGGCGTAGCGGGGCTCGCCGCTGGTCTCGCTCGCCCAGAACAGCAGCGGGGTGTTCATCAGGCTGTCGATGATCGTCCGGCCCCGCTGCCGCGGGTCGCTCATGTCGCCCCAGGCCTGGATGATCCCGGCGGGTTCGAGCACCCGGGTCAGCAGGCGGTCGGCGGCGGCCAGCGCGGCACCGCGCGCGGTCCGGTCGGCGGAGGTCCGCCACGGCAGCACGCAGGAGAGGGTGTACAGGAAGCCGAGGTCGTGCGTCTCGACGTCGATGCCGCCCGCGACGCGGTCGGCGAAGCCGCGCACGTGCGAGGTCGCGGACCGCAGGTAGGTCTCGTCGCCGGTGAGCTCGAACGCGAGCCAGAGCACGCCCGGCCAGAAGCTCGTCGTCCACCCCTGGTTCGCGCCCTCGGGGAGGCCGCCGGCCGCCGGCCGCAGCCCGTATCGCCCGTGCGTGGTGGTGTCGCCCGGATACCGGTCACCGAACTCCGCGATGTTGGCGTCGATCGTGCGTAGCGCGGCGGCCACCGCGGAACCTGTCGCCTCGGCACCGGGGCGGAGGTCGATAGCCGTCATGGGTGTGCTCTCCTCGTTCGTCTGGGTTCGGGGGAAAGTCAGGACTGCTGTGCCAGGCCGGGCGCCAGGCCGAGGGCCGCGTTGAGGGTGAACCGGCTGTTGGCCCAGACCACGTACAGCAGCGGGGCGGCGGCCAGGCCCAGCGCGATCGCCGGGTGGCTGGCCAGCAGCGTCTGCAGGATGGCCAGCACGGCCAGCGAACCGACCGTGAGATACCAGCGCCGCACCGCGAGGTACAGGCAGACCCGGCCGGCGTCGCGCAGCCGGACCGTCGGCCGCTCGGCGAGGACCACCGCCGCGAGCAACGCCGTGGCCACGATCAGGGTCATCGCGACCAGCAGCACCGGGATGGCGGCGGCGCCGACGGGATGCCCCCAGGCCGCCCGGGCGTCGACGGCGAGCACGACCAGGGCGGCGGTGGTGATCGCGCCGAGGGCGAGGGCGCGGCGGGCCGAGGCCCGCCAGGCCCGCACGAAGGTGGCGGCCACCGGCGTGGAGTGGTCGGCGGTGAAGGCGGCGAGCACGGCGAACGCCGCGCACACCCCCGGCGCGCACAGCGGTGCCACCAGCGCCAGCAGCGGCCAGGAACGCGCCGGGTCGGTCGCCAGCAGGCCGGCCACCAGCGGCAGGCAGGCGAGCACCAGCAGGATGTTGGTCATCAGCACCAGGTAGACCAGGTCGAAGATGACGCCGAGGGTCTCGTGCCGGATCCGGATCCGCATCGTCACCCCTTCAGGCCGCTGGTCGAGACACCCTCCACGAAGTACCGCTGCCCGAGCAGGAAGATCACGGCGATCGGCAGCACGGAGAGCACCGAGCCGGTCATGATCAGCGCGTACTCGGCGTTGTACTGCGAGATGAAGGTGCTCAGCCCCAGCTGGATCGTCCGCAGGTCGGGACTGCGCAGGTAGATGAGCGGGCCGAGGTAGTCGTTCCAGGTGGCGACGAACGTCAGCAGCGTGAGGCTGGCCAGGGCCGGGCCCGACAGCGGCAGGATGATGCGGCGGTAGATGCCGTACTCGCTCATGCCGTCGATGCGGGCGGCCTCGCTGAGCTCCTCGGGGATCGTCTCGTAGTACTGCTTCATCAGGAAGACACCGAGCGCGCCGAAGGCCTGCAGGGCGATGATCGACCACCGGGTGTTCGACAGCCCGAACTTCGACATGATGATGAACTGCGGAATCATGTAGGACTGCCACGGCACGGCGATCGTCGCGACGTAGACCAGGAACAGCACGTCGCGGCCGGGGAAACGGACCTTGGCGAAGCCGTACGCGGCGAAGCTGCCGGTGAACACCTGCAGCGCGGTCACGGTGACCGAGAGGATCAGGGTGTTCACGAGCCAGGTCGTCATGTCCGACTCGCGCCAGATGTCGAGGTAGTTCTCCCACACGACCGGGTCCGGCAGCCACTGGATGGGGATGGTGAAGACGTCGTTGTTGGTCTTCAGCGACGACACGACCATCCAGTAGAACGGCAGCAGCAGGCCCGCGGCGGCCGCGGCGAGCGTCAGATAGCCGAGGATCCGCCAGGCACGGTTGGCACGCCGGCCGCGGCGCGGGATCGGGGCGCTGTCCGGCCGGACGCCGGCCGGCGGGGTGTCGAGCATCGTGTCCATCACGCGTTCCTCCGCTTGTTCACCAGAAACTGGACGATGGTGACCAGGAAGCAGACGGCGAAGAGCACGATGGAGATCGCCGACGCGTAGCCGAACTGGTTCTCCTCGAAGCCCTTCTGGTAGATGTACTGCGACAGCACCAGCGTCGACTGGCCGGGCCCGCCGTGGGTCAGCAGCAGGATCAGGTCGAACACCTTGAAGCTGTTGATGGTCAGCATCACCGTGACGAAGAAGGTCGTGGGCCGCAGGCAGGGCATCGTCACGTTCCGGAGGCGCTGCCAGGCGCTCGCCCCGTCGATCTTCGCGGCCTCGTGCAGCTCCCGGGGTACGGTCTGCAACCCGGCCAGGAACAACAGCATGTAATAGCCCATGTCACGCCAGGTGCCGACGATGATGACCGCCGGCATGGACCAGCCGCCGGACACCGTCCAGCCGGGCGGGTTGTCCACGCCGACCAGCCGCAGGAAGTCGTTGATCGGCCCGAACTCGGGGCTGAACAGCATGTTCCAGACCTGGGCGACCGCGACGATCGAGGTGACGTAAGGGAAGAACGCGACGGTGCGGAAGAACGCCACGCCCCGCAGCTTGCGGTTGAGCAGCAGCGCCAGCGCCAGCGCCACCACGAACGTGAGAGGAATGTGGACGGCCGAGTAGTAGAAGGTGTTCCGCAGCGCGGTCCAGAAGCTGCTGTCGCCGACCATCTGCTGGAAATTGGCGGTGCCGCTCCACTGCGCGCCACCGAAGACGTTCCAGTCGGTGAACGCGTAGTAGAACAGCAGCACCACCGGGACCAGCGTGAGCACCGCGAAGCCGGCGAAGTTCGGCAGGATGAACGACCAGCCGATCGCCGTGTTGCGTAGGACGCGCCGGGCGGGCCTGCGCCGCGCCGGCAAGATCACTGCCATGAGACTCTCCTGGGACGTGCGAGCACCGATGGTGTTCCGGTGCGCGCCGCGGCACGCACCGGAACACCGTCGTCAGGACCGTGCGGTCTACTTGTTGAGGACCTCGTTCTTGGCCCGCGTCTGCGCCTCGGTGATCGCGGCGTCGATGTCCTTGCTGCCCGACAGCACCCCGGAGTGCAGGTCCTTCAGGACGTTGCCCAGGCCCGCCGTGTGCTTCGACACCGGGTTCTCCGGCTTGATGTCGTGCGTGCCGAAGGCGAACTTGGAGAGCTCGTCGGTGGGCACGCCCTTGAGGCTGAAGAAGTCCGCGGTGACCGCGGCGGTGTCGGCGGGGGTGATGCCGATGCCCGCCAGCGCCTTGGCGCCCGGTGCGCCGGCCGCGTACGCCAGGAACTTCTTGGCCGCGGCGACCTA